>OMGY01001888.1_pt1 | contig 17079 bp, 17 predicted proteins | sample 1674461 | NCBI WGS metagenome assembly OMGY01 (sample SAMN05578579, study PRJEB25193) | human gut metagenome | biome: Human Microbiome; feature: human-associated habitat; material: feces | host: Homo sapiens | place: USA:Birmingham
GCGCCACGCTCGTGAGCAGGCCCCATGCCGTTGCACTCAGAATGCTAATCCGCCGAGATTAAAGTTCACGGCGAATGGGTCAATACGACCAAGCCGCTCTTTCCCGGTTATCTTATCTGCGATACGGCAGATCCCCGTACCGTGCAACAGTATCTGCTGCGCATGGACGACTTTGCCCGGGTGCTTTCCCAGGACGGTCGGTTTGTGCCGCTGGCAAAAGAAGAGGTCCAGCTTATCGGCAGCTTTACGCATGTGGGAGACCGCGTAGTGCCCATGAGCGAGGCCTTAAAGGACGGCGACCAAGTCGTAGTGACGGCAGGTCCGCTGCTGGGCCACGAAGGCCTTATCAAAACTATTAACAGACACAAGAGCACTGCTTATTTGGAGCTCGACCTGTGCGGCCGACGAGTGACTACGCGCGTTGGCCTTGCCGTGCTTTCGGCCGAGCAGCGTGTAATGCGAAACCTTAAAAAGGCGATCGCCTAGCTGCGGGCGACTGCATAACGGAACAAGGAGGACCCTCGGGGGCGGGGACATAGTGTTGGAAGAGAACGTGCAAAACAATCAAATGGGGGATGCGGCAGCTCTTGCTGTTACGCTTGAGGACAGGCGCGAGGCTGCAAAGCTTAACAACGTCGGAAAGCATGAGCCTAAGCTGTCGGAGAACGGTATCCCGGCTGACGTACTGGAAAAGTTGTTGCCCGGTGACGACATCATTGAACTAGAAGAACCCGTCGTAAACGGTGGGTTCTTCTACCGCTTTATCAAGCGTTCTTTCGATGTTGTCTCCTGCGGTTGCGCGCTCATTATTCTCGCGATTCCGATGGCAGTTATTGCCGTCAAGATTAAGGCTGAGTCCGAAGGTCCCGTCATTTATGCCCAGCGCCGTGTTGGCAAAGACGGCAAGGTCTTTAATATCTATAAGTTCCGCAGCATGTACACCGATGCTGAATCCCGCGGCGCCCAGTGGGCACAGGATGAGGACCCGCGCGTAACCCCGTTTGGTAAGTTCATGCGCAAGACTCGTTTGGATGAGATCCCGCAGTTTTGGAATGTCTTTAAGGGCGATATGAGTCTTATCGGGCCGCGCCCCGAGCGTCCCGCGTTTTGCGAAGAATTCGAAAAGCGAATTCACGGCTGGCACTACCGTACCATGGTGCGTCCGGGCATCTCCGGTCTTGCCCAAGTAACGGGCGGCTATGACCTACTTCCCAGTGAGAAGGTCAAGTTTGACCTTGAGTACATCAAGACGAGAAACATCAAGATTGATATTACGATCATGCTTAAGACGCTTGGCGTCGTGAGTACGGGCGATGGTGCTCGTTAATGAAGATACTCGTTATTTGTCAGCGATATTGGCCTGAACAATTTCAAGTAACTGATATCTGCGAGGGGCTCGCAAGCCGCGGTCACGATGTCACTGTTCTCTGTGGACTTCCAAATGTTGGACTCCCAAATTCGGAGGGTCGAATACCCCCCGAATACCAACACGGTAATAATCGACATCAAGAACATAATGGCATTCATATAGTGCGGTCTTTCGAAATTGGAAGACGCACTGGCGTGCTTTGGAGAGTCGCAAACTACTACTCCTTCTGGAAATCGGCTGACAACAAAGTATTATCTATGGGCCAATTTGATGTTTGCCTCGCATACCAGTTGAGTCCTGCAATGATGTGCGATGCAGCCCGCGTGCTTAAGCGAGCCAAAGGCGTTCCATATCTTTTATATTGCTGTGACCTTTGGCCAGAGTCTATGAAAGCTATGCTGGGAAGCAGGGGGACTGCCATCATTCGACATTTTGGACGTATCTGTCGCAAGATCTATAGCTCAGCCGACCGAATTGCCATTGAATCGCCTTCTTTTGAGGAGTACTTCACTTCTTACCATAAAGTTCCTGCTAATAAGCTTTTCTATCTTCCCCAGTTTTCTACTGACGGAGGGAAGCCAGTTTTTGATGCTCATGAGAGCGTCAATTTTTATTTCATGGGAAATATGGGGACCGTTCAATGCATTCCCTTTATTTTGAAATCTTTTAAAAAGGCACTTGAAATCGCACCCAAAGCCAACATTACTCTGAATTTTGTAGGCGATGGCGTAGCTGTGAGAGAGGCTAAGGAATACGTAAAGCAAAACGGGCTAACGAAGAGCGTTGTTTTTCATGGAAGACATCCATTTTCCGAGATGCAACATTTTTATGCTCAAGCTGATGTATGCGTAATGGCTTTAGATGACAGCTCTTTGATAGGCACCACCATCCCCTCAAAGCTACAAGGTTATATGGCTGCAGGTAAACCTGTCATTGCCGCTGTTCGAGGAGGCGCACGCTTTGTCCTTGATGAGTCTGGATGCGGAGTAGTTGTCGATCCTGGCGATGTTGATGGCTTCGCATCCGCAATGGCTAATTTAGCCGTTGACGAAAATAAGCGGCTTGAGTACGGGGAGCTTTCCCGACAGTACTTCGAAAGTCATTTCACCAAACACGCGTTTTTGGACGCAATTGAAAATGAACTAATAACGCTAGTGAAAGGATTCTAGAAAATAATGGATACCAGCACCTTCACCGGTAAAACTCTGATGATCACAGGTGGCACCGGCTCCTTCGGAAACACTGTGCTAAAGCACTTCATGGATACCGACCTGGCCGAGATCCGCATCTTCTCCCGCGACGAGAAGAAGCAGGACGACATGCGTCACCGCCTGCAGGAGAAGTCCCCCGAGCTCGCCTCCAAGGTCCGTTTCTTCATCGGCGACGTCCGCGATGCCCAGTCTGTTCGCGATGCTATGCACGGCGTGGACTACATCTTCCATGCCGCGGCCCTCAAGCAGGTGCCCTCGTGCGAATTCTTCCCAATGGAGGCTGTGAAGACCAACGTCATCGGCACCGACAACGTGCTGCACGCCGCCATCGCGGAGGGTGTCGAGAAGGTCGTTTGCCTCTCCACCGACAAGGCGGCCTACCCCATCAACGCAATGGGCAAGTCCAAGGCCATGATGGAGTCCATCATCTATGCCAACGCCCGCAACGGCGCCGGCCGCACCACCATCTGCTGCACCCGCTACGGCAACGTCATGTGCTCGCGCGGCAGCGTGATTCCGCTGTTTATCAAGCAGATTCGCGCGGGGGAGCCCGTGACGGTGACCGACCCCGGCATGACGCGCTTCCTCATGAACCTCGACGAGGCGGTCGACCTGGTGCAGTTCGCCTTCGAGCACGCCAACCCGGCGACCTGTTCATCCAGAAGGCACCTGCATCCACGATCGGCGACCTCGCCGAGGCGGTCCAGGAGGTGTTCGGCCGCACCGAGACGCGTGTCATCGGCACCCGACACGGCGAGAAGCTCTACGAGACGCTCATGACCCGCGAGGAGCGCCTGCGTGCCGAGGACATGGGCGAGTACTTCCGCGTTCACGCCGACACGCGCGACCTTAACTACGACAAGTTCTTCGTGGAGGGGGAGGTCCACACCCAGGCTGACGAGCCCTACACCTCCCACAACACGCACCGCCTCGATGTGGCTGGCACGATCGACAAGATTAAGACTGCCGAGTACGTGCAGCTGGCCCTGGAGGGCCGCGAGTCCGAGGCGGTGCAGTAGGCGTGCGCTTCCTGGTTCTTGGCGCCACGGGGATGGCAGGCCACCTCATCTCGCTCTACCTCAAGGAGCGCGGGCACACTGTGGTCGGCTTCAGCCGCCGCGGCGTGCCGTTTCTCGACAGCCAAGTCCTGGGCGACATTCGTGACGAGAAACTTTTGCAGGACTCTATCGACGAGGGCGACTTCGACGTGGTCGTTAACTGCATCGGAGTGCTGAACAAGGCGGCCGAAACCAATCCCGACGCCGCATGGATAAACGGCGAGCTTCCGCATGTCCTTGCCGGCATGACCGCAAGTAAGCTGACGCGCGTGTTCCAGATGAGCACTGACTGCGTGTTCGCAGGAAACACCGGGCCCTATACGGAGAAAAGCGAACCGGACGGAGAGAGCGCCTACGACCGGACCAAGGCGGCGGGCGAGCTTTGCGACGGCAAGAACCTGACATTCCGCAACTCGATCGTGGGGCCCGATATGAACCCCGGAGGCATCGGGCTGCTCAACTGGTTCATGGGGCAACCCGGCCCGGTCAAGGGCTTTACTGGCGCCATCTGGACAGGCCTGACGACATTGGAGCTCGCCAAGGCGATGGAGCGCGAGGCGTGCGAGAAGGTCCACGGGCTCGTGAATATGGTGCCCGAGGGCTCAATCAACAAGTACGACCTGCTGCAGCTGTTCAACCGCGAACTGCGCGGTGGCGCCATCGAGGTAGTGCCCGACGCGGGATTGCAGTTGGACAAGACGCTCCTGCGCACGAACTTCGAGCCGAGCTACCGTCCCAGGTCCTATCCGGATCAGGTTCGCGAGATGGCCGGCTGGATAAGGGAACACAAGGAGCTCTACCCCCACTACGAGGTGGTCTAGATATGGGAAAGTTGAAACTTATGGTGGTCATGGGTACCCGCCCGGAGATCATCAAACTGTCTGAGGTCGTGCGTAAGGCCGATGAGTACTTCGACCTGTCCATCGTTCATACCGGTCAGAACTACGACTACGAGCTGAACAAGGTGTTCTTCGATGACCTCGGCATCCGCGAGCCTGACCATTATCTTGGGGTGGTCGGCGAGAACCTCGGCCAGACAATGGGTAACGTCATCTCGAAGAGCTACGAGCTGTTTGCTGCGGAACGCCCTGATGCTGTGCTGCTGTTGGGCGACACGAACTCCTGCCTGTGCGTGATTTCCGCCAAACGCCTGAAGATCCCCGTGTTCCACATGGAGGCGGGTAACCGCTGCAAGGACGAGAACCTGCCCGAGGAGGTCATCCGCCGCATCGTCGATGTGACGAGCGACGTGAACCTGTGCTACTCCGAGCACGCGCGCCGATACATCCTGGACACCGGCGTCAAACCCGAGAACACCTACGTCGTGGGTAGTCCCATGGCCGAGGTGTTGGATCGGGTGCTCCCGAGCATCGAAGCGTCGACCGTTCTGAACGACCTAGGTCTTAAGCCCGGGCGCTATATCTTACTTTCCGCACACCGCGAGGAGAACATCGACATTGAGGAGAACTTCTTCAGCCTCATGAACGCCGTGAATGCGATGGCCGAGAAGTACGACGTTCCCGTGCTCTACAGCTGCCATCCGCGCAGCGCCAAGATGATCGAGCGCCGGGGCTTCGAGTTCGACCGACGAGTCATCCAGCACAAGCCGCTCGGATTCTTCGACTACAACCAGCTGCAGAGAAACGCTCTGTGTGTGGTCTCTGACTCGGGGACTCTTCCCGAGGAGGCCTCGTACTTCAAGTTTCCGGCCGTAAGCGTGCGAACCTCGACCGAGCGTCCTGAGGCCATGGACGCCGGTGTGTTCTGTGTGGGATCCATCACCTCCGAGCAGGTGCTGCAGGCGGTTGATTTGGCCGTGACAATGCACGCCAACGGCGACGATGGCATAGAGGTTCCCGCCTACGCCGACCGCAACGTTGCGACCAAGGTAATCAAGCTCGTGCAGAGCTATACCGGCATCGTGAACAAGATGGTGTGGAGGAAAGCCTAGCTTGAAATACGTCCAGATAAACGCGTACTCGGGCGGCTGGGCCGACTCGATCATATTTAAGAAGCACCGCGAGCTTGTGGTCGCTGGCGATGAGTCTTGGGTGTTCTGGGCCCGCGGAGACCGTGAACAGGATGAGCATCTGCAGCGCATTGCGAGCTATCCCGAGGTTTGTCTAGACGTGTTGCAGACGCGCCTGGATGGCAAGCCCGGTTTCCACTCCAAAGTGATCACACGCCGGCTCCTCAGGAAACTTGACGAGATAGACCCCGACGTTGTGCATCTGCATCTCCTTTTGGGCTACTACATCAATGTAGAAATGCTATTCGAGTGGCTGGCCGCTCACCGATGTAAGGTGGTTTGGACGTTGCACGATTGTTGGGCGTTCACGGGCCATTGCATACATTTCACCTACGCGAAATGCGGCCAATGGCGCACAGGCTGCGCCTGTGGGGCTACGTGCTCACAGAAGCGAACCTACCCGGAGACCCTTGCCGGCGACGAAGCTGTGCGTTGGTCGTACGAGCAGAAGATGCGCCTGTTCACGATGCTGCCCACGAATCGCGTACAGCTGATTACTCCTTCACAGTGGCTCGCTGACTTGGTGAAACAGAGCTTTTTGGGTGAATACAACGTGGAAATCGTTCACGATACTGTAAACACTGAAATCTTCAAGCCGACACCGAGTGACTTTCGAGAGCGCAACGGACTGCGGGGCCGATTCGTTGTGCTGGGCGTGGCGTCGAAATGGAACGAGCGCAAGGGACTCCCCGTGTTTGTTCGGCTAGCGAGAGAGCTCGACCCCGAGCGGTTCGCAGTTGTGGTCGTGGGGCTTTCTAAGAAACAGATAAAGCAGGCTAGGGCGGAGGCCCCGTCCATTGTGGCCTTACCCAGAACCAACTACATGGAGGAGCTCGCCGAAATCTACACCGCTTGCGATGTACTGCTTAACCCCAGCGCCGAGGAGACCTTCGGCATGAATGTGGCCGAGGCCGCCGCTTGCGGAACGGGGGCAATCGTGGTTGAGGGCTCCGCCTGCGCTGAGGTAGCCGACCCGGAGAAAATGGTGACAGTTCCCGTGGGGTTGGAGGGCTTAACCAACGCTGTCATTAGTATGGCTGATTCGGCGACGATTGGTCGGTTGGTATGCAAATAGGTATTACTCTAATTGTCTTTGCAACTATTGCTGGCTGGGTTAAGAGAGATTCCCGGGTCTCCTGCATTTTGGTCTTTGCTGTAATGTGGATTTTGATGGGCTTGAATTGCCACAATGACGACTTCGTTGGCTATCAATACTTCTATGATCTTAAGCTCATGGATTATTCCGGCGTTAATTACGGGTTTCTGTGCCTAGAGCAGCTTTGTTGGTCGCTTGGCCTTAATTTCATTCAGTTTAGAATGCTGTCAAGTTTTTTGGGACTTGGTCTCCTAACGTTGTTTGTGAGGAGATATTCCCGTGATCCAAGTGCTGTACTGGTATTGTATCTGTTGATGCCGTTCTTCTACGACATCGTGCAGTTTAAATTCTTTCTTGCAGCTTCTTTTGCGATTTATGGGCTTCGTTTTCTAATTGATCGCACGAGGCTTTTTCTCTTAAAGTATTTTGTATTTCTATGTGCTGCTGTTCTTATACATCCTGCTGCTTTACTTTTCGGGTTCTTCCTCATTGGACTGCTGGACAATAAGACCGCCCTCAAGGTGTCCCTATTTGTTGCTTTAATTGCCTTATTCCTAACAGTTTCGGGATTGGGGCAAGTATTGGGTTACGCATTAACCGACTCCGTCAAAGGCACTGCTTATTTTTCTGTAGCTTCGCGTTTCGGCTGGATCCCGTACTTTGTTTCTACTGTCGGCATCGTTGCGGTCTCGCATCTTTCCTATTCGTCTATGCATGATGATGTAATAGGTGAGGACAATGATGCTCCCGCAAGGTTCGAGAAGTTCTTTTCGAGTGCACAGTATGCCTTCTTGCCTTTAATTGCATTTGTACCCCTTTCTGTCCAGAATTTTTACCGTCCAATTCGCAGTGCAAACATCCTCTTTCTCATGCATTTCGTCTCAATACGCTTCGAAGACTCTATCAAGATGGCTAGGGGAGAAAAAGCCGGGCTAATTATTCTCGCTCTTCTTTGGATTGTGTTTACTCAGGTCATTCTTTACAAGGGAGTGATCGACATCGTTCTTGTCGATGAGCTCACGAACAACCTTCTTTGGGCGTAGGAGATGGCCGCATGAATCGAATGACTGTAATCTCATCTTTCAAGAAGAACATGCTACTCGCGCTTGGAGCGCAGGCCATAGCTTTGGGCGTCGGTTTGATCAAGTCGCTCGTGTTGCCCGCCGCCATGTCGGTCGAGGGCTTCGCCTACTGGCAGGTTTACGTACTGTACTCCGGCTTTGTGGGGGTGTGCGCGTTCGGCTACACCGATGGTGTCTACCTGCTCTATGGCGGTTGCGACTACAAGGACTTGCCCTTCGAGCGCCTCCGCGGCGCGAACAGGGTCTACTGTGTCTTCCTTATTGTTTTCTCCGTTGCGCTCGGTTGCCTGTCCATGCTCGGCGGAGACGGCCTGCGCTCCTTCGCGTTTTTCTTTGTCGCCGTCGACGTCTTCGTGCTGTGCCTCTCGGGCTTACTCACCTACGTGCTTCAGGTGACCAACCAGTTCAAACTCTACAGCTTCTGCACCGTCGTCGATAAGGTTATCTTCCTCGGCGTGGCCATCTGTCTGGCCGTCAAAGGCTTTACGGACTTCCGCGTATTCGTTCTCGTGGACGCCGCCACCAAGGTTGTCGCTCTCGGCTTCTTCGTCTGGTACTGCCGCGGCATGTTGTTTGGTCGCGCAATTTCGCTCGCTGCCTCCGCACATGAGGCGCTCGCTTACGCGCGTACGGGTATCAGCCTGATGTTCGCGAACCTCTCCAGTATGCTCATCTCGAACCTCGGCCGCTTCATCATCGACTGGCTAGGAGACCTGGCCTCTTACGCTTACTACTCGTTCGGTAACTCCGTTACGAACTTAGTGCTCACATTCGTGACGGCGGTGAGCTCAGTGCTCTATCCCAAGCTTAAGCGTGTTCCAGACAGTGAGCTGGACTTCTACTATAAGAAGATCGACAAGGCAATGTTGTCCATTGCCACCGCTGGGCTTCTACTCTATTTCCCTGCGTCCTGGTTCGTCGGGGTCTTTTACGCGAAGTACACTCCCATGCTCGCATACCTTAACATCATGTTTGTTTCCGCCGTGTTCCAGGCGAAAATGAGCATCCTGGTGAATACGTTCTACAAGACATTGCGCATGGAGCGCAGAATGCTAGTCGCGAATGTTCAGTGCGTGGCCGCCTTCGCCATCATGGCAGGAATCTCCTTCTGGTTCACACGTGACGTGTGGTGGATTGCCGCGTCGACCGCGGCCACCGCTGCTCTCAGATGCGTCCTTTCTGAGAGGGAGATCAGGCAAAGGCTCAAGATTAAAGATTTGAGGCCCTCTGGCATCCAGTGCCTTCTTGCCGTCGGGTTCTTCGCTTTCACGTTTCTGCTCCCGACGGCCTGGGCCTTCGGTGCCTTCTGCGCGCTCGCTGCAGCGTGTGGTGCCTGGATGCTCGCTCAAAAGCGTATGGAGGCATAGACATGCATGTCGTTTTTACCGTGGGAACTTACTATCCGCTCTTCAGTGCCACGGCGCGCTGCGCTAAGAATCTCGTCGATGTGATGTCTCGCGACCACGACGTGACTGTTGTGGCTGAGAGGCTCTGGAACAGCCCCGCCGACATCGATGAGCTTGGGCTCGCCGAGAGAATTGTCTACGTGGGCACGCCCATCGGCGACGCGCGCGCGGCAGTTGACCGCCGCATGAACGCCGAAGGGGCCCCCTCTCTGTGGCACGTTCCCGACCGCATCCTTGCAGGACTGCGTTATGGTGAAACGTTCTTCTCCCGCACCTCCTGCAACAAGTCAGAAGTCGACGCATACCTTCGTGGGCTCGAGGGGTTGGATTCCGCGCCCGACCAACTCATTCCTGTCTCGCTTCCCTTCTCGGGTGTCGTCGCATGTGCGCTCTACAAGAAGAGGCATCCCGGGGTGGCACTCACCCCAGTGATCTTCGATCAGTTCAGTGAGTCCGCGACGTTGCTCAAAACCGGCGTAGAGCGCCGCATAAAGCAGAAAGCGAACCTCGAACTTGAGCGTACGGTCGTGGAAGCCTCGGACCGAGTCTTCACTGTGACGTGGGACGAGCATGTGGAGCGTTGTCTGCCAGACTTGGTGGGAAAATTCGAGCACATCGAGCACCCGATGCTCATCCGTGACGCGGGGTTCGACGACATCCATAACTGCATGTTTGGCCCGGGGGCGCACGCTGTGTACGCGGGCGCGCTGAATGCCGGCGCACACGGTCCGCGTCACTTAACGGAGCTTTTCGAAGGATACTCGAAGCGTGAGGGCCAAATCCTGAAGCTGCATGCTTTTGCGATGGGCGACGGCGTGGGGACTGTGCGCGAGGCACAAATACGATGCCCTTTCGACATAGAACTGTGCTGCCCCGTGCCGTACGGCGAGCTGCTCAAAGTCTACGCCTCAGCCGATGTGCTCGTTTCGGTGGGCAACAGCGTTACCGACCAGAAAGCGGGCAATATTATCGAGTACATGGCGACTGGAAAGCCGATAGTACATATCGCCAGCTGCGAGGACGATCCCGTCATCCCCGAACTCAAACGTTACCCGTTGGGGCTCGTTTTGCGAGCGAGCGACGACGTTGGGGCGAACCAAGATCGCCTTTCCGAATTTGTTGTGCGCACTAAAGGACGACGCGTGGCCTTCGAGGAGGTGGCAAAGTTGTTTCCCGATGAGGTGCCAGACAACGTTTGCGACCTACTTTCAAGCGGAGGGGGGATGCTTGTGTTTGCAGGTAACCTCTCAAGCGTCGTTTCACCCGACTACGTCTGTTCGCTTCTCGAACAGCCTGCTTGTTGCAGCGTACGCGCTCGCTTCTTTACGAGCAGCTCACCCTATGCGCTGCGACTCGATCATTACAAAACGGCTGGGATAGAACGTTTTGGATGGGTAGGTCCCGAAGAGCTTCGTAGAGAGAAGGCTGATTCAGGACAGCTTCTCTCCATCGCTGAAGTCGAGGGAAAACAAATATCGAGCAAAATTTTCAGCTATATGGCTACAGGTAGGCCCATTGTGCACATATACACCGCCGAGGACGATGTTAATGTGCGCTATTTAAGCCGATACCCACTTGCGCTTTGTCTTAAGGCTGACAAAAACGCTATTACCGATAACGCCCGCAGGCTCGCGCTCTGGTGCGCCTGGTCTTATGGGCAGAGCTTGCATTGGGATGACGTGGCGCGGACTTTTGGTGAACTAACGCCTGAGTATGTAGCTAGTCAGGTTCTACATAGCTAGGGCCAGCGAGGCTATATTCGCGGGCTGGTCCTACATATTGGAGGTAAATTGTGACTGATGTGAAAGATGGCGATCGTGAGTACTTAACCCTTGAGGAGGTACACGAAGAGCTTTTGAAATTACTCCTTCGCTTTGATTCATTTTGCAAGAAGCATGGTCTCCGCTACTCCCTCGACTCGGGAACGCTGCTGGGCGCCGTGCGACACAAAGGATTCATTCCGTGGGACGATGATTTGGACGTGGATATGCCGCGCCCGGACTACGAGCGACTACTATCCCTTGAAGAGGAGTTGCCAAAGGGTTTGCATTTGGTGCATGCAGCAAACAGTAAATTTGCTTATGGATTCTGCAAGATTTGCACTGATGACATTCGAGCTCAGGAGCCCTCATATGAGGGAGTCATGAACGAGACGCTATGGATTGATATCTTGCCAATTGACGGCGTTCCCACAGATAGCCTAGAGCAACAAAAGAGTCGGAAGCGCATCTGGAACGATGTTAGACGAAATGTCTGGGCAACCGTTAACCATTCCTGCGAAACGGATCCCAAGAAAATCGTGAGAAGCTTTTGCGGAGCAATATTTCGACTTGGTAACCCTAGGGCGCGGATGCTTCGTACAATCGACGAGGCTGTTTCCAACCCTGGCTATGACGCGGCTGTACGCCTAGGGTGTCCGGTTGGAACTGAAAAGTTTTCGTGGTCCATTCCCAAAGATGGATACGAAAGATCCGTGGAAATGGAGTTTGAGGGGCACATGTTTCCTTGCATGGGCTGTTGGGACGAGTTTCTTACGGCACTGTATGGCGATTACATGCAGCTTCCGCCCGAAGATCAGCGGCAAACCCATTGCCTCAAGGCATGGCGAGTAAATAAAGAATAGGAACAGTGATTCATACTATGTACTACGTTAACGAAAGACTCGTGAATCTTCACCGCATTTTTGACCAGAACAAGCGCGAGGGTTACCTCAGACTAGATCTGAATGAGAATCCCGAAGGGCTATCTCAAGAGTACATCGACGGGGTTCTTTCGGGGGTGACGCCCGAAATGGTAGCCCAGTACCCAGAGACACTTGAATTTACCGAATTCCTCGCTGGAAGACTTGGTACGGACATCGAGCATCTTTCGCTTGTTAACGGGTCTTCCGAGGGCATTCGCAACATTATTGAGGCCTTCACTGCGCTTGGCGGCGAGATAGTTTGTGTATCGCCTTCTTATGCGATGTTCGAGGTGTACTCGAAGATGTATGGACGCGATTTTGTGCCGGTCCCTTATAGGGATGACCTAACCATCACGGTGGATGATGTGATTTCCAAGATCAGTGATGACACACAGCTGCTAATTCTTGTTAATCCGAATAACCCCATGGGCAACGCCTGGAGCGAGACCGAGATGACGCGCTTTTTCGAGGAAGCGGAGCGCCGTCAGATTACCGTTCTTGTCGACGAAGCATATCATTATTTCTGCCCCGAGACTTCCATAAATTATGCCCTTACCCATGAACATGTATTCGTAACTCGTACTTTCTCAAAGCTTTTCTCGCTTGCTGGAGCTCGTTTAGGCTATGTAGCAGGATGGCCTGAGGGAGTTGCCCTCGTGCAGAAGCTGAATACTCCCCACAATGTAAATATGTTCGCTATGCTCTTTGCAAAGAAAATCATGGAAACCGAAGGCATGCTCGATTCCATGATCGAAAATCAGCTCGCTGGCAAACAGTGGCTCGTTGAGCAACTTGACCGTAACTGCTATGAATATCGAAGCAGCGAAGGCAATTTCATGTTCATTAAGCCGTTTAGTGATGCATCTGAAATCGTTCGCCGTATGAAGTCCGAGAAAGGCATCCTCATTAAGGAGTATGACGGCATTGGTGCTTTCGGCAGCTGCCTGAGGGTTACCACTGGTCCTAAGCGTTCGATGGAGCGATTCATGGAAGCGCTGATTGAGTTGGACAAGGCCTAACCATGACTAAGGTCATTACCTACGGAACCTACGACCATCTTCATCGCGGGCATGTCCGCCTGTTGGAGCGCGCCAAGGCCTTAGGCGACTATCTAATCGTTGGCGTTACGTCGGATGACTTTGACAAACAACGCGGCAAGATTAACGTTCAACAATCGCTTGAAGAGCGCATTGCAGCAGTGCGTTCAACCGGGCTTGCGGACAAGATTGTCGTCGAAGAGTACGAAGGCCAGAAAATCGACGACATCAAGCGCTATGGAGTCGATATCTTCACTGTTGGATCGGATTGGGAGGGCCAATTCGATTATCTGAATGAGTACTGCAAGGTTGTGTACCTAGAGCGAACCAGTGGTGTCTCTTCTACGGAAATCCGAAGTTCAGTTAAACTTCGCTGCGGTTTAGTTGGATATACCGACTATATGAATCGCGTTTTTGCTGAATGCGGGTTAGTAAATGGTCTCGAGGTTGTCGGCATTTGTGTTGAAGATCGCAGCTTGCTAGATGAGGGTCCACTCGGAGCCAAGCTTGTAACGGATGATTACGGTAAGTTACTGAATGCGGTCGACATTGTGTATATTCACTCGCATCCTGATCGGCATTATGCACAGGTGAAACGAGCCTTAAATGCCGGCAAGCATGTGATGTGCGAAGCTCCTATCGCAAAGAGCGCTAAGGAATGCAGCGAGCTTTTCGCATTAGCCGACGAGCGAGGCCTTGTGTTGATGGACTCGCTGCGCACGGCATACTCAACCGCCTACGCACGCATGCTGTTGTTGGTTACCGGTGGACGTATTGGCGAGGTCGTTTCGGTCGATGCCACTATAACCAATCTTAAGACCAATCGCGCTCCTTTTGATACGCGTCGCGACACTGCCTGGAGTAGCATGACGGCATGGGGCCCGACGGCATTATTGCCAATCTTCCAGATACTAGGTACTAAACCTAACTCGGTATGCATTTCGTCCTTGTGCGAGAAAAACGACAAGACTTTTGATGAGTTCTCGAGGCTTGACGTTGAGTTTCCAAACGCCGTGGCAACAGCGAAGGTTGGCTCAGGCGCTAAGTCTGAGGGCAGTCTAGTTGTATCGGGCACAAAGGGCTACATATATGTTCCTGCGCCCTGGTGGAAGACTGATTATTTCGAAATCCGCTACGAGGACCCAGCCGATAATAGACGCTATTTCTATCAGCTAGACGGTGAAGGTATTCGCTTTGAATGGGTTTCTTTCCTAAGAATGATCGCCGATGTCGAAAAGGGCACCACAGGTGAAGAGGCACTTCGCCGCGAAGGTGGCATTGATCGCGATATCACCAAAGCCACCTGTGAAGTTATAGGCGCATTCGAACGCGGCGAGAGCGTAAAGTATCTAGAAGTTGCATGGTAGCTTTCGCCTTTAGTTATTTTTTTACTGATTAAAATAATACAGAGCACAATAACTTTCGTTGGCATTTTCCATAATGTCATGCGATGGCAGATAGTGTCGATGACCTGAACCTAATTCAATATGCTTCAGCTGTCATTCAGTAAGGGTGTCTCGGCAAAAGCCGAGGCACCCTTACCTCTATTGAAAGATCTCTTCCTATCATTCTATGCTCTATGATATTTCCGATTTATCATCGCCTAGTCATCAACTGGGAAAGCGGTCATTCCCCCTTCTAGAAGGTATCCCATAGTTCGCCGCAAGCGCTGCATAACTCTTGTCATAGTGAAAGGACTGATTCGACAGCGATAGTTCACGAGTATCTACACTGTTTTTAACGTAACTAAAAATCTGAATTTCCTTATATCAAAGAGCAAAATCTATTGCAGGTCCATCAGTTTTCAGCAGTGACGATTACAACTGCAGGTCGGACATAAATGTGGCAACTCATTCTACAGTCGCGCAGTCCACTGTCTGGAGCTGAGCACATAAGCCTTAAGTAATTAAGGCTGCGATGAATTGGGCTCTCGAGGCTTCTACCAAGGGGAATTTTTTAACTAAAAGTGATTGTAGGGCAAAAGAAAGAAAAGGTTGCTGTATTGCACACCGTTGCGATGGGCAAGCGTTTGCTCGATTCCCTTGGAAAAGAGAGAATCGAGGAGTTATATCGCCTTACCTACTCCGGTGGCCTAAAACGGCTTCGAGAGGACGCGCTGTATTGGGATATTAAGAATGGACGAATGGAATTGCCCAAAGAGGTCGTCGACAAGGCATTTGCAAGGGACTTGCTTCTCTTCTCGACAGAGGTTTTCGACGACCGGTTGGCTGGATACACCAATTAGTCCATGGAAGTTTCCAGAACTACGGACAAGCTATTCCGGGAAATCGCTGGCTTATGATTGTAAGGTCTCGACCTAGCTATGGTGTCCTTCTAGGGTTGAGGTAGGGCTGAGGGCCAAGAGATTTGCAACACTTGTTGGAACATACATTTCAAAGCATATGCTAACATGCAGTAAACAATGTGTTCGCCCTTTAAATTTCTTCGAGCTGTTATATGAAGCTGCTCTTTTGGAACATAAATAAGAAAGACAATGCCGATCTTGCCCTCGCATGTATGCGAGAGAATGAGGTCGGCATTGCAGCTTTTGGTGAGTTTTCTGGAACTGAATTCTCAGATGAGCTCTTAAAAGGCTCTGGATATCGCCCAATGGGTTACGGTGGGTGTGACAAAGTCAAAATAATTGCCCAGGAGTCCACTGAAGTTATTGATTGCTTTGAGGAATCTCGGTTTACCGTACTGCCGATGAAAATAGGCAAGATCTGTTTCATTATTGCCGCTGCGCATCTTGTTGACCGTATGTCTTCAGCCGATCCGGAACCAAGGCTAGTGGATATCCGCAAGATGATGGATGTGATTCACGGGTATGAAAACGAGCTATCAATTAACAAGACGATCGTTATGGGCGACTTAAACGCAAATCCATATGATAAGGAGCTGCTTCTCCCCAATGCATTTAACGCGATGCTATTTAAAGGGTTAGTCAGAAATAAAACCGGAAGAACATGGTACGGTGACGAATATCCCTTTCTGTATAATCCAACAATTCATTGGGTATCGGAGGAGTTGGAGAACTACGGATCCTTTTACTATTCCGGGGATTGCGCCAACCCTGTTTGGAACTGTTATGACCAAGCCCTGGTAAGCCCAGAATTGATGGACTCCATTAATTCCTATAGCTATCTAAAGAGGATAGGGAATAGAGACTTGATTGCAAAAGTTCGTCCCAACAGCAAGATAAGCGACCATTTGCCGCTGTTAGTTGATATCGATTTGAGTTAGGTGAGCCAGTCATGACTTCTAGTGAAAATCCGTGGGCAGAGGTGTTCACTCAGCCTCAACAAAAAAGATCAGACGGAATCATCCCATTTTTTACTAAACAGGCGAAAATGTTGTCTGGGGCTTCTAACGGTAGGGTCAAGGGGGTGTTTTCTCCGACTTTTGACGTAAACAGAACGTTATCTCCAGCATTAGAAACCATCAGCTCCATGTCAAAGATAATTCAGCATGCAGCCTCCGCAAGCGTGGAGGATCTCACTCCAAAAGTCGACCTTTTGAATGCAAATGACCTTTACAAGAAAAATGACTATTGTTTCGAGATTCGTTCGAATAGGTACCGATTCAGGCTATTCACCATCGAATTCGATCCATCGTATCCTGCCATCATGACTGTCGATCGAGGCGTGTGCAACGATCTAGCAAAGATTTACGATCGTTATAAGTTTGAAGAGGCCGAGCGGTGCAATATCACAATACAAGACGATGAAGATCTCGACCGTGTTTTCAATCAACTTTTAAAGAGCGAAAAGCTGATCTACATCTGCAACCGGCTGATGAGCGAGACCGGTGAGATGGCTTAGCGCTTTTGCCTTTCTTTGAGTTGCATATTCGAATGCATTATTTGACAAACATCCGTAATATGTACCATATGTCATAGTGCTGACCTTAGGCCTATATGAACTAAAATAATGCGCGGGAAACAATAGTTCCTGCGCATTATTTGTTATTTAAGGGATGCAGATGGACGAAGTGAAAAAACTAAGTATCGCAAATTTCGGCTTATAGGACAAAATGTGTGTCCACGTTGGGGGCATCGGCGCAGGTCGATGCCCCTTTTTCAGCCGTTTAAATTCCGTGCCCGCTTTTA
>OMGY01001899.1_pt1 | contig 16994 bp, 16 predicted proteins | sample 1674461 | NCBI WGS metagenome assembly OMGY01 (sample SAMN05578579, study PRJEB25193) | human gut metagenome | biome: Human Microbiome; feature: human-associated habitat; material: feces | host: Homo sapiens | place: USA:Birmingham
GGAACACCGCAGCCACTTCCGATCAGCATCGGAATGAAGGATTTTCCGGAAAGACCGAATTTACGGAAGATACGGTCCATGATGAATGCAACACGAGCCATGTAACCGCAGGACTCAAGGAATGCAAGGAACAGGAACAGAACCAGCATCTGCGGTACGAAACCAAGTACAGCGCCAACACCGGCAACAATACCGTCAAGAATCAGTCCCTGCAGCCATGCAGCGCAATTTACAGCTTCCAGAGCAGACTCAACTGCCGGAGGAATAATCTCACCGAAGAGTACATCATTTGTCCAATCTGTTACAATAGTTCCAACAGTGGTTACAGACACATAATAAACAACCCACATTACAACTGCGAAGATCGGAAGCGCCAGCCATCTGTTGGTTACGATTCTGTCGATCTTATCGGAGGTTGTAAGTTTCTTTCCTGTAGAGGATTTTGTATAGCACTGTCCAATAATGGAAGAGATGTATACATAACGCTCGTTTGTGATAATACTCTCTGTATCATCATCGAATTTATCTTCCAGAGCCTTTACTTCGTAAGACACATCCGGAACACTCTTCATCTGCTCTACGATCTTGTCATCTTTCTCGATAAGCTTGATTGCAAAGAAACGTTTCTGAGCCTCTGCAACAGTTCCTGTCAGCTTATTCTCAACAGATTTGATCGCATCCTCAACATCCTGTGCAAATTCGTGAACCGGAATTGTTTTCTTTTTGCTCTGTGCTGCGCTGATTGCTTTCTCAGCAGCTTTCATGATTCCGGTTCCTTTCAGAGCGGAAATCTCAACTACTTCGCAGCCAAGCTTTTTGCTTAATTTGTCAATGTGGATCTTGTTTCCGGATTTCTGAACCAGATCCATCATGTTGATAGCCATAACTACCGGGATTCCAAGCTCCATGATCTGTGTGGACAGATACAGGTTACGCTCAAGGTTTGTACCATCTACGATGTTGATGATCGCATCTGGCATTTCATTGATCAGGTAATTTCTGGCAACCACTTCCTCAAGTGTGTATGGGGAAAGGGAATAAATACCAGGAAGGTCCATGATGGTTACATCCTTATGACCTTTCAGTTTACCTTCTTTTTTCTCTACTGTTACACCAGGCCAGTTACCAACGAACTGGTTAGAGCCGGTCAGTGCATTGAATAATGTGGTCTTGCCGCAGTTAGGGTTACCTGCAAGTGCAATCTTAATCGACATTTTCATGCCTCCTCTTTCTTTCCAGATTTTCTTTTTTTCCGGGCTTATTATATACAGCTTCTGCTGATTTTGGTTGCCCTGTGCTGCCTCTTGTCTTAATCAGCTTTCGTTTGTTAGCCTTTCAACCTTATATTAGGTTTCGCTAACCCGCAAGGTAAAAAAAATTGCCCATTCTATTCCAGAACATGCAATTTCATGCTGTGCTGATTTTACCACTGTTCATATGACAACATTTGTAAAATGTTTTTCAAAAATATGTGACCAGTAACTTTTCCCTTATGTACACACAGCAAAGTACTATATCCTGTACAGTACTTATTCTACCTCTATCATTTCTGCATCGACTTTTCTCAGAGACAGTTCATAATCTCTCACGGTTACCTCAATAGGATCTCCAAGCGGTGCAACTTTACGTACATAGATCTGTACCCCTTTGGTGATTCCCATATCCATGATACGTCTCTTTACTGGTCCTTCACCGTGCAGTCTCTTCACTGTGACAGTCTGACCTACGCCAACTTGCCGTAATGTTTTCATAATACTTGCTCCTTTTTTCTGGATTTCAGACCATGATCCGATTCGCCATATCCTTGCCAATGGCAACTCTGGAATCTTTCACATTCACGATCATATTACCGCTGATCTCACTTACAACGGTTACTGTAGCTCCCTGTACAAACCCAAGATTTTCAAGGAATTTACGGGTTTCTTCTTTACCGCCGACTTTTTTAATCACCTGCGGCTCTCCTTCGTTTACCATTGATAACGGCATCATATCATCCTTCCTTTTTTGTGCTTTAGAAACACCTATTTATTATTATGTTTCGCTTACGTTGATTAGTATATTCTAATTTATATAAGCTGTCAATAATTTATTTGCACTTTTTTCTCATTTTTTTCACTGCAATTTCGTAAATTTTGACCAGTGCTTTTTGAAAATGTTTCGGGATTCCAGAGTGTGTTAAAAAAAAATCTCTACAAAATATACCGCAAAGTGGGGCGTACAGATTGCGAAACGTTACCAGTGAACATCAACTGCGGGAATGCTTTTTCAAACACGCTCCAGGATGAATGGTGGATTTATGAGGAATTATTGTTTATAATGTAAAAGAAGATAAAAAGTGTTGAATGAGCGTATTTTTATTCTTCATATATTGTTTTAGATAGTAAAATCTGTGAAAAAGTTACATGTATAAAAAAATCACATGCACTTTATTGAAAAGAAAGGATTACTTTTTATGAAACAGGGAAGCAAAATCGGGATTGTCTGTTGTTCCAACGGACTTAGGCCAGAACAGGCCGAAACAATAAAAATGTTGGTGCAGATTCTGGAAAAATCCGGACTAGAAGTAGATCTTAGCCCTTATCTTTATGGAGATGAAAACGGACAGGCTGGAACTGCCAGGGAGCGTGCCGGGGCTCTTATGAAATTTTATGAGGATGATTCTGTCACGGATATTTTTGACGTATCTGGCGGGGATATGGCCAACGAGATTTTATCCTATCTGGATTTTCAGACCATTGCTTACGAAAAAAAGCATTTTTGGGGATATAGTGATCTGACAACAATTATAAATGCCATTTATGCCCGAACAGGGAAATCTTCTGTCCTGTACCAGATACGAAATCTCACCTACGATCACAGCCAGTCCCAGATAACGGACTTTCTTAGTACTACCTTGGCGGGGGCCACTTCTCTTTATGATTTTCCTTATGAATTTGTGAGGGGGACTCATATGGAGGGAATTGTAGTAGGAGGAAATATACGGTGCCTTTTGAAGCTGGCTGGCACGCCTTACTGGCCGGATATGCGGGAGAAAATCCTGCTTCTGGAGTCCTTTGGAGGAAAACTGCCGCAGATGGTGACTTATTTAAGCCAGTTGAACCAGATGGGGGTATTTAAGAAGGTGAATGGGATTTTATTGGGGACGTTTACGAAAATGGAGGAGGATAACTGTCAACCAGATATGGCGCAGCTAGTCCTTGAATTCGCAGAAAAAAAGACACCCGTTGCGAAATCACCTTTGATCGGGCATGGAACGGATTCAAAGGCGATTCGCATCGGGCATCGTTTAAAGTTATTCTCCGCAGAAGAAAACAAACGGATATATAAAGAATTTTAGATCCTAGCCACTCCGCTCTTAATGGCAGCTTCAGCAGTAGCCTTCGCAACCGCATCTTTCACTCTTGAATCAAATGCTGCTGGCAGAATATAATCAGCGCAGAGTTCTTCGTCGCTTACCAGGCCTGCAATGGCATAAGCTGCGGCAATCTTCATTTCGTCGTTGATGTCAGATGCACGGACATCAAGGGCACCGCGGAAGATTCCCGGGAAGCAGAGAACATTGTTCACCTGATTCGGGTAGTCGGAACGACCTGTGGATACTACCGCTGCGCCTGCTGCCTTGGCCTCATCCGGAAAAATCTCAGGAGTCGGGTTTGCGCAGGCAAAGATGATCGGATCTTTCGCCATAGTGCGAACCATGTCCGGAGTAAGGGTTCCAGGTGCGGAAACACCGATAAATACGTCAGCACCTTTGATCACTTCACTCAAGGAGCCCTTCTCATGATTGGCGTTTGTGATCTTCGCCATTTCTTCCTTGATTGGGTTCAGACCCTCACGGCCTTCGTAAATTGCACCTTTACGGTCTGTCATAATAACGTTCTTAAGCCCCATAGAAATAAGAAGTTTGATAATCGCGATTCCGGCAGCTCCTGCTCCGGAAGTAACGATCTTAATGTCTTCGATTTTTTTGCCAACAACCTTCAGCGCATTGATCACACCTGCAAGCGTAATAACTGCAGTACCATGCTGGTCGTCATGGAAAATCGGAATATCACAGCACTCTTTCAGCTTCTTCTCAATCTCAAAGCATCTCGGTGCGGAAATATCCTCCAGGTTTACACCGCCGAAGCTTCCAGCCAGAAGGCGAACGGTCTGCACGATCTCATCTACATCCTTGCTTCGAACACAAAGTGGAATAGCATCTACATCACCAAACTCTTTGAACAGAACACATTTGCCCTCCATAACCGGCATACCAGCCTCCGGGCCGATATCTCCAAGGCCAAGAACAGCGGTACCGTCAGTTACTACAGCAACCGTATTCCAACGTCTGGTCAGTTCGTAACTTTTATTAATATCTTTCTGAATCTCAAGGCAAGGCTGTGCAACACCAGGGGTGTAAGCAAGGCTTAAAGCATCCTTGGAATCAACCTTTGCTCTTGAAACAACTTCAATTTTACCTTTTAACTCATAGTGCATCTTTAAGGATTCTTTTGCGTAATCCATGTTCGTATCTCCTCTTCTGAAAAATGTGTGGGCACCTGCTCTCATTATTATACGCAGCAAGTCCCGCTCGGATACAAAATATCCACTTTGGGCTACAAGGGAAAGTATATACGAAACTTCGTCAAATCACAACATGAAAATATGAATAAATCTCTCAATAAACAGAACACGTTACTGCTCACTCCGTTCACAGCAACGCGCTTCGCGATGCACAGAAATCATGCATTCGCATGATTTCGCGCCGCACTTCTCGGGTTTTCTGTGAACTACGTTCACAAAAAACACCTCGCGGAATGTTACCAGTGAATAGTAACCAGAACACTACTCCAACCTGGCTGCTACTATTAACCCGGCCCCTCAAAACGTATTGTCAAAAATAAAATCTCAGCATAAATCAGGGCAAACTCCCGAAGAAATAGAAGTCTGTCCCAATATCCTCCAATATTCTATTTTCTTATAATTCTCTTACTCCACATTCTTCAGCGCCACATCCATTGGAATCTTCTTGATCCTTCTAAATTGCAACAAGGCTACCAGCACATACGCTCCCATTCCCATCGCAAACATCTCCGGATAAACCGCTGGTTTCAGATATAAGGTCAGCCAGCCTGAGAAGGATGACATCAGATATCCGTAAATTCCATATATCGTCCAGGTAGACAGCAGCAGGCTAAGTAAAATGGACAAGATCACCACCCACGTAGTGGATGTAAGATACAGGCTGTTGATCTCCCGGTTCTCATACCCCAGAATCTTTACCATAGAAATGGCATTGGCATTCTTTTCAATGATCAGCTTGGTAAGCAGATAGATCAGGAGGGCAAACAGCACAACTGCAAATATATTGATCAGCTGGAACATTTCTCCCATAGACACATCCAGCTGACGGCTGACCTTTGTCAGATCGTCCTCCGTAATTGTTGTTGCGATCAGATCCTCATCCAGATCTGTGATCTTTTCCCGGGAAAAATAACCGTTAAAGTAATCTTCCTTTTCCCCAAAGGTTTTCCTGTAGGAGGAAATCGGCATAAATACCGTCAAAGATGCCGGATAATCGTAGATTCCCTGCACCAAAAATTCATAGGTCTCACTTCCGTAAGCTTCCTTCAGCACAACGGTATCCCCGGTCTTTATCTTATACTTTTCTGCATAACCGTCAGAAATCAGAACTCCATCAGTTGGAAGTTCCACGCTTACATACGCACTATCGTCCGCGATTCCATAGACCGTTATGGTCTCTCCTTCCTGATCTGGCAATACATTTTTCATGGAATTCAGGCAGAATTTTTCTGCTGACTTCTCATTGGTTTTCAAAGATGGAGTAAGAAATTTCTGCAACATTCCCATAACCGTATATTTCTCATCTTCATCTGGTTCCTCCGGTACATTCAGCACATACTGGTACGGCGCGATCATGTTCTTCAAAATTTCTTCCTGATAATGATCCAGAAGCGGCTTCATCATCATTCCAAAAAGCAGCAGTACATTTGCAAAAAAGATTCCAATAAACAAAGTCAGATAACTGGACTTATTCTGCAGGATAATACGCAGCCGGAAGCGGTTGAAAAACTTAAAGTTCGGAAGACGCACAGCTTTTTTCCGTTTGGAAGCAGACAGATCATGACGCAGGAATTTCAAAGGAGAAAGACGCAGTTTCCCTGAAATCAGAATCAAATTGATTCCCAACATGATCACTACCGGAACCACTGTGGTCAATATAAATGCATCTGCATTCCAGCGTGTTTCATAGGTCGGCAGGCTGTAGCTGCCATAATACATACCTGCGCAGAGATCTTTAAAGGAGGTGTAGCCCAGCACGTTTCCAAGAGCAGAAGCAACCACAGTTACGATCACCGGCATGGAAATATAGTGGAACAGAAGTTCTCTTCTGGAATATCCGGAAGCACGCAGAGTCCCAATCACAGAAGCTTCTTTTGTAATGGTATTATTTGTTGTAACTGCAAACACAAAAGCAATGATGACGATCAGAATATACAGCAGCACCTCCATCATAGCCTTATCACCGCCCATATCTTCACCGGTAAAAGTGATGGCCTGATTGGAATAGGCCGGGATAAAGCCTGTCACATTTCCATATTTGACCAGAACCTCCAGGAAATCCTCAGACATGTTTTTTGCTTCAATATCATCCTTTGGTGCAGTCTCATACTGCCAGGAATAGCGGTACTCCAGATGGGTTGTTCCATAAGCATCCGCACCTTCCTCGGTCATAATACCCACACCAAATTTTACAGCATCAAACATCATATCGCTGTTATCGGAAAATAAACAACTGTAGTCGGGTAATGCCACAAATCCGGTAACTGTCAGTTCTTCTCCTGCGATTTTCAGCTTGTCACCAACCTTCAGCTTGTTATTATCTGCATACATCCGATCAATGGCAATCTCGTTCTTTGCAGACGGCATTGCACCTGACATCAGGCACACAAGATTCATATCGGTACGCTCCTGATAGATGCGCATGGTTCCCTCTTCCTCTCCATCCAGATCCGCATCTGTAGCCTCATCCCGATAAAAATTTTCGCAGATTCGTACTTTTCCATTTTTTTCAATTTTCTTTAAATCGCTTTCGCTGGCTTTCGAAGAAAGGGTAAAGTTGCCATGCTCGATGTTATATTTTTCGAAACCTTCGTCATAGGCAGCCAGCATACTGTCATCAGCCACAAGAAAGCCCGAGACAAAGCCTATGGTCAGTGTCATAAACAGAAAGATCACAATATATTTTCCGAAATCACTTTTCAATTCTCTTGGAAGACGTTTCCACAATGGATTCTTCATAGCGCACCGCCTTACCAGTCCAGATCGTCAGCTGCGACTTTGGACTCATTGAGATAGTTTTTGCGGATCTGACCGTCACGAAGCTTCACTACGCGGTCTGCCATATTCTTAATGGCATCGTTGTGGGTAACCATGATGATGGTATTTCCGTACTTCTGGTTGACCTGCTCGATCAGACGCAGAATTTCCTTAGATGTGTTGTAATCCAGTGCGCCTGTAGGCTCGTCGCAGAGAAGAATGTCCGGATTTTTTACAATGGCACGACCAATGGCCGTTCTCTGCTGCTGACCGCCGGAAAGCTGGTTGGGCAGCTTATGTCTGTGCTCATAAAGCCCCAGCGTATGAAGCAGTTCATCAATATCAAGCGCTTTATCACTAAGATATGCTCCCACCTCGATATTTTCTTTTACATTTAAATTGGGAATCAGATTATACATCTGGAAAACATATCCCAGATGCTTCCGGCGGTAAAGAGTCAGCGCTTTCTCCTTCATATCTCCTGTTTTTTCCCCATCTATGGAAATATAGCCCTCATCTGGCTCATCAATTCCCCCGATAATGTTCAAAAGTGTGGATTTTCCAGAACCAGACGGTCCAAGAAGCACGCAGAATTCCCCTTTTTCCACAGAAAAATCAATTCCCCGAAGAACCTCTGTCCTACTGTCTCCGGAACCAAAGCCTTTCTTCAAATCTTTAATTTCAAGAAACATCTCTTTTCCTCCCTGTAAACCATTATCGTTCATGAACATTTTTCATAAAAAACAATTACAAGCATTCATCATTCTGTCTTTTGTTAGTTTATGCTAACTTATATTTATCATACCTCTTTTATCCGGTTATGAAAAGGAGGGGAATTGAGAATAATTCTCAACATCTGCATTTTCGCTTTTTCGAAAATTATTTTGTTAAAAATCACCTTTACCAAATTTTTCTTCTTAATTTTTTACATATTTTTTCACAGAAAATGTGGCATTTCCATAAAAAATTCGATATAATATTCACAATGTTTATAGTTTTTCACAACATTGTGAAATCTGTTATTCGGGAGATTTTTGCATGAAAAAAATAGCACTTATTACAGATGGCTGGGGACGTTATGTAACCTATACCTGGATTCAGGGATATCGAAATTACATGGCTGCCCACCAGTCAGATATGGATTTATATATTTTTCAGAGCTTTGGGAATTTCAGTATGGATGAGAAGCATAATGCAGGAGAATATAACATTGCACGGCTTCCGGATTTTTCAGAATTTGACGGCATCCTTCTGGATCTTGCCACCGTGTCCCAGTCAGACCTGATTGCAGAGATAATTGAACGCGCGAAGCTCAGCAGCATCCCAGCAATTTCTCTTCTTGAGCAGATTCCAGGACTGTACCATTCCGGAATTCAGAGCATGGATGCCGTACCTTAAATTTCATCGGCGGGCCAGAATTTAACAGGGAAAATCAGCTCCGCTTCAAAGCTTACAGGGATGCCCTTCTTCGCCATGGGATTCCTTTCGAGGAGCAGCGCGTGATCCATCATAATTATGAAATTGAAACCGGAATCCAGGCATTTTCCACATTTAAAGAGAAAAACCTGCTTCCAGATGCCTTTGTCTGTGTCAACGACAATACAGCTGTAGGCGTCTGTCTGGCTGCCAAGGAAGCCGGATATTCCATTCCCGGGGATTTTCTGGTAACCGGTTTTGACAACGAAGATAAGGCTTCCTATTATGAGCCCAGAATTACCACGGTAGGCTTCTCCAAAGCCGATATCATGGAAAATGCCCTTTTAATGCTGGAAAAAATCTGGAATGGAAATGCAGAGGAGACTTATATATACGCACCTTTCACCTACGTTTTTCAGGAAAGCTGCGGCTGTATTTCCCAGAATCCACCTGACCGTGGAGAGTATGTAATCAAGCGCATTGTAGCAGAAGCACGCCAGAGCGATATGCAAAACTGGATGATGGATCTGAACCGTGTTCTCCTGGACTGTACAGGATACACAGAGCTTGCAGGACGTATGCAGAACTGGCTGACAAAGCATGGTTGCGGAAATATTTATCTGTTTTTGAACCCGGATATCTTTATGAGCGAAAATATAGATGCACTGCCTGAGCTTCCGGAGGATACTTATCAGACAGAAGGATACCCGGAGGAGATGGCACTGGTTTACCCGCCCCTGGATGGTACGAACCGGCTTCAGCTTAATCTGAAAGAAATTCTTTCACTTCCACAGACAGAAGCTACCAAAGGACAAAATATTTACCAGTTCTGTCCTCTGCATTTTCGTGAACGGGAGATTGGATTTCTGATCATCACCAATTGTGATTATCTTCTGGAGCATCAGTTCCTGTTCGAAACCTTAAATGCACTCCAGACTTCCATGGAAGCCCTGTATGCAAGACTTACCCTGCGTAAAATGAATAAACAGCTTTCTCAGCTTTACATCCATGATTCTCTCACCGGGCTCTACAACCGGATGGCTTACGAGAAGCTTGCCATGCCTCTTTTCCATCAGTGCATGCAGGAAAATCAGCCAGTTGGAATCATGTTTGTGGATGCAGATCACCTGAAATATATCAATGACACCTTTGGGCATGATATGGGAAATCTTGCTATCAGCAGCATTGCTTCCGTCCTGCGGCAGCACTGTCCGGCAGAGTCCGTTTCCATACGCTATGGAGGAGATGAATTCGTATGCGTGATTCCTGATTATAATAAACAGAAAATACAGGAGCTGGCTCATACCCTTCTGGATTCTCTGGAAGTGTTTTCTGCCAATAGCCGTATGGGCTTCCCCATTGAGGCAAGCATCGGATGGGTAATTGCCGATGATCCGGATCTGCCCTTGAATGATTATATCAATCTGGCAGATGAGAAAATGTATTCTGTGAAAAAGTCCAGAAAAGCAGAGCGGAAGGATTTCTAAACGGACAGGGGACCTCTGGCGACATCACCATATAGGAAAGTCAGTTACTTTGCAGCTGACGTTCAGAACTTTCCTTGTAAAAAAATGTATGATGCCAGATCAGGAAAGCAAGAACTGTCCAGATCTTGCGGCTGTTGTCCTTTTTCCCTTCTTTATGTTCTCTCAGAAGCTGGAGCAATTTTTCTGTATGGAAAAATTCTTCAGCTTCTTTTGATGTGAACAATTCTTTCACCATCTGATACCAGTCGTCCTGGCGCAGCCACACACGGATGGGGATTGGAAATCCCAGCTTCTTCCTTCCGTCAGTATCCTGAGGGATATACTTCGAGACCGCCTTTCGGAAAATATCCTTCGTTGTACCATCAGCAATCTTAGCTTCCTTAGGCAGCCCAGCTGCAAGCGTCCATACATCCTTGTCCAGAAACGGCACCCGCACTTCCAGGGAATGAGCCATACTCATCTTGTCCGCTTTCTGGAGGATATCGCCGGGAAGCCAGTAATTGAGGTCTACGGACTGCATTTTCTCCATATCCTGAAGGTGAGATTTCCCCAATCCATCCCTTCCACTTTTCTTTTCTATACGGCACACTTTATGTGTGTGCTTAGTTCTGTCTGTCTTTTCAAGGAAACGGTCATTTTCAATTTCTTTATAAAACGGCTTCAGGAATTCCTGGGTTGTCTGCCCTGTCACGCCTCCTTTTAAAATCTGATTTTTCTCTTTTTCACCATAAATATATGCATTTCCGATAAATCGTTCTTCTACTTTCTTTCCTGCGCGTATCAGGAAGTCCCTGCCTTTCACATCTGGCAGTTTCGCTGCCAGCCGGCCCACAGCCCTTCTGATTCCAAATGGGATCCAGCCAACCATTTTCAGAGCTTCCGGCTCCCGGTAAATGTTATATCCACCGAAAAGCTCATCCGCGCCCTCGCCGGAAAGCACTACTTTCACATGCTTCGCAGCTTCCTGTGCCAGAAAATAAAGGGCAACTGCGGATGCATCTCCTGAAGGTTCATCCATATGGTACATGACGTCTGGAAGGGAATTCCAGAATTCTTCTTTGGAAATGATTTTTACATGGTGCCTAAGGCCTGCTGCTTTCGCAACCTGGGCAGCTTTTTCCACCTCATTGTAGCGATTGCCTTCGTCAAAGCCTACAGTAAAGGCCTGGTCTGCTCCGGAAGCTGCTGCCAAATAGCCAGAATCCACACCGCCGGACAGAAATGCGCCAACCTCCACATCGCTTAACATGTGGTGCTTTACGGAATCGTCCAGGATGGTTTCAAGCCTGGCCTAAAGCGGCTGCATGTCTGGATTGTTTTCTTTTAACTCATTGACATTTTCATCCCTGCGAGTCCCAACATTTGAATTCTCTTGACTTTCTTCCCATTGACCGAGTGTAAGTCTGGCTTTAAAATACGATTTTATTTCATATTTTCCATCTCTATAAATAAGCACATGCCCCGGCATCAGCTTATAAATTCCTTTAAAAAAGGTCTCTTCCAGTGCTGAATATTGAAAGGACAGATACTGCTCCAACGCCAGTCTGTTCACTTCTCTCTTATACCCTGGAAACGCCAGAATGCTCTTGATCTCAGATGCAAATACGAAATGCCCGTCGATCTGCGCATAATACACCGGCTTGATTCCAAAGAAGTCCCTTGCCAGCATCAAAGTCTGCTCCTTCTCATTCCACACAGCAAATCCGAACATTCCCCGCAGCTTGTCCAAGGCCTTTTCCCCGTACTTCTGAATGGTATTCACCAGCACTTCCGTATCTGAATGGGTGCGAAAAGAAATGCCAGCTGCCTCTAATTCGGCCCGCAGTTCTTTATAATCATAAATCTCTCCGTTAAAAACAATCTGCAGATTCCCATCTGCACTTTCCATTGGCTGCTGTCCATCCTCCAGGTCAATAATACTGAGCCTTCTAAACCCAAGGGTAATCTCGCCACCACAAAAAGAGCCTTCACTGTCTGGCCCTCTATGTTCAATGGATTTCATCATTCTCTCGATCACAGCCTTCTGGTCATTCCTGTGACCGGTAAATCCACAGATACCGCACATATCTTCCTCCGTGTTTAACCGCCGCGTACTTCTGCCACGGCATTATATTTTTCTTTTCCCTTTACGCTTCCTCTTCCCCTTGAGTATGCAAATGGCACAGAATGTACCTTGAAGTGAACTTTAGAATCAAAGTTTGAGATATTATAACATAAACCAAAACTGTCCATGTATTTACAATTTTCTCATACCAGCCTACAATACCCGAATTCAAGTGAAATCTACCGCAAAGTGGCATGTAAATTACAAAATGATTTTTGGTATAAAATCGCCCCTGCGGAAAAAACGGAACCACTGATTTCTCAATGCTTCCGCTTTTTCCGCAGGCGGTCAATACAGAGGTTTCTTGTGATTCGTCCGCAAAAATGTGCCCAATTTACTTTTGTAAATCAACCGTAATACTCTCACCTACCGGAACCGCCAGATCTTCCGGTGCCTGGTTTTCGCCATATACGGTTCCGATTTCTTCTATATATGCATCTTCCGATTCCTTCTGTTCGTAGGAAACGATTTCTCCTGCAGTTCCTGAAAAATGATAAAGCTGCAAAGTTAATTGTTTTGCATGATTTGGAATTTCAAGATTTTCTAATTCAAAGATCAAATTCGGTTTTTCATAGGAAGTGAGATCAAAAACATATTCATTTCCTAAGTCGTCTTTCCCTCGAATCCAGAATTCATCATCTTCTGCCATATCAGAAAATGATCCTGAAATAGTACACCCGAAGATATTATATTTCATTTCTGAAAGCAAAAACGTCTGATTTTTCTCAATTGGTATGGAGGTTTGAATGTCAATCTCCTTTGTATCCGCTTCCAAAACTTCTGGATCTGCTGTAAATGAAAAACTATATACATCCCTTTCTTCAACCTGCTCATTTTGATTTTGGAAGGTTCCTATTTGAATTTCAAATTTCTGGGAATGATCAGCTCTACTTCGATTAAATTTCGCTGCAAAGTATTTGGAAGTCACTTTTTCTGATCCGCTACTGTTATCAAGCGAATATTGATTTTCTAACGCTAATGCCTCCCCATCAACGGCTGCCTGGACACTGTTCATGGAAATATCATTTTCGTCATTTTCGTCTGTCAGAGAATATGCAACCCAGAGACTTTTTTCATCCGCAGCAACCTCCTCCAAAGAAACCGCAATCCCATTTTTTTCAATTGTCTTTTGGATTGCTTTCACATATTCATCTGTGCCCTTCTCAATTCCTAAAATCCGCCCAATAAGGGAGGTCATTTTATACCAGGCTGCTTCCACCTTTTTCTGATGAATAAGACCAACGCCAATGACTGCCACTAATAGGATGCAGGCGGCCACCCCCCTTATGTAATGCTGGACTATTACGATTTTATTTTCTTTCCATGGTTTAGCCGCCTGATAGATGTATTTCTCATCGATCTCCTCAAACGCAGTTAAAAATTCCCACCCTTTACTCTCCTTCATAGCCAGCCTCCTTTAACAAACCATAAAGTTTTTTCCTACTGCGAGCCAAAATTGACTTGATCTTGCTTTCCCCACAGGCATGTCGGTCCGCTATCTTTTTTATAGGATCCATATACCAATAACGCCTTATAAAGATATCCCGGTCACGTTCGGAAAGCTTCCCTAAAAAGAAGTCAAACAACTTTACAAGTTCCTTCTTTTTCAGGTAGTCCTCAATGTCAGAAGAAATTGCATTTCCAATCTTTTCCACCTCTCCTGCAATATCCTCCATATGGGAATCCACTCGTTTCTGCGCATTTCTTTTGCGATAGCGGTCTATCGCTGTATTTCTTGTTATTTTAGAAACAAAGGAAGAAAAAACAGATGGTCTCCTGGGCGGAATGTTATTCCATGTAAAAAGCCATGTATCATTTACACACTCCTCGGAGTCTTCCCTGTTATACAAAATATTCTGTGCAATCCTATAACACATATTCTGATATTTGTTTTTTGTCTCTATAATTGCATTTTCATCTCTGGCAAAATACAAGTTAATGATCTGTGAATCATCCATCCTGTGCCCTCCTTTCTTTTTCACTTTATATCACGTATTTTATTACAATTGGTCGCAAAAAGAGAATTTTTTATTTTCCTTCCTGATCCAATACCTCTGTCACATAGCTGCCTTGTCCATCTACGGCAATTACTCGTTCTTTACCGTCTTCAGTTTCAATAATCTGCCCTATTGATACTTGATCCTGCGGTCCCTCAATACTCAAATCGTGATTTTCCTTAAATGTACCTAATGGATATGGATACATTACCCGTTCTCCCTTTGCATTGAAAAATTCATGCAATTCAACTCCAGAACTGGCAGCTACTGAAACTGCACCAATCAGCATGCTTACTGATACTCCAATCAATAACAGTTTTCGTTTCATCATATTCATCCTACCTCATCTCCATAATTTTTTCAGCTATAAGCTGTAAACAATATTTTCCAGTTTTCTCTTTTGTAGTTACTTCATTCCTTTTTCACTATATATCACGTAAAATTTTTGCGTCCGTTGCATACCCTGAAAATTATGTAAAATTTATTTCTATTTTTGCTGCATAAAAAAGACACCAAATCCTTTTTGAACATTCTCTAAGGTTTTGGTGTCTTATAAAAAGTATAATATTATTTCTGAAGCACAAAACGTGCCTGCTCCAGATTTTTCTTATCCACAAGGATTTCATACTGCTTGGCCTGCTCCGCTGGATTTCCTGCACTTCCCACACGTCCCCTGAGCGTTCCGCTGCCTGTCCATTCTCCCAGCTGGTCTTTTACTTTGTACTTATACTTAATGTTTTCTCTATCCAAAACATCTCGGATCTCATTAAATCTTTTCAAGTCTGTACCAATCCATAGGCTTTCTGAATTAAATGCTGTGAACATTCGCTTCTCCCCCTTTCCATTTCACCTAATTAATTCGTTCAATAATTTTTGAATTTCTTCTGAACAAATCAACATTCTCATTTTCTCATTACCATCCTCAGTCTCAGGTTTACCGCAACGAAGATTATTCGGATGTTCTGATATACAGCAATTTTTATACCAGCATTCCCCCATGAGTGCCCCTTTAACAGACCACTTCTCATTTTGCGTAAACTCACCTACCAGTGATTTCATTACCCGCTCTGTAGAATATCTCTTAAAGCCAGCCAGATACTGCAGCGTCTTTTCATCATCAATCTTGCTCAAATTGATTCTATGATCCTCAATTGCCGACAAAACAGCTTCACGAATCCTGATTTTATCCTTCTTTCCAGAACCAGTCCATGGAACCAGATAATCAAATGCGAGAATCAAATATTCAAAACAGATCATATCCAGAATTATTATTCTTCCATTTGATTTTTCTGCTATGGATTTCAACAAACGATATTTATTACGGATATCCTGATTATCAACTACATAATCAAATGCAATATAATACTTATCGTCCTCTTTCATGTCAATATCTGACAACGCATCCAATAAGCCTTGATTGCTTCCCTTGCTTTCGATTACAAATGCATCATCAAAGAAAAGTTGATTAACCAATTTCCAGAAATGAAGTCCTGCGCCGGTATCCTCAGTCCATAAGTATTTCATATCACAGTTCCTCTTCCAGCGTTATCCGATTTCCCTCAACCTTCAAAATCTTGAAACTCTTATCTGATACATTAAGACCATCACAATTTCTTGAAAACAGCATATATTGATTTGAAAATTCAAAATTGATAAATCTTCGGATTTCATCATTAAGCAAAATATCTGCATTGTCAATTACAATAAAATTACCACGGCACTGTTTAAGCGTCTCCAAAAGATTATCCGATTTATAATTAAATAATTTAATTCTTTTATACTCATCAGTAAACCTTAAATCTTCCAGCATTTCATAGAGAACTGTTTTGCCGGTTCCACTATCTCCACCAACAAGAGTAATTCTGTCATCAAATACTAAATCATAGGAAAAAGGAGCCGCTTTAAACGTAATATTTTTATAAATCATCAGTTTCTCTCCTTTCATACTCCCTGCTCCACCAAGCATTATACCCTTTACTGCCAGTTACTACATCCGAATCATTGAATCTGAACTTTGCACTATCCGGAATATCAGCCAGTGATGGTCTGGACATATAAATTTTTATGTTGTCCATTGCAAAAATGATTTTTAGCACATTCGGTCCGCATTCTTCTACACAAATCACTTTATCAGGATGTTTTACAATATTAAGCAAAGTCTTACATCCGGAAGATAAATTACGAATGGTACCCAATCCATACTTTGTTTCGATGTGCTTATCTGAAGTTAATTTGGCATTATCCACTTGCTGAATAAGTTCTTTCTCATTTTGGGTCATTTCTTCGTTTCCGGTATTCAAATTAAAATATAAATCATTTTGAATGATCCAATCTTTTGACTCTTTTTTTTCTGTATATATATCAATCATTCAGCGTCACTCCTTTGATGGAATTACCGTACCATAGTTATAATATTATTTAAAATTTGAGAAGCCAAATTAACAATTAAAAAAACATAGTAATTTTTCAGTGCCACAAGCGAAACAATTTGTAAAATATACTTAATTGTATCAGTTAACAAAGTTACTTTACTAATAACATCATTTCTTTGATGAGCCAAAAATAAACTATTTCTATAAGCAAAAAGCCAATACGAAAGAACTGTTGCACCAAGGTTTAAAAAATAAAGTATGTACACATTAATATTTCCAGGAACATCACTATTTA
>OMGY01001900.1_pt1 | contig 16992 bp, 10 predicted proteins | sample 1674461 | NCBI WGS metagenome assembly OMGY01 (sample SAMN05578579, study PRJEB25193) | human gut metagenome | biome: Human Microbiome; feature: human-associated habitat; material: feces | host: Homo sapiens | place: USA:Birmingham
TGCTGGGACAGCTGGCGGCTGTGGTCAAACATCTGCTCCCGCAGGTCGGCCGCCACCCGGACCGCCGAGCCGAAGAAACAAACGCGCCACAGAAAACGCCCGATGACCATGAGCACCACAATGTAGATCATGGGCAGGCAGATGTGTTGGAACAGCACTTCTTTGGTGAAGGCCATCGTCTGGCCGTCCACCACCACCTGCCCCAGGTTTACACCGTTGATGACCAGCCGGTACAGTTCCGGGATGAGAAGCTGGATATAATCCACCGTCAGCAGCGACAGAATACCCAAAAGCAGTACAGGCGCGTGCTTGAGGTAGTAGCGGTTGATATACTTGCCGAAAATCACGGCGGTTCTCCCTCCTTTTATACACACATTGCGGCCAGAGCCGTAAATATTTAGTATATCGTACCAGCGCGGATTCGTCAAGCGTCGCACAAAGAAAAGCGCCCTGTGCCGAACAATGGCACAGAGCGCGGAGAAGGCAGCGTGTTTTACGCGCCGAACACCTTGGTGTAGTCGGCCTTAAACTTCTCAATGCCGGCATCCGTCAGCGGGTGGTGGAGCATCTGCTCGATAACTTTGTAGGGCACCGTGGCAATGTCCGCCCCGGCCAGGGCGCAGTCCGTCACATGGATAGGGTTGCGCACGCTGGCGGCAATGATCTGGGTCTCGATATCGGGATAGTTGAGGAACATATCGTGGATCGTCTCGACCAGCTCAATGCCCGGCTGGCCGATATCGTCAAGGCGGCCAAGGAAGGGGCTGACGTAAGCTGCCCCCGCGCGGGCGGCCAGCAATGCCTGGTTGGCACTGAAAATCAGCGTGCAGTTGGTGGGGATGCCCTCGGCGGACAGCACCTTGATGGCCTTTAACCCCTCGGCAGTCATGGGGATTTTTACCACCATGTGCTTCGGGTCCAGCGCGTAGATGGCGCGGCCCTCGGCGATCATGCCTTCGGCGTCGGTGGTGGTAGCCTTGACCTCGCCGGAGATGGGGCCGTCCACGATGGTGGCAATCTCCTTCAGCGTCTCGGCGTAGTCGCGGCCCTCCTTGGCAATCAGGCTCGGGTTGGTGGTGACACCGGCGATAATGCCCATGTCGTTGGCCTTGCGTATCTCGTCCACATTGGCGGTATCAATGTAGAATTTCATGAGACGAACCTCCTTATTTCTGCCCATAATAGGCATTTGGCCCATGCTTGCGCATAAAATGCTTGTCCAACACGTGCTGCGGTGCGGGATGGGCGTTGGGGTCGATGGTCAGGGTCAGGATCGCCATCTTTGCCACTTCTTCCAGCACAACCGCGTGATAGACGGCTTGGGCCGCATCCTTGCCCCAGGTGAACGGCCCATGGCTGGCGCAGAGCACGCCGGGCACGTGTACCGGGTCGATGCCGCGTTCTGTAAACGTCTCGATGATGACCTTGCCGGTGTTCTTGTAGCCGCCCTTGTTGTTCACGAAGCCGCCGTCGCCGGTGTTGCCGGTGCTGCCGATGGTGGGCGCGGAGGGAGTTGTCGGAGTCGTAGGCTCTTCCTTCTTCTCGTACAGAGCACCCTCGGACATGTAGCTCAGGTCGCAGTAGCCCACGATGCCGTCGCTGGTTTCCACACGACCCCAGACGGTGAGGGTTCTGGTGCCGGAATCCTTGACGATCTTCAGCTTGGTCACGGGAACCTGATCGCCCTTCTTCAGCTCGGCAAGGATACCGTAAGTGGTTCCGGCATCCCCGCGCACATTCAGGTTGGAGGCGCCGGTCACGGTGTGAACCTTCTCGTCCAGAGCATTCAGCTGGATGTTCACATCGGGATCCTTGATCCAGCCGTCGTTGATGCGCGCCCAGTAGGAGGTCTGCTTCACAACGGTCTCGACGTCGTTGTTCTTGTTCTTGTCGTCAACCTTGTCGCCCTCGTAAATTTCCAGGGTAACAGCCGTCAGCTCATGGATGGTGATATTTTCATTCGCGCTGATGGTACGAACCGTGTTATCCTTCAGGTTCGGGTTAGGCGTCTTGTAAACGGTGGTATCGGCCTTGACAGAGCCGGTGTAGACGGCGGTGGTGGTGGTTCTCTCAGCCTCGTCGAAGGAGTCAACGCCGGTGCCCTTGTTGCCGCTGTTGCTGCCATTATTGCTGTTGTTGCCGGGGATATCGTCGTAGGAGATCATGGTGACATAGTCCATGCAGATCCAGCCGCTGACAGGGGTGCTGATCATGCCCCATGTGATGTCGGCGATGGTTTCCTGACGCAGGATCTCCACCACGGTGCCGGCGTCCAGTGTGCCGGTGACGTTGGCGTCCTTGCTGGGGATGACGCGGACACTGATCTGGTTGGTGACGGTACCCATATTCTCGTTATACACGATGGGTTCCGTCGTGGTGGGGGGGACCGTCTCCTGGGTGGGAGCGGAGGTGTCCGACATATTCAGATTGAGGGAGGGAGTCGTGTTCGGCTCGGTCTCGGAGTTGTTTTTCTTACAGCCGGAGAACATACCGACTACCATAAGTACGATCAGAATCAGGCTCAAACCTTTTTTAAGCCTGCAAGCGTTGGAGAAATTCATGGCGTAACCTCACTTTCGTCTCATTTCTCAAACATATTATAGCGAGAAAGGGGGAAAGTGTCAATAGGATAAGAATTTCTTAATGTAATTTCCAGTGGTTTCCACGGTTTTGAGCGGTTTGGCGGGGAAAACTGACCCGTCAAATTTCCTGCCAAGGCTTGACAATCGTGCCTGTTCGATGGTAAAATACACGGGAATTCAATATCGCGATGAACGGAAAGAGTACCGTGCTTCGCACCCAAAGAGAGTCCGGGTCGGCGGCTGAAAGCCCGGGCGGTGTCGTGCGCGGGAAAGTGCGTCCGGGAGCGAAAGCGTCAGCAAAAAAGTGATAAATGAGAGTGGAACCGCGAATTTTTCGCCTCTTGCAGTCAATGCAGGAGGCGTTTTTTCGTCCGTCCACCCAATTCAGGAGGAATCGCCCTATGAAAATTTTCAACTCCATGTCCCGCCAGAAGGAGGACTTTGTCCCCATCGAACCGGGCAAGGTCCGCATGTACGCCTGCGGCCCCACCGTCTACAACCTAATCCACGTGGGCAACGCCCGCCCCATGATCCTGTTCGACGTGCTGCGCCGCTATCTGGAGTACCGCGGCTACGAGGTGACGTTCGTGCAGAACTTCACCGACGTGGACGACAAGATCATCAAGCGCGCCAACGAGGAGGGCATCTCCAGCGAGGAGGTCGCCAAAAAATACATCGCCGAGTACTTTACCGACGCGCACGCGCTCGGCGTCCGCGAGGCGACCGTGCACCCGAAGGCCACCGAGAACATCCAGCAGATCATCGACCTCATCACGACGCTCATCGACAAGGGCTACGCCTACGAGGTCAACGGCGACGTGTACTACCGCACGCTGAAATTCAAGGACTACGGCAAGCTCAGCCACCAGCCGATCGAGGATCTGCAGTCCGGCGCGCGCATCGACGTCAACGACATCAAGGAGAACCCGCTCGACTTCGCGCTCTGGAAGGCCGCCAAGCCCGGCGAGCCGTCCTGGGACTCGCCGTGGGGCAAGGGACGCCCCGGCTGGCACATCGAGTGCTCGGCCATGTCCAACCGCTACCTAGGCAAGACGATCGACATCCACTGCGGCGGCAGCGACCTCGCCTTCCCGCACCACGAGAACGAGATCGCGCAGTCCGAGGCCGCCAACGGCTGCAAATTCGTCAACTACTGGCTGCACAACGGCTTTATCAACATCGACAACAAGAAGATGAGCAAGTCGCTCGGCAACTTCTTCACCGTGCGCGAGGCCGCCGCCGTCTACGGTTATGACTGCATCCGCATGTTCATGCTCATGAGCCACTACCGCAGCCCGCTCAACTACTCCGGCGAGATCCTCATGCAGGCCAAGGCCGCGCTCGAGCGTCTGCGCACCGCCAGGAGCAACCTCGAGTTCTTCATCGCCAACGGCCGCGACGGTGCGCTGAGCGAGGCGGACGCCGCCTTCGTACAGGGGCTGGACCAGTACCGCGAGAAGTTCGACGCCGTCATGGACGACGACTTCAACACCGCCGACGCGATCTCCGTCATCTTCGAGATGGTGCGCGAGATCAACACCGCCGTCTCCCCCGCCGCCGACCCGAGCAAGGCGCTGGCGCAGGCGTGCCTTGACCGCTTCCTCGAGCTGTGCGACGTGCTGGGCATCCCGTTCGGCTCCGACAGCAGCGAGGACCCCGAGGCAAAGGCCATCGAGGAGAAGATCGCCGCGCGTCAGGCCGCCCGCAAGGCCAAGAACTGGGCCGAGGCTGACCGCATCCGCGACGAGCTCAAGGCAGCCGGCATCGTGCTCGAGGACACCCCGCAGGGCGTCAAGTGGAAGCGCGCATAAGCTGACCCGATCCGATATCTGACGACCGCCCCGGCCGGTATGGCCGGGGCGGTTTTGCCGCCGCGTGCGCACAAAAATCCCCGATTGGAGACCAATCGGGGATTTTCGCAGTTTATGGGGTAAGGGATGATTCGCGTCAGGGATGCTGCGGCGCGTCGGCGTCGTCCGTGTCCGCTTCCTCCGCCGGGGCTTGCGCCGACTCGGCGCTGCCTTCAGCGGCCGCTTCCGGCTCGGCCTCGGTTTCCGCTTCCGGAGCGTCCGGCTCGGCCGGAGCTTGCGCTGCCTCGGCGCTGTCTGCCGGCGCAGTTTCCGCCGCTTCTTCCGCGGCCTTGGCCGCGGCTTGCGCCTCGGCGGCCGCCTTCGCCTCCGCTGCGGCGGCGCGCTTGGCTTCCTTGGCCTCCTTGGAGGCGGCGTGCTTGGCCTGGAGCTTCGCGCGTTCCTCGCCCAGCCACATGCGCAGGCCCTGCTTACGCAGCGTCGCCGCTTCTTCCTCGGTCATCGTTCCGGCCGCAACGGCCTTCTTCAGCTTCCGGCAGTAGAGCAGGCGCAGCACCGCAACGATCACGGCCAGCACGATCAGCACGATGAGAATGTAGAACAGCGGGCCGTGGTGCGCCTTGACAACGGCGAACTGCAGGTCGCGGTCCATGGTCTTGAAGACGAGGTAGCTGCCGTCGCGGCTGCTGGACGTGCTCGCCCACGTGCCGTTCTGGTAGGTATAGACCGTGTAGCTCGCGCCGGTATCCGGTGCGTAGACGCGCAGGGAGACGGTGTTGTCCGTGTCGTCCTCGACCGTGTCGTTGAGGATCTCGACGTTGTACTTCATGTACAGCTTCTGGTTGCCGCGCAGCGTCGGGCCGTCGGCCTCGGCCGATGTGATGTGCACATCCGTCGCCGGGTCAAAGGCGCCCTCGGCCAGCACGATCGGCGTGCGGCTGTTGTCGGCATAAAGGTCGCCGGCCACGACCGTCGAGACGGCGGTGTACTCTGCCTTGACCTCGAGGTCGAAGGTCAGGTGGCTGTAGTCATATTCCGGCCACGTGCCGTAGTTGCCCTCCACCGTCGGGCAGTCGGGAATCTGAGATTCGTCGATCGAGCCGCCGTAGGCAAACGTGATCGTCTTGACAACCTCGCCGTTGGCCGTGAAGGTAACGGCAAAGCTGGAGAACTCCGCCGGGATGCCGTCGCGCGCCATGAATGCCTCATAGCTCATGCCCTCGGCCTTGCCCGCGTAGCTGATGCCGTCGATGCCGGCCTCCGTCTCGTGGACGAAGTAGTTATCGGACGCGCTGCCGTCGGGGTCAATCTCGCCGGCGATGGTGCCGACACAGTTGCCGGAGCCGTTGAGGTTCACGAGCGTGTTGCAGCCGCTGACGTTCATGCCGTAACCGGCGATGCCGCCGATGTAGTTGCGGCCGGTCAGCTCGCTCTTGGCAAAGCTGTTGCGCACGGAGCCCTTCGACTGGCCGACGACGCCGCCGACGTAATCGCCCGCCGTGCTCTCGGCCGTGCCATAGCCTTCGCAGCCGCTGATGACGCCCAGATCCGCGTAGCCGCAGATTGCGCCGGCGCAGTCCTTGCGCGAGGTGGCGTCGCCGTAGTTCTTGCTGTCGAGCAGCACGCACTTGGTGAAGTACTTGGCCGTCAGCGTGGAGTCTTTGATGACGTTGGAGTCGCTCTCCGGGTCGAAATCGTATTCGATGTCCATCGTGCCGGCAACGCCGCCGACATTGACGTCGCCGTCGACCTTGCCGTAGTTGTCGCAGTTATAGACCTTGCCGTCCGTCGTGCTCGAGAGCTCTTCCTCCGAGACGTCCTCAATGATGTCCTTCTTGTCCTTGCTCAGGGCAAGCTCGAGGATATCACACAGGCGCATCATGACGACGTTGAACTGGTCGTTGACCGCTTTCATGTCGCTGACGATCTGGTTGCTGTAGGTGGCCGTCTCCACGCTCAGGCGGGACAGGCCGGCCGAAATGCTGCCGAGATCGTCGAACATCTGCTCCATCGCGGTGCGGTAATCGCTGCTGATATCGGGCAGATCCAGCGGATCGTTGCTGGCAAGGTATTTCGTGACCTGGTCGAGGTAGCTCATGCCGGTCGAGAAGTTGCCGCTCGAAGCTTTGAGCGCGTCGAACGCATTTTTGAACGCGGCGCTCATGTAATCCAGGCGGGTGTGGCCGGTGGAGTCCTCAGTGAGGTAGTACAGATTGATGATCTTTGTCATCGTGGAGATATCGCCGGAGATCGCGCCGATCGCCTTGGCGGCGTCGCCCATGCCCTTGAGCAGGGCGTCACGCTGCGACTCATAGGTGCCGAGGTTGTCGGGGTTGTACTCATAGCCGTACTTATCGGACATCTGCTGCCAGTTGTCCGGACGGCTGGCGATCAGGTCGTAAGAGCCGGTACCGTAGGCGTTGTCCATGACCTTCATGAGCCAGGCGCAGTAGTCCATGGCCGCGTTGAGCTGGTCGGACGAGACACTCAGGTCCTTGGCCGCGTCCTTGAACGCCGTCTTGTCGGCCTCGGTCATTTCATCGACGATGTCGAGATAATCAAAGCCCTTGTTGAAGTAGTCGATCGCCTTGTCGAGCGACACGGCCGCCGTGGAAAACTCCGTGATCGCGGGAGCGAGCATTTTCTCCGCCGTGTTGATGCGGATGAACACTTCGTTGACGGTCGAGACCGTGTTGTCCACGTAGTCCGTGGTGCGCTCGGCCACATAGCGCGCGCTCTCCGTGGCGCGGGCCGCGCTGTCGCTGAGCACGCCGACCGTGGCGGCCAGGGACGACGCTGCAGCGCCCGTGTGGTTGAGCAGGGTATCCATCAGATCATGGAGCGTATTGAGCTCCTTGGCCATCGCACCGATCGAACCGGACTCCACATCGAGCGTGATGAACGGCTCCATCTGGCCGCAGATGCCGCCGACGTCCTTGCGGCCGGAGGCCGTGCCCCAGTTCGTGCAGCCGGAGACCAGGCCGCTCTGGCGGCCGACGATGCCGCCGATGTTGTAACCGACGTGCTCAAAGCCGACGCCGCCCCAGTTCGTGCAGCCGATGATGACGCCGGACGAGAAGCCGCAGATGCCGCCGACGTCCGTGGACGTGTTGGCCTTCTTCGGCGCATCGTCGTCCTCGTCGTCGGAGGCAGTCGGGAGCGTCAGAGAGTCGAGATCCTCCGCGCTGTCAACGGCCTCGCTGGCGTTGATGTTCACGCCCGTGGTGTTCGAGCAGTAGGAGATCGTGCCGATGTTCTGCCCGACGATGCCGCCGACGTAATGGTCGCCCTCGACAAAGCCTTCGGTCTTGCAGTTATAAATCATGCCGCTGCTTTCGTTCGTGCCCGCGATGCCGCCGACGTTGTTCTCGCCGGAGATCGTGCCGTTGAACGAGCAGCCGGAGATCGTGCCGTAGTTCGTGCCGACGACAGCGCCGATCTCATTGAGGGTACCGGCAGCGTCGATGTTGCCGGTGATCTTCAGATCACGGACCGTACCGACCGCCTGCACATAGCGAAACAGGCCCATATGGGACGCATCGCCCGAGAGCTCCAGCCCGCTGACCGTGTGGCCCTGCCCCTCGAACATGCCGCCGAAGGTCGGGATCGGCACAAAGTCCGACCCGCTCAGGTCCACATCATTGTCCAGATAGACCGTCTTGCCCTGCGAGTATGTATCGAGCTTGCAGCTTTTGCTCAGCTGCACGAGATCGTCCGCAGAGTAGATGTGGATCTCCGTGGCGTTCGGCTGGGCAGCCGCGCCGCAGAGCAGGCACAGAGCCGCCACGAGCACCAGCGCAAGCAGACGGCGCACATTATGTCTTTTCATCGGAACCCTCCTCACCGTGCAGATCCGCCGCCGGCACAGTCTGCGCCGGAGCCTCCTCCATCTGCACATTTCCGATATCGATCGAAGCGCTGACCGTGCCGTTCACGCGGCCGTGGATCTCCGCATCGACGTAACCGTTGATATAGCCGCGCACGTGTCCATTGACACGCATGGCCCCCTGCAGATGCTGCGGCGCGGCGTGGTGGCCAATCGTAAAGGATGTTTTTTCAACCAGAGAATCGCCCAGCAGCAGGATCTGCGGCAGGACGCACATGACCAGCACCATCGAGATCAGCGTGCCGCGGCCCAGGCAGATGCCGATGGACGCGACCGTGTTCTCCGAGGACAAAAAGCCGATGGACATGCCGGCTGCGGCGAGGATCGTGCCGGAGGTCACGACCGTGGGGAATGCCTGGTTGAGCGCCTCGATCATGGCTTCCTTATAGGGCATCTCCTCTTTGAGCCGGAGGTAGCGGCTCGAGATGACAATGGCGTAGTCAATGTTGGCGCCCATCATGATGGCGCTGACGATCAGATACGCCAGGAAATACAGGTTGTTGTGCAGGAGCGCCGGGAACGAGAAGTTGATCCACACACTGCCCTGGATCACGAGAATGAGCAGCAGCGGCAGTGCGACCGACTTGAACGTCACCAGCAGCACGAGGATGACGAACACGACCGTGAGGATGCTGATGAGCGTGTTGTCCGTGCTGAAGGCGTCGGAAAAGTCCTTGTCCTTGGCCGTCTCGCCGACGAAATAGGACTCGTCGTAGTATTTGCCGACGGCGCCCTTGATGACCGTCAGGTAATCGTAGGTCTCCTCGCTCTCGACCGGGAGGTTGAGATAGAGGATCATGCGCGAGTAATGCTCGGAATGCAGCTGCTTTTCGCCGTCGATGAGGCGGTCATACATCTCCTCGAGGTCGTTCATGGTCTCAGCATCGATCTTCGAGCGGTAGATGTCGCGCTGTTCATACAGGAACTTGAACATGTCGATGAGCGGCACGGAGCAGTTGTCAATATTGCTCAGATCCACGAGCTGGCCGAGGGCCTTCGTATAATCATCGTTTGCCGTGCAGTAGGCCGTGTAGAGCGCGCGCGACACGCCGATGTCGATATCCGTGAGCTCGGCGAACTTGCGCGGCGTGAGCGAATCGGTGACCATGTAGCCGTCCTTGGCCTCCTCGCCCGCGAGCGCCTGAATGTGATCGACGCCCTTGAGCTCGTTGAGATCGTCGAGCAAGCTCGCCTCGCTCTCAAAGTCCGTGAACGGGAAGATGAGCACGACCTGGTTCGTCTCGCCGAAGGTGGCGTTGATCTTCTTCTCGGCGATCTTATAGTCGTTTTGCTTAATGGTGTCGAGCGTGCTGTAGCCGAACACGTACGGGCACTTGCTGCTCAGCAGGAAGCCCGCAACAATGATGACCAGAAAGACCGGCGGCACGACATAACGGCTGCGGATGGCAAAGCGGCCGAGCGCGTCGATGCGCGGCAGGAACTTGCGGTGGTGCGTCTTGTCGATCCACGGGCTCATGTACATGATGAGCGCCGGCATCAGGAAAAACACCGTCAGCATCAGAAACAGGATCGACTTGATGAGCACAAGGCTCATGTCCTCGCCGATCTTGATCTTCATGAACGAGAGCGCAAGCAGGCCCGAGATCGTCGTCAGGCTCGAGGCCGAGATCTCCGGAATGGCCAGCGTCAGCGCACGGATGGTCGCCTCACGGGGCGCGAAAAGCTCGCGCTCCTCCGTGTAGTGGTGGCACATGATGATCGCGTAGTCGATGCCGAGACCGAGCTGCAGCACCGCCGCGATGGAGTTGGTGATAAACGAGACCTCATGGAACCAGTAGTTCGTGCCCTTGTTGACCCAGACGGCCACGCCAAAGGTGATGATGAGCACCGGGACCTCCGCGTAAGTACGGCTCGTGAGCAGGAGCACCACGAAGATCGAGCACATGAGGATGATGAGCACGATGCGCATCTCATGCTCGAGGATCTCGCCGGTCGGGTTGCCGATCTCGGTTGTGATATAGGTATCATAGCCGCTGAGCGCCGCGCGGACGTTCTTCACGCCCTGAATGCTGATCTCGTCGAGCTTCTCGCCGTCAAACGTAACCTCAAAGAGCGCCGAGGCACTATTATAATGGTGTGTGTCCTTTTCAAATTCCACGTCCTTGACGCCGTCCACACCGCGCAGCATCTCGGCAAGCTCCTCCGCCTGCGCGAGCGTCACGTTGGACACCATGACCTTCGCATCCCCGTAAGTAATGAACTCACGGTTCATGATCTCCAGCCCCTGGCGCGTCTGCGTGGAGTCCGGCAGATAATCGGTCAGCTCATTGTTGACGTCCGTCTTGCTCGCCGAGAAGATCGACAGCACGCACGCCACGGCAAACAGCACCACAAACAGCCGCCGTTTGTCCACAATGAACGCCGCCAGACGCTCCATAAACGACTTCTTCATACCCCAGCCCCTCATCGGACGGCTCTCCCGCCCGGGATTCCTCTGCGCGCCCGATCAAAACCGGTTACACAAAAAGTTAAAAAATAGTAACAAAATGTGTTTCCTCGTCATTTTTGCGTGTAACGGCGCAAAGTTAACATAAACAATTACGGATTCTTTTGTATCATACGATATCCAAAACACGATGTCAACCGCGAAAACGAATTTTCCCGCATTTTTCCTTAACTTTTTTCCACAACTTCAAGGAAATGCGAGCATTTTCGCGCCGGTTCTGCGAAAAATCAGACGTTTCGCCAAGAAATCAACCGCGCGTCTTTTTCTCGCCGCGTGTACCACACGGTGACATATTCCTGCAAAACAGCGTCGAAAAACGGTAACAAAAATCGACCCATCGGAATCAAGATCGGATCCCGTCGGGTCGAATTTTGTAACTTTTTCATGCTTCAAATATCTTTTCCACGCGGCGGATATACGCCGGCAGCGCGCCCTCAAAGTCCACGCCGAAGCGGCGCGGCGTGTCGCGCCAGAGCGAGCGGCAGATGCTCTCGTCCGTGAGCGCGGTGGCCGTTTCGAGGGCGGCGCTCAGCGGAGCGCCGCGCACGAGCAGCGCGGCGAGGGCGGAGGCGAACACATCGCCCGTGCCGTAAAACACGCCGGGATGCGCCGGACGCATGCTCACGTGCATCTCCCCCGTGCGGCAGTCGCAGGCGACATTGCCGATCACGTCCGGCTGCGGGCGCACGCCCGTGACCGTCACGATGCCGGCGCCGAGCGCGCCGAGCGCCTGAAACAGCTGCGCGAGATAGGCGTCGCTGTGCGTGCCGGGCTCGTACGGCAGACCAGCCAGCAGCGCTGCCTCCGTAACGTTCGGCGTGATGACGTCCGCGCGCGAGAGCAGGCGGCGGAAGGCTGCACACATCCGGTCGTCGATCTTGGAATAATAGCTGCCGTTGTCGGCCATGACCGGGTCGATCACGACGAGGGTATCCGGCGCGGCGATGCAGTCAAGCGTCTGCGCGAGCAGCTGCGCCTGCTCCGGCGAAGCAAGGTAGCCGGAATACACGCCGTCGATGCGCACGCCGATGCGCTGCCAGTGGTGTGCGATGGACAGCATATCATCCGACAGATCGCGGAACGTCCAGCCGGTGAACTCGCCCGTGTGCGTGCTGAGCACGGCCGTCGGAATGCAGGCGCACTCCACGCCCGTGGCGGAGATGACCGGCAGCGCCACGGTCAGCGAGCACTTGCCGAGCCCGGACAGATCGTGGATGGCGGCAATGCGCTTGAGCGGCGGTAACGTGTTGTCCATAGAATGACCTCAGTCCTTTTCAGAATGGTATCCAGCAGACGGCCCCCGGCAAGATACCGGGGGCGCGTGGAAATGGCTCAGGCATCGGACGACGGGAGCGCGCGCAGCTGCGCGTCGATCTCCGCGAGCGAGTCGGCCGTCAGGCCCGACTGGGCAAACCCGGCCACCTGGCGCAGCGTCATGGCGGCGGTCATCTGCAGGGCCGGATTCTTCAGGATCTTGGGGAAGAACCGCTCGAGGACCGCGACCGCCTCCGGCGCGCCGAGCAGCTTCTTCATCGTGTCGTCCACAGTGTATGTCACGTTGCTTTCCTCCCTGTCTCCGGAAGCCGGAGGACAGATTTCACAAAAAATCAGAGATTTTGTAGTGATTATACACAAATCGCGCCTGATTGTCAAATCCCGTGCAGCCGGCGGGGACTTCCAGCGCATTCCGCCGGTCCAGATAGCGCAGGAACTGGCGCGTCGCGGCCGAAATATGCGCCCGGCCGGGCAGCGCGCCCACCTCCGCCGAAAGGCGCGCATACTCCGCGCACAGCGCCCGCGCGTGCGGCAAAAGCCTCGCGCCGTCGCCCGTGAGCACCACGCCCGCCTTGCCGCGCTCAAGCAGCGTCACGCCCCACTCCTGCTCCAGATCCGCGATCATGCGGCTGACACCCGACTGCGAATAGTGCAGCCGCTGCAGGCGCTCGGCGCGGTGCTCATCCTCGGCGGCGCTGCGGGCGCCGAGTGCGTGCCCATGCTGCTGCAAAAGCACCAGAAGTGCTGAGCTGATCCGCACATTTAAAAACTGCGCACCGTCGGGTGCGCAGTTTTTCATACAGGCGGCCGTGCAGTATCCGGGCTGACACCGGCAATCAGCTGATCGAAGCCCAACGGAGCAGGCTCGGTTTGGAAAGGAGGTGCAGCAGATGAATGCACGATGATTTTGGGATGCGGAGCATGAAAAATCGCCGCGAGCAACATGCAGTCCGCGACGTCTGGGCTTCCGCTCTCGGTTTTCGATCTTCGCCATCGGCGTCTCCGAAAAAGAGACACGAAAAAAGAGACACGCGCTCGCGTGTCTCTTTTTCTGGAGGCGCCACCCGGATTTGAACCGGGGGTCAAGGATTTGCAGTCCCATGCCTTACCACTTGGCTATGGCGCCAAAAAAATGGAGCGGGCAACGAGATTCGAACTCGCTACCTCCACCTTGGCAAGGTGGCGCTCTGCCAAATGAGCTATGCCCGCATTTCGTGAATGCAAGCGTTATTTTACCACAAAAAGCCGACTTGTCAAGCCTTTTTTGATCTTTTTTGCGAATCCGGCGTTACAGCTTCTGTCCCTCGCGCCAGATGAACGACTGCGCCGCGCAGGCCGGGCAGCCCTCCGCGTCCCACTGATAGGTGCTGCGCATGCTCTCATCGCTGCGCAGCCACAGCGTCTCCGACTGCATGGACAGATCCAGATGATAGTAATTGCCGCCGACCTGCACGATGTTCCAGCAGCGATCCGTCCCCTGGAAGCGGCCGCTGACGACCTGGCACGGGATGTTCAGCGCGTCGCAGGCCGCCTTGTAGGCCATGGCCAGACCGTAACTGTCGGCAGAACCGTTCACGAGCGCATCATACGCCGTGCTCACGGGCGAGATCCGCTGCTCGCAGGCGCGCATGACGACGAGCGCCGCCTGCAGCGGTGTCTCCTGCTCGCCTGTCGTGAGCGCAGACGTGAGCGTGCGCACGCGGCCGTCGAGCTGGGTGCGGCGGTCATTGACCGCGGATTCGCTGACACTGTACTGCAGCGTGATGCCGAAGATCTTCTGGCTGTTGCTGCTGCCGCTGTAGACCGTCACGTCGATGCTCGGGAAATCCACAACGAGCTGCGGCTGGTTCAGGCACGCCGAGCGCACGAGCGCGGCCACATCGTCCGTTTCGAGCGTGCTGGTGCTGATCTGGATGGCAAACTGCGTCTTTTGCCGGTCGAGCGCATCGACCACGCAGTCGAGGATGCTCTTTTGCGTCTGGGCGCTGTAAATGGAGCGCACCTCGCTCTCCGGCCGGTTGTAGGTGATGGTGATGCTCGCCTCGCAGTAGGCGATCACCTGCTCGGTCTCATAGCTGACGCTCTCGATACAGTACGCGCCGATGGCAGTGCCGGTGCGCAGCTCCTCACAGGCGGCGGCCAGATCGTCGGCAATGATGCCGTCATAGTCGCCGAAGGCCAGCACGAACGAGCGCTCGTACTGCGCCGCCATGGTATTGAGCGCGCGCATGAGACCCGCATAATTGCGGATCTGCGTCGTGTCGGCATCCGTCAGGAGGTTCGACGGCTCCTCATACGGGCGCACCGACAGATATTCCTTGTCAAACACGGACGTGCATCCGCACAGCGACACCAGCAGTGCCGCCAGCAGGATGCCGGCGATGCAGCGTTTGTGCATACCCCGCTCCTTTCAATCGTCGCCGTAGATGTTTCCAAAGCCGCGGCCAAAGACTTCCTTGGCCTCGGACACGATGACAAATGCGTGCTCGTCCACCGAGCGCACGACCTCGCGCAGCTGAGCGATCTCCGGCCGCTTGACCACGCAGAGGATGACCTGCATTTCCTTGCCGGACCACGCGCCCTCGCCGCGCAGCAGCGTGACGCCGCGGCCCATCGTGCAGGTGATGGCGCTCTTGATGGCGTTGACGTTGTTCGTGATGATGTAGCACACCTCCGACACGCCGGGGCCGTAGAGCACAAGGTTGACGACCTTCGAGCTGATGAACATCTCGATCATGGTGTACATGCAGCTGTCGTACTTTTTGAACAGGAAGGCAAACGTCAGCACGACCACGACGTTCATGCCGAACAGCAGCGTGCCGAAGTTGATGTACGGATAGCGCCGGCGCAGCATCTTGGCCACGATGTCCGTGCCGCCGCCGGTCGTGCCAGTGGTATAGATCAGGCCGTAGCCCGCACCGTTGAGCACGCCGCCGTAAACTGCGCCGAGCATCGGCTCGTCCGTCACGACAAGGCCGGTCAGCGCGAGCGCGTCGATGAGCACGGAGATGAGCGCCATGACGCACAGCGCCAGAACGAGCCGGCGCGTGCCGAGGCGGTGCCGCCAGCCGAGATAGAAAATGGGGATGTTGATGAGGATCGACAGCACGCCGACGGGGATGCCGGTCAGCAGGCGGATGATCTGGGCGATGCCGGTCACGCCGCCGGAGACGATGCTGTTCGGGAACGTGAAGAACTGGAACGCCGCGGCCACGAGCGCCGAACCGACGACCAGCTTCATATAATCAAAAGCGGAAAAACGATGCAGATCCATATCTCTCTCTCCTCAGATCAGGCTCATCTGCTCCTCGCCGCGGTCGTCCTCGCGCAGCAGCGCGCCGGCGGCCGGCAGACTCCTGGCGCGGTAGCGCGCATGGTTGCGGATGAGCGTATCGGGCGCAAACTGTGCCTGCGTGACAACGGCCTTTTTCTTCAGCGCCATGACGGCGACGCCCTGCGTCGTGCGCGAGGCCTTGAGCGACACGGCCTCCGGCGGGAAGAGCAGCGCGCGCCCGTCGGACGCAAAGAGCACGACCTCGCTGCCCTCGTACAGCGGCAGCACGGCCACGAGCGGACTCTTGTCCGAATACGCGCCGGTCAGGCGGCGGCGGTTCGTCTTGGTCTCATACGCCGAGACGGGGATGCGCGCGACCTTGCCGTTTTCGAATACGAGCAGCAGCTCGCCGTGGTAGTCGCCGGGGTCGACCATGCACAGGACGTGCTCGTCGGCGTCCATGGACAGCACCGTCGGCAGGTACACGCCGAGCACGGACGCCTTCGTGTCCGCAAAGTCGCAGAGCTTGGCCTTATACACCTGTTGACGGTCGGTGAAGATGAGAAGTTCCCCGCGGTTCGTCGCGCCGAAGCTCTGGCTGAGCGCGTCGCCGTCCTTATACTTCTGCTCGCCGCTCATGCGCAGCGACTGCGGCGTGATCTTCTTGAAATAGCCCTCGCGCGAGAGGAACAGCTGCACCGGGTAATCCGGCACAAGATCCTCGGCCGGCATCTGCGCGACGGACTCCGCCGCGACGATGCCCGTGCGCCGCGGCGACGGGTACTTGCGGATGATCTCCTTGAGCTCGCGGATGATGATGCCGCGGATGCGGCGCTTGCTCTCGAGCGTCGCCTCAAGGTCGGCAATGTCTTTTTCCAGCGCGTCGGTCTCGGCCGTGCGCTTGAGGATGTACTCGCGGTTGATGTTGCGCAGCTTGATCTCGGCCACGAAGTTTGCCTGCACCTCGTCGAGATCAAAGCCCGCCATGAGGTTCGGCACAACGTCGGCCTCGCGCTCGGTATTGCGGATGATGGCGATGGCGCGGTCGATATCGAGCAGGATCTTGCCGAGGCCCTGCAGCAGGTGGAGCTTGGCGCGCTTTTTCTGCAGGTCGAAGAACACGCGCCGGCGGATGCACTCCATGCGCCAGGCGATCCACTTGTCGAGGATCTCGCCCACGCCCATCACGCGCGGGTTGCCGGCGATGAGGATGTTGAAGTTGCAGGCGAAGCTGTCGCACAGCGGCGTGAGCCGGAAGAGCTTTTGCATGACCTGCTCGGGGTCTGCGCCGCGCTTGAGGTCGATGGCGAGCTTCAGGCCGCTGAGGTCGGTCTCGTCGCGCATGTCGGCCACCTCACGCAGCTTGCCCGCCTTGACGAGTTCGGCCACCTTGTCGATGACGGCCTCGACGGTCGTGGAATACGGGATCTCGTAGATCTCGATGATGTTTTCCTTCGGCAGGTGGCGCCAGCGGGCGCGCACCTTCACGCTGCCGCGGCCGGTGCGGTAGATCTGGGCCATCTCATCGCGGTCGTACAAGATCTCGCCGCCGGTCGGAAAGTCCGGTGCCGGGAGCGTCGAGAGCAGGTCGTGGTTCGGGTCCTCGAGATAGGCGATCGTCGTGCGGCAGACCTCCTCGAGGTTGAAGCCGCAGATCTGGCTGGCCATGCCCACGGCGATGCCCTGGTTAGCAGACACCA
>OMGY01001902.1_pt1 | contig 16976 bp, 16 predicted proteins | sample 1674461 | NCBI WGS metagenome assembly OMGY01 (sample SAMN05578579, study PRJEB25193) | human gut metagenome | biome: Human Microbiome; feature: human-associated habitat; material: feces | host: Homo sapiens | place: USA:Birmingham
TAAGAGAATACAAAGAAGCATTTAGTGAAAACAGAGATGAGTTAAATGAATACAGCTTTACCTTAAAAGATGGTCTGGTTCTTCTGGATGTTCTTGTAGTGCTGGTTGTTCTTATGCTGGGTCTGATCAAATGGGGATGGGATTTCCCGCAGCTTTGTGGCTTGTTCCTTCTTATGTCCATGATTGCTGCAGCAATCTGTAAGTGGTCTCCGAATAAATGGTGCAGTGAGTTTATTGACAGCGCAAAGACTGCAATGTGGGGATGTATCCTTACTGGTATTGCGAAGGCTATCACAGTTGTTATGCAAGATGCGCAGATTATGGATACGGTTATCTACGGTTTGTCAAACGTGCTGAAAAATGCGCCTCATGCAGTTTCTGCACAGGTAATGCTCGTAGTACAGACGCTGATCAACTTCTTCATTCCGTCTGCAACAGGTCAGGCTTCTGCAACCATGCCGATCATGGCACAGCTGGCAGATATTATTGGTGTGAGCAGACAGACAGCAGTTCTTGCATTCCAGTTTGGCGATGGACTTTCCAATATTTTCTGGCCGACGGCAGATATCGTTATCATCTGTGGCCTGGGTGGAATTTCCCTGCAGAAATGGTATAAGTGGTTTACGCCGCTGTTTCTGATCTTGTTTGTGACACAGGCGATTTTGTTGGGAATTGCAACTGGAATTGGGTTCTAGAGTGTGTTTGATATTTAGAAAAGGTAAGTCTAATGGAAAGAAAAGGAAACTTAATTAAACTTACGGACCTGTCTTCCGATTTCATCATCGACCTGAAATATGCCACGCCGGATAATTTCACTGGCGTGCAGGTGTACCAGTCAGCGGATTGCTGGCTGGATGAGCACACAGCGCAGATTCTGATAAAAGCGAAGGAAATTTTCGAAAAAGATGGCTATCGGGTGAAAATCTGGGACGCTTATCGTCCAATTCGTGCGCAGAAGCGGTTCTGGGAGATCATGCCAAATGATGATTTCATTGCCCGTCCGCCGGATATGACGAAAATTAAGAAATTCCGTCCTACTCATATGAACGGAATGTGTGTTGACGTCACACTAACTGATAAAGAAGGCAACGAAATCGAAATGCCATCTCCATTTGACACCATGGACGAACGCGCAGCCCTGAACTTTGCCGGTCATTCAAAAATCGGAAGAAGAAATGGTGAATATCTGAAAAAAGTAATGGAATCTGTTGGATTTTTGGCGTACGAATGCGAATGGTGGCATTTCTATGACGTGTCTGCGGAACCAGTGCCGTTTTCGGATTATGAAATATAGTTTTGGAATATGAGATTCCATTAAAAGGGTAAAACAAAGCAGTTGCCAGAAAGTAAGCTGATCTATAGACCTATTGTAAATATTAATAAGATGTCAAAAAAGCCAGGGATAGTCACTACAAAAAGCCTCATCCCTGGCTATTTTTGTAGAAAAAATCATACAAAGTGTAAGAATCTATAACATTTCAAGGAAAATATTCGTATTTCAAAAAACTCAATTTTCTGTAATAATAAGTACATCAAAGAGAGATACCGGTAAATCTCAAATAGAAAACGCAAAAAAAGAAGAACGAAAATTTCAGGGAGGTTATAGTAGAATGAAAGGAAAAAAACTTGTTTCTTTAAGTATGGCAGCTGTTATGTGTGCGGGCGGTCTGGCTGTTTATGGTGGACAGGAAGTTAAAGCTGATGATAAGGTTTCCGTTGTTGTGGCTACAAACTGGGGCGAAGGCGATTCTAAATACGATTATTTCTATCCTGTTTTCCAGAAATTCCAGGAAGAAAATGCTGATACAATGGACATTACCCTTCAGACATACAGCACTGAGGATTACAAGACGAAGATCAAAACCCAGACAGCATCCGGAGATCTTCCAGATGTATTTACATACTGGGGCGGCGGTATGATGAAAGATATGGTTGACGCTGGATTACTTCTTAATGTAGATGATTACTTTGCAGATAGTGAAAGCGTAACAAAAGAAGATTTTGATGATGGAGCATTTGATTACTATATTGCAGGAGATGGAAATGCTTACGGTATTCCGATTGAATCCACAAGAGGTGTTCTCCTGGCAAACAAAACTCTTTTTGAGCAGTATAATCTGGAATACCCCACAACTTACGATGAGTTGTTAGAGGTCGGAAAAGTATTTAATGAAAATGGAATTATTCCAATGGCAATCGGAAGCAACGGTGGAACACCTTCAGAGTTCTTCTACAGTGAACTCTACAATCAGTATGAAGGCGGCGCAGATGAGATTGCAGCACTTGCTTCTGGTGGAAACTTCAACACTGACAATGCAGTAAAGGTTGCAGATACTCTTCTTGATATGATTGACAACAAGCTGTTTCCGGAAGATACAATGGCAAACGGTGGCTGGTCTGCAAGCCTTCAGCTTTATACAGATGGAAAAGCAGCTATGACTTATACCTATCCATGGATGTATGAGTCAATTCCGGATGATATTCAGGAATGCAGTGACATTATTCCAATCCCGCAGATGCCAGGTGCAACAATTGATCCGGCAACAATTGAGACAGGATTTACTGTATATGGATTTATGATCAACAAAGCTTCCTATGAGGATCCGGAAAAACATGATGCTATCCTGAAAGTATGCGATATGCTTGCTTCTGATGAGTTAACAGAATCTCTTACAGAGAGTGGAATGATCCCATGCAAGAAAGTAGAAGTTAACAAAGACTCCCAGAAACTGATCATGCAGAAAACACTTGATTATTCGGCTGATAAAACTCTTGTTCAGGTTCACTATACTACAATGCCAAGCGCAGAAGCAATTACCATGATGGATTCCAGTCTTGATGAGCTGTTTATCAATGCACTGACCGGACAGGAATTCGTCGATAAGGTACAGGCAGTACTGGATAAAGATAAATAAACGGTAGCTGCTTTAACGGATAAGTAATGTTGATAAAAGGCTGCCGCGAAGGAATGATCAAAAGCGCCAGCCTTTTTATGCCCAAAAGTACATGATATCTTCAGGCACTGCAGTATAAATGAGGAGGCATTATGAATAATAAATACAAAAAAGTTCCTGTGTGCATAGGATTTTTACTTCCAGTATTTTTGATTTATACCATATTTCTGTTTGTTCCGCTGGTTCAGTCTGCGTATTACAGTCTGACAAGCTGGAACGGAGTAACGGAAAAGGTTTTTGTTGGTTTAGATAATTTCAAAGCACTATTTTCAAATAGTGATTACTGGATCACTTTCTGGAATACCATCAAATTGGTTGTGATCAGTTTATGTATACAAATTCCGGTAGGACTTCTTCTTGCATACCTTTTATATTCAAAAATAAAAGGTATGAAAATATTCCGTACGATTTTTTTCCTTCCAGTTGTTATCGCGCCAGTGGCTATTTCCCTGATGTTTTCTCTTTTTTACAACAGTGAGATTGGCATATTCAACAAAGTTCTGGAGGCAATTGGTCTGGGAAGATTTGCAACAAACTGGCTTTCCAATATTCATACACTTTTATATGCGGTAATGGTACCTCAGGTCTGGCAGTACATTGGACTTTACGTAACAATATTTTTAGGAGCGCTGCAGTCCATGCCAGAAGAGCTTTCTGAGAGTGCACAGATTGATGGGGCAAACAGAACTCAGACATTTTTTCATGTTGTATTGCCTGAAATCGCGAATTTCACAAATATATGTGTAATTCTGTGTGTGACAGGTTCTCTGAAAGCCTTTGAACATTCCTGGATCATGACAGGAGGCGGACCTGGTGTGCGGTCAGCATATCTTGGAGTTTACATGTATAAAACAGCATTTGTAAACTCAGATTTTGGAACTGGAAGTGCGATTACAGTGACAATTGTATTGCTGTCTCTTGTAATTACCGTATTATTTAATACAATTTCTGCCTGGCGGGAGAAAAGATAGGAGGAGCCATGAGATTTTTTCGTAAATCCTGGAAATATCAGGTAACGACTGTGATTAAATATTTGTTTCTGATACTGGTAGCGATTGTATCGTTATATCCGTTTATATGGGTGCTGATTTCTTCTTTTAAAGATAATAATTCTATTTTTGGAGATCCGTTTGGATTGCCAGTAAAAATTGCTTTTGAAAATTATAAAGAAGTGTGGGCTGGTGCGGATGTAGGCCGAAATTTTTTTAATAGTATGATCGTTTGCCTTACTACACTGGTAATTTTGATCATTATTACATCTATGGGTTGCTATATTCTTACCAGGGTATGGAAAAATAGATTCCTTTCCACATATTTTTCACTGGGAATTATGATTCCAATCCATGCACTTTTGATTCCGTCTGTGCTGATTTTCAAAAAAATCGGATTAACAGATAATTTATTTTCACTAGTTCTGATGTACACGGCAATTAATATATCTCTTAGCATGTATATCATGAATGGATTTTTTGATAGCATTCCAAGAGAAATGGATGAGGCTGCTACGATTGACGGATGTTCCAGAAGTCAGATTTTCCTACGCATTATTTTCCCAATTGCAAAGCCTGGAATTGCTACGGTTGCCACTCTGGCGTTTTTGAACTGTTGGAACGATCTACTTATGGGACTTGTTCTGATTTCATCTCCGCAAAAGAAAACTTTATCTCTTGCGATTTCTGCATTAAAGGGTTCCTATGCTACACGATATGGTCTCCTGTGTGCCGGATTTGTAATTTCCATAGTTCCGGTTGTTATTATGTATCTGCTTTTCCAGAAACAGGTTATTGCCGGAATGACAGCAGGTGCAGTGAAAGGATAATGGTACTGATATGAAGAAAAATGTAAGATTTACACAAAATGGAATTTATCTGGAAGGTTCTCAGTCAGAGAAAGAAGGAAAAGAAATTCCGTTGTATAGCGGCTCCATCCATTATTGGAGAATGGCTCCTGAAACATGGGAAACAGCGCTGATCAATGCAAAGAATATGGGATTTTCTATTGTAGAAACATATATTCCATGGGGGGTACATGAGCCGGAGAGAAATGAGTTTGATTATGGGAAAAAAGACCCGAGAAAAGATTTGAATAAATTTTTGGATATTTGCGAAAAAGTTGGACTGTATGTAATCGTAAGGCCGGGACCCCATATCAATGCGGAGATGACCTGGTTTGGTTATCCACAGTGGCTTCTCAGAATGCCGGAAATACAGGCAAAGACACCGCTGGGTACTTCTGTAGTATATCCTTATGTAACAGGTGCATTTCCCATTCCATCCTATGCAAGCTCAAAACTGTATGAGGAGACAAGACACTATTTCAAAAGTTTTGCAGAAATTCTGAAAAAACATTGCTATCCGAAAGGCGGAATCGTTGCAATTCAGGCAGATAATGAGACTTGTAATTTTTTCAGAGATCAGCCATATATTATGGACTATTCTGAGGAATCGGTTCAGCAATATTACAGATTTCTGGAAGAAAAATATAAGGAAATTGAGAAGCTGAATAAAACTTATCATTCCAAGTATAAGAAATTTGAAGAAATATGTCCTCCTGCAGGCTACCAGGAGAAAGATGAAAATCTGGAGTATTATTTTGACTGGCTGGAATACAAAGAATATCAGATCCTGGAAGCTTTGCGAAAAATGGTTGAGATTCTGGAAGAGCTTGAACTTCCGATTCCCATTTTTCATAATTGTGCTTACCAGAATTACACACCAATTTCCGTGCAGCGTGATGAGGCGCTTCCAGGTCTCTCAGTAGCCGGAATTGACGCATATCCGGACCCAGGTGATACTTCAATGCTGAAGGAAAGAATCCGTTATCTTGCAGGAAGCAGTAAACTTCCATTTGTACCTGAATTTGGTTCCGGCTCCTGGTTTGACAGGGAACAGCTGCTTAGTCCGGAAGAGGAAAGGTTTGGCTATTTGTATGCGTTTATGAATGGAATGAAGGCAGTAAACTTTTATATGCTTGCTGACCGTGACCGTTGGACTGGATGCCCGCTTCGAAATGATGGCACTATCCGGGAGAAATGGTACAAAATGTTTCTGGATTTGCTAAGTCTGTTGAAGGATTCAGAGTTAAATACATATAGTAGAAATGCCAGAATTCTTGTATTGAAAAATTATGATATGGGTCGTTTGCGGGCTCTTGTGTCCACGAGAAACCGAAATATGTTTTCCTCCAACTGTTTCATAAAAGGAACAGACATACCAGGAAGCCTGTGGAAAGCTGAAGCTTATGCCGGAAAACTGAATATAGACAGCTGTACTGGCGGATATGACAGGGAAATGTGGGTACAGGAAATTATGGAAACCCTTGATCAGAATGGGTTTGAATATGATATGTCTGATTGCTATGTTACACCGGAAAAGCTGGCTCAGTATGATGTTGTTTTTGCAGCTTCCTATAATTTTATGGAGCCATGGATCCAGAAAAAATTGCTGGATTTTTCCAGACTTTCAGGAAAACAGCTATATCTGGGACCATCTGTACCGGAAATTGACAGGCGGGGGAACGGGTGTACCTTATTAAAAGAGGAAAGCACAGTAAAAACGGTGGTAAATCCGAAAGATCTATTATTGGAAGATCTTCCAAAATCAGAGTACAGCAGTACAAATTGTGAATTGGCTGTTTACAGAAGAGAATGTGATAATGCCATCATAATTTTTGTGGCAAATACTTCAGAAAAGTCCAAAGAAGCGTCGATAGATTTCCGGGGAAGACGAAAATTTACAGATATGCAAAGCCATGCTAATAAAACAGTAACTGATTGTTTCAATGTGACACTTCGTCCATTTGAAATTCAAATCTGGAAAGTAAAAAAGGAGGAGCACTGAAATGGTTGATAAAAATATATCCGCAGAATGCCTGAAACCAGAGCTTTGGACTCATCTTCAGGAGATTCTGGATCTGTATTGTCCTCCTGTAAAGATTCTTCATATTTTGCAAAAGGCAGAGGGATTTCGGGCTGTTACCCAGAATGGCGAAAAGGTTATGCTGGATTCAAAGTCCCTGGAGCAGCCGAAAAGATTATTAGAGGCTTTTCCAGAGATAGATGAAGTAAGGATTTATACAGAAGCTGCAATGGATTGTTACGATAAAAAGCTACAGACGGAAGAGGTTTATGACTGGGATATTGATGATTATCTGGAATATCAATATCGGGCACTGGAAGAAACAGATGGAATACAGGTGATCCGGAGAAGTGATTTTCCCAGGCATATTTTCCAGCCATTGAAGAAATGGATTCAGGAAGATGGTACCTACCTTTTGTGGGTAACAAATCAGGGAAAGCTGTACTTCAATTGTATTCTGGTGGTAAGAGAGAATAAAATAAAGATACTGACCACATCTGGCCGGTATGGTGATGACTGGGAGGATTTAGAAAAGGTAAAAAAGAATCTGGAAAAAGAATTTTATGATTTGTCCTGTCATGTTATAATAAAAGACGGGAATTTCTGACAATAATAACATAAAAAGGGAAGGTGACCCGGAATGAGAAAATGGATTGGCAAATTTAAAACAATTTCCATACAAAAGAAAATGGCAATTGCGATGTTAGTTACGCCTGTTTTGTCTAGTTTGATCATTCTGGGTTTTTATTATAACTATACAAGAGAGTTTTATCGTGAAAAGGTGGCCATATTTCAGGAAAACAACCGTAAAAATATGACTGCCAATGTGAATAATATTCTGCGTCAGATTGATACGGTATCGGATCAGGTATTGGGGCTTGCAGTTTTGTCTTCTGAATTTGAAAATTATTCGGAAAAAAGTACATATGACCGTTTGCTTTTGTATCGGAAAATAACATCTCAGCTTACAAATATCTGCATCTCAAATGATACTATAGACAATATTTATATATTGGATTTTGATGGAAATGGTTTCAGTTCCAACAGCGAGTGGAATGAAGAGGTTTATAAAGAGGAGCTGGCAGAGCCTTTGTCCAGGGACCAGCAAGGTAAAACAGTGATTCTCCCACCTCACAGGGCAGCTTACAGATACCGCGGAAATGGAGATAAAGCTCCCTATATGGTCAGTCTGCTGATTTATTTGAACAGATATACACAAAGTGGTGCAATCGGACTGATCCAGATGGATATTCCCTATGAAAAGATCAGAAAGTCAGTGGAATTGCTGGAAATGACCCAGAGTGATTTTTCATTTATTGTAGATGAAAACGATTATCTGATTTATGCTCCTGATTCCGCAGATATAGGGAAAAAGGCCAGTAATGTTGTTTACGGAAGTTATAATCTGGGTGGTCTTTGGGAGAAAGTCAACGCAGATTATAAAAAAGAAAATAATGGAGAACAGAGTCTGATCAAAAAGGTTGCCCTGTTTAATAAAAAGTGGTATCTGATCCAGGTGAACAGTGATGTTATGTTTCGGGAGGAGCTGGGAAAGATTCAGAATACCTGGCTTCTGGTATTTGTAATCTGCCTGTTATGTGCTCTCGGATTGTCTCTCAGCTTATCCCACAGCATAACAAAGCCCATTGCAGGCCTGATCAAAAGTATGGGAAAAGTCAGTCAGGGAAATTTTAATATTCAGGTAGAAAAGCCAGATAACAAAGATCTGGCAGAATTAGTGGAAAGCTTTAACACCATGATTCAGGAAGTGGATGTTCTGATGAAAGAAAATATTCAGAAAGAGCATGAAAAAACCAGAATGGAAATGATGGCGTTAAATGCAAAGATCAATTCCCATTTTCTTTATAACACTTTAAATACCATTAAGTGGCAGGCCATTTCCCAGAGTCAGATGGATATTGCCAACAGCATTGTGGCGCTGACAAAAATTCTGGAATACAGCTGTAAAAACACCCTGGATATGGTCGCACTTAGAGAAGAGATTCAGTTTATTGAGGACTATATTTATATTCAGAACATGCGGTATGGCAGCAGTGTTGTTGTCAAATATCAGATTGAAGATGACTGCAGAGAGTGCCTGGTGCTGAAAATGCTGTTGCAGCCAATTGTGGAAAATGCATTGATTCATGCTTTCGACAATAGCGGAGAGGGAAATGTGATTACAGTTACATGTAAGAAAAATAAGGGACATATGAAGATTTCCGTGTATGACAATGGCCGTGGTTTTCAGTATGAAGGCTTTGACAAACTTACGGGAATAGGCCTGAATAATATAAAAGACAGACTGGAGCTTAATTTTGGAACAGAATCAGAAATGCAGATTTACAGTGTAATAGGAGAAGGAACCCGTGTGACAATAGTATTTCCGATTGTTGAGGGAGGAAAAGCAGCAGATGAAAGTCTTACTGATCGTAGACGATGAAGCCTATGCAAGACAGGCCGTGGCAAATACGATTCCGTGGGCCGAGCATGGGGTTGAAGTTCATCAGGTATCCAGCGGAAAAGAAGCACTGGATTTTATGGAAAAACGTACAGTAGATGTGTTGATGACAGACATTCGTATGCCGTCAATGACAGGTCTGGAGCTGTTGGAAAAGGTTTATCAGAATGGCTGGTCTCCGGCAGCAATTGTTCTTAGCAGCTTTAATGAGTTTGAACTTGTGCGCAGTGCCATGCAGCTTGGTGCAGAGGATTACCTGTTTAAACCAACTATGATGCCAACAGACATTTTGGAGTCAGTACAAAGAGTTCTGGAAAAGAAAAAAGAAACAAAGAAAAAGGCAGTTCAGACTATTTCTAAAAAAGAAATGTTGGAAAGATTTCTTCAGGGAGAAAAAGTTTCCAGGGAGAGATACGGAATTTCAGAGGAGCAGTGGCGGGAATTAGAGACAACGGAGTATGCAATTGTCAGTGTCCGGTTGACGAAATATCAGGATTGTCTAGTGAGAGTGTTTGGTGACGACTTGAGTCTTATGCAGTTTTCTATCGGAAACGTGCTGGAAGAGGTTATGGGAACGGAGTATGAGTGTTTTCTCTATCGGATTAATTACAAAGAATATGCAATTATCTGCTGCAAAACAGAAATTCTTGAGCAAAATAGTTGTTTTGATGGAATTTATAACAAGCTGAATTCAGGATTTACGTTTCTGAAGTTGTATTATCAGATTGAAGCTGTAGCTGGTATCAGTAATCTGGCGCAGGGAGCAGAAGCTTTGAATCGAAGCTATGCTCTGGCGGTGGAGCTATGTGCAACAGCAGATTCTGAAGTAAACAAGATTCGTTTTTCCAGCGCACTGGATATTTCCGGTTCAATGAAAAGAGAGATGGTACAGGCACTGAATTATATTGGTGAAAATCTTGGGAATAAAGAGCTTTCTCTGCAGATGGTAGCTGAAAAAATTGGTGTGAGTAAAAACTATTTCAGCAAAATTTTCAAGGAAAGTACAGGAGTTAAATTTGTAGATTATATTACCAAACAGAGAATGGAACAGGCCAGAAATCTTTATCTGAACAGTGATCTGAAAATATATGAAATTGCAGAACTGGTTGGATATTCGGACTGGCATTATCTTTATAATCTTTATAAGAAGATATATGGACATTCACTGTCAAAGGAAAAAGAAGGGAAGAAATAGAGGGGAAAACAGATGTCTTGCCACAAGAATTAAATCATGTGGCAAGACATATATGTGAAAAACTGTATTTAGGAATTATCCATCGGCAGCATAAGCGCTATCGTGCTCCCTGTTTCGCTGCTTTCCAGCACCTTTACGATTCCCCCGTGCTCTTTGGCAATGGAGTCAACCAGCGCCAGTCCCAGTCCGGCACCGCCCATAGCCCGGCTGCGGGACTTGTCTACACGGAAAAAAGGATCAAAGATTTTTTTTTGATTTTCAGGTGAAATGCCGATGCCGGTGTCTTTTACCAGGATCATAGCCTGACCGTTTTTCTCCTTCACCGAAACTGTGACAGAGCCATTGGGACGGTTGTATTTAATGGCATTTTCCACAAGATTGTAGACTGCACGATAAAGAAGTACATAACTGCCTGTGATATTGCGAATATTGTTATTAAGTGCAGATGCATCAGGCGTGTGGACATCAGTATGCCAATCCTGACTGGAGCTGTCATCAAAATGAATGGAAATTCCTGCTTTTTCTGCAACTGGGTCCAGGTCGCAGAAAACCTCATCTACAAGCTCTTCCAGTGAAACATGGTCTGTTCGTGGAACAGACTTCAGATTCGTCATGTCAAGAAGGGTTCCCACCAGCTGGGAAAGCCTTGCGGTCTGTTCCTTGATCATAGTGAAAAGCTGTTGGTATTCAACCATTTCCGGTTCCTGCTTTTTCTCAAAAACTTCCAGATTGGTCTGCAAGACTGCTAGTGGTGTCCGCAGCTCATGAGCTGCATTTGCAGAAAACTGCTTCTGTGTACTAAAGGCATTGTCCAGCCTGGTCAGCATTTCATTGAAAGAGCTGGTCAGCTGTGCAATTTCATCCTTTGAATTGGGAACTGCCAGCTGGGTGGAAAGGTTCTGCGCCTGGATCTGACTGACTTCACTGGTTAGCTTCTGCAGTGGCGTAAGGGTCTTTTTCGTAAGAAAATAAGTACACACACTGGAAAGAAGAATAATGATCGTGGTTGCAATAACACTTCGTAGAAGAAAAGCTTCTTTGGTTTCCTGGATTTCCTGCTCGAACTGAGGAAAAAGAGCTTTGGGATCTACATTAAAGGTAATTGGTGAATCGCCATCCTGTGGGTCCACCTTGATCATATAATTCTGCAATCCGTCCATTCCCGATACGGCAGAATGGCTGATGAAGAAGTACATAAGAATACAGGAGACAATCATCAGTAAGGACAGCAATAAAGTGAGTTTCAGCTGAAGTGAGGTGTGGAAACGTTTTTTTATCATCTGTATTCCTCCAATATATAGCCCTGGCCTATTTTATTCTGAATAGGGTCAAATCCAATTGCAGCCTTTAGTTTTTTTCTAAGAGATGAAATGTGCACACGGATGGAATTGCTGAAGGTATTTACGCTTCCGTCCCAAATATGTTCAATCATTTCTTCCGGTGAAATTACACGGTTCTGATGGAGCAGGAAATATTCCAGAAGGCTGCTTTCTTTTCTGGTAAGGGAAATCGGCACTCCATTTACAGAGGTTTCTCTTGTTCTGGTATCAAAGGTAAGCTGATTCCATTTCAGGCATACATCCTCCTGAACAAATTTCCGCCGGGTAAGGCTTCGGATTCTGGCTTCCAGCTCCTGAAAGTGAAAGGGTTTGGTAAGATAATCATTGGCTCCCAGATCCAGACCGTTTACTTTATCTTCAATCTGATCACGGGCGGACAGGATCAGAACCGGGGTATTCGTATTGCATTCCCGGAACTGGCGGAGAATTTCCAGACCGTCCGTGCCGGGAAGATTCAGATCCAGCAGGATCAGGTCATAATTTTCTGTCATACACAGGCAAAGCCCTTCGTCTCCATCGAAACAGATATCTGTTTCATAACCATCTATGCGAAGTCCCTCCGCAACAGAGCGGCAGAGCTGCTCTTCGTCTTCTATAATTAAAATGTGCATAACTGCTCCTTTCGTAATATGATTTTGCGCAGATCAGATACTCGCAAAAAAGAGAGTATTTATAATTTAAATATTATCATATTTTGAAAAAAAATAAAAATCTTAACACAGATTTTATAGGAAAGATGTTAAAATACGTTCAGACAAATAAAAAACGCTGAAAGGAAAATTAAAAATGATGAATAAAAAAAGACTTATGGCAATTCTGGCAGCAGGAGTTCTGACAGCAACATCTTTCAATCCGGTTATGATTAAGGCTGAAAGCGTATCAGCAGAAGAAGCTGGTATGGCAGTACCGGCGGATGCAGCCGGAGCAGCCGTTTCCGCAGACAAAGCTGGAGCAGCTGTATCAGCAGATGAAGCAGGCGTAGTGGTAGCTGGTGATAGCTCTGAGACAGCTGTTTTCTCCGAAGATGGCACACCTGTGAAAAAAACAGTAAAAGCAGCAGATATTAATATGAAGGTGCAGGATTCCTACGATTTCCCATTCCTTGGCTTAAAGGCAGTCCTTCCGGAAGAACTGAAGAAACAGATCGAAAACTCCGATATGCTTATGATCACAGAGGAAGAATGGAATGATGATATGACTGGCTTCAAGTATGCCTTTTTCCACTGGAATAAGCTTACCGAGGATCAGAAAAACGAAGATGTAAACCTTCTTGGAACCGGTTATGAGGACTGGCTTAAGAGCATCGAAAGAGTTGGCACACTTGGCGTTTACAGCAAGGATGTGATCGATGATCTGGATTCTATCACAGGCTGCAATGAGCACAAAGAGCTGGGAACCAGCGAGGATGGAAATTACAAGTATTATCTGAGCATTAATAAAAATGCAGAGTCTGATTTGACAGACGAGATTGAAAAAATTGAAGCTACGATCACAGAAATGACAGCCTTTGATCCAAGCAAATCTGTATTTGATATGCCGGCAGAGAATGCCAACCCGGCTGCAGAAAATGTAGGCGCATTTGAGACAACAGATATTGATGGAAATGCCTATACAGAAAAAGTATTCAGTGACTATGACCTGACACTTGTAAACTGCTTTACAACCTGGTGCTCTCCATGTGTAAATGAAATGCCAGACCTTGACAAGCTTTATCAGGAAATGAAGGAAAAGGGAGTGGGCGTAGTAGGAATGGTTATCGATTCTGTAGGTGAGGATGGAACTACAGATGAAGATACTGTGAAAAAAGCGCAGATTCTCAAGGAAAAAACAGGAGTTACCTATCCTCTTCTGATTCCGGATGCAGGAAACATGAATGGACGTATCAGCGGTCTCAGCAGCTTCCCGGAATCCTTCTTTGTAGATAAAGATGGAAACATTGTAGGAGATCCGATCATGGGCAGCAGAAATCTGGAAGACTGGAAAACAGCTGTAGAGGATGCACTGGAAAAAATTAATTCCGGAAAATAAAAAGTGGTTAGGGAATGTAGGATGAAAAATTATATAAATAAAATCACTCAGTGCAAATGGACAGGAATCGCCCTTGCAGCGGTGGGGATTCTGATGATGGCCTTTGGTATTTACCGGGGTGAAATGGAAGTTGTTTTTACAAAAGCTGTAAATATCTGTATGGAGTGTATTGGAATTGGATGATAAGAAAATGAACATAAAAAACTGGCCCAGACATACCATACAGGCACTCTGGGCGGCACTTACAAATTCCCATATATCCGGATTTGTAACTGGAAAAATATATACAGGAAAGCTGAAAAATGCCTGTGTTCCGGGACTGAACTGCTATTCATGTCCCGGGGCAGCAGGAGCCTGTCCAATTGGATCCTTACAGGCCGTGGTTGGAAGCTGGAACTTTAAATTTGCCTACTACGTAATCGGATTCCTGATTTTCGTAGGAGCGATCCTGGGAAGACTGGTGTGCGGATTTCTCTGTCCGTTTGGACTGATCCAGGATCTGCTGAATAAGATTCCTTTTCCAAAGAAAATTTGTACTTTCAAAGGAGACAAACTTCTTCGAAAGCTGAAATACGTGATTTTTCTGGTGTTTGTAATTCTGCTTCCCCTGTTTCTCACAGATATAATGGGACAGGGAGCACCCTATTTCTGTAAGCTGATCTGTCCGGCCGGAACTTTGGAGGGCGGATTGCCGCTGGTACTTTTGAACAAGGCTATGCGCGGTGCCATTGGCTGGCTGTACATATGGAAAAATACAATTCTGATCGTGACAATTGTTCTTTCCATTATTATTTACAGACCATTTTGCCGTTATATTTGTCCGCTTGGCGCATTTTATTCCGTATTCAATAAGGTTTCCATTTACCGCTACCGTGTAGATATGGAAAAATGCGTTCACTGTGGAAAATGTGCAAAGGCTTGCCAGATGGTGGTCAACCCTGTGGAAAACCCCAACAGTCCGGAATGTATCCGTTGCGGACGTTGTAAGCAGGCATGTCCGGTACACGCCATTGCGAGTGGGTGCAAGAGATAACAGGAATGTTTTTACCATTTTTATGGGGATTAACTTTATGTATGTTTTATAAGTAAAAAAGCTTACTGCGATTTAGACATTGAAAAAATAAATGTCTAAGTTGTAGTAAGCTTTTATTATTTATGGTGTCAGGAAATACTCTCGATTACATTACGGAGATACTCGTAGCAGATCTTAAGATTTTTCTCACCCTCTTTATCCAGCGGAATCTGCAGTGTGCGTTCCACGCCATTTCGTGAAATAACGCATGGAAGGCTCATTGCGATTCCTTCTAATCCGTATTCCCCTTCCAGAACAACGGAAGCCGGTACAACGGCACGTTCATTTCGCATAATGGCTCCTACAAGACGGCAGACGCTGAGGGCGATGCCGGAGCTTGTGTAGCCCTTCAATTCTACAATGTCCAGACCGCTGACCTTCACCTCGTGAAGCAGCTTTTCACAGTCAACAGGCTCTTTCAGACCAAACTGTTTCTGAAAATCATGGAAAGGAATTCCTACAATATTAACCGCATTCCATGGAATAAAGCTTGTGCCGCCGTGTTCGCCCAGAACGAATCCGGTGACATTTTTTGCATCTACACCGCACAGGTCGGCAAGCATTTTATTGAAGCGGGCGGTGTCCAGAAGAGTACCGGTACCGATCAGAAGATTTCGGGGATAGTTGAATTCCTTCTGTGCAATATAAGTAAGAATGTCCATTGGATTTGAAACATTGATAATAATGGCAGAACGGGTGTAAGTGGTGATCTGTGTCATGATCTCCTTCATCACCTGTACATTGGTCTGCAGCAGCACCATGCGGTCACGGGAGTTACCTGGCTGAATGCTGGGACCTGCGGTGTTGATGATAATTTGGGCGTCTTTACAGTCCTCGTAGGTACCCACCCGGATGTTTGCGTTGGCACTGTATGCAAAGGCGGTGGTGTGGCTGGCATCCAGTACGACTCCCAATGCTTTTTTTTGATTTCTGTTTATGACAACGATCTCATCTGCAAGATTCATTCGCAGAAGAGAGTCCAGAATTGCAGATCCCACATGACCTGCGCCGATCAGAACAATTTTTCCATAACTTATATTTTCCATGATGTCAGGCTCCTTTAGAAATGTAAACTTTCATATATAGTGATGTCACCGATAGACGACATGTCTGTTTTGTGAATAAGAATAGCACTTGTGTGCTGCAGAAACAAGAGAATTTTGGATTGCACTGTAAAAAATACGGAGTGACAAAAATGAAAACGATTTTCATATTGACTTTGAAAAAGAATCTGCTATAATATGAAAATGATTTTCAAATTGGAGGCGCGGGAAATGAGCGAAAAAGCACAATATCGTACCAGACAGATTACAGAGCTGGAGAATTATCTGTGCTCTATGGAAGGAAAACATGTTACAGTCAGCGATATATGCAAATACTTTAAAAGTCAGGGGATTTCTATCGGAACCACAACGGTGTACCGCCAGCTTGACCGGATGGTGGAGCAGGGACTGGTTGCCAAATATGTGGTAGACGGCACCAGCAGTGCATGCTTCGAGTATCTGGGACATGATGAGCATTGTCATAAGCATATATGCTTTCATTGCAAATGCGAGAAGTGTGGAAAGGTGATTCATCTGGAATGTGAGGAGATGACACATCTGGGCGAGCATATGCTGGCAGACCATGGATTTCAGTGGGATTTTACCAGGACGGTGTTTTATGGAATCTGTGAGGAGTGTAGAGGAAAATAATGAGGTTGAACATGCACAAATTAAAAAATAAATTCAAAAGGCTACTCATGTCAGCTGCCACAATAGGTACGGCCTGCCTTTTGGCAGGCTGCGGTGCAGGTGCGGCAGCAGGAGCCGCAGCCGGTGTCGGAGCAGGTGCAGCGACAGGAGCCGGAGCAGGTGCTGAAACGGCGGCAGAAGATGCTGCGCCGACCTCTTCGACCTCTACTTCATAAGACGCGCCGTTCACGTTTATAATAAACTTTCTCATAATAAAATTCATCCTTTCCTTTATTAGTATTTTTATTCATAACTCAACGCCTCTACAGGTTTGAGTTGAGATGCTTTATAAGCTGGGGAAAACCCGAATATAGTTCCTGTAAATATAGCAAATCC
>OMGY01001903.1_pt1 | contig 16974 bp, 17 predicted proteins | sample 1674461 | NCBI WGS metagenome assembly OMGY01 (sample SAMN05578579, study PRJEB25193) | human gut metagenome | biome: Human Microbiome; feature: human-associated habitat; material: feces | host: Homo sapiens | place: USA:Birmingham
AAGCGTTACGGTGTATTGTACTGCGTACTCAGGGACAGAAACACCAAAGGCGACAACGTGCCGATTGATATTATCGCCCGTGCCGAGGACGCTTCCAAAATTCAGCGTATCGTTGAAAGATTTGAACTCAGCTCTGTTGACAAGGCTGCCATTGTTACCGAGGCGCAGAAAGCTGTCGAGCAGCGTGAGGCGAAGGAACAGGACAAGCCGACCAAGAGCAAGAGCGAAATCATTACGGAGGAAGCAGTCAGAAAACCTATTCAGAAAGAAATGGGCAGCAACGAAAACCCCACAGTCGCCAAGACAGACAAAAACCCTCTGTCAAGGCAAAACTCAGAACCGGCAGATTTGCAAACTGATAAGGGTATCTCAAAGCCCGCCGAGAAGAAGCCTTCGGTCAAAGAAAAACTTGACCGATATGCTGCACAGGCGAAACAGAGAAAAGAAGCAGAGCGAACCGTGCCGGAGACCGAGAAACCTAAATCTCAAACGAAAACGGCTCAAACCGTTCATCAGCAACCCAAATCCAAATCGAAGAAACCGAAAGAGAGGTAATCATAATGACAAACAATTTTACGCCGAAAAAGGCTTCCGATAATCGACCGAAGCTTTCCAAAGAGGAATATGCAGAAAAGAAAAAAGCCGAAAAGGAAGCCGTCTATCAGATGGCGGACGAGGCGGTAGAAGAAATCGTAAACGACCCTGAGAAGTTCACCGCTTTTCTCGATACGCAGAGCCGTATGGACAGATATTCCGCCGTCAATGCCCTGCTCATCTATAAGCAGCTTCCCACGTCAACGCAGCTCAAAGACTACGACGATTGGAGCAAAGAAAATGTGCGTGTCTCGAAAGGTGCAAAGAGCATTTCTATCCTTGAACCGGTCGAATACACAAAGAAGGACGGTTCGACCGGCGTTTCCTACAATGTGAAAAAGGTATTTGATGTGTCGCAGACCAACGGGCGCAAAACGCCGGCGCCAACGGCGAATAAAGACCCGAAGGCTCTTATCACCACTATGCTTGACTCGTCTCCGGTGGAAGTGGAGGCTTGCGATGAGCTGCCGTATCCCAATATGGCGGCATTTTACAACAATGACAAGCAGACGCTTTTCGTAAAGAGAAATACGGGCGACAGCGTGGCGGTGGCACAATGCGTAGCGCAGGAACTCGGTCACGCTCAGCTTTCCATCAACAGCGAACGATACAGCCGCTCCGAGATGGGATTTCCCGCCGTGTGTATCGGGTATATGCTCTGCAAGAAGTACGGCGTAGATACACAGAACTTTGCTATCAACCGTATTCCCGACTCGCTCAAAGAGATGGAGCCGAAGGGAGTCCGTGCCGAGCTTTCAAAGACAAGAAACGCAATGTCTGAGGTTCATTCTCGTATCTCGGAAGTACAGTATAAGCAGAAGCAGGCACGAAGCAAAGACTACGAAAGATAAGGTGCGATTATGGAAAGAGAAAAACTGTATCACATTGCTTTGGACGATTATGAACACGGTATCATCATTCGCACTCTGAATGATAAAAAGACAGACCTTATGAATGAGGGAAAATCTACCGACGCCATTGACGACCTGATTGTGAAGGTCGGCACAGCCCCGCAGAAAAAGTTCAAAGTGATTAAGGAGCGAGATGAAGCGAGATAACGACCGTCAGGCTTCGATTGTCCTTGCCGTCATCGGTATCCCTTTGGTCATATGGCTTGCGCTGCTCATAGCGCCGTCTGTCAAAGGCGGCTTGCCTGAGATACTGCCAAAGCTTTTGACCGTTTTCAATGACCCTTTCCATATAGAAGTGTGCGAGGACAGCTTAAAAACTGTCCTCGTTTTGCTTCTTGCCTATGCGATGGGCATTGGAATTTACTTCTCAACACAGAAGAACTACCGAAGGCGTGAGGAACACGGTTCTGCGAAATGGGGCAGCGCAAAAGCCGTGGATAAGAAATACCGACAATCCCCGCCCTCGGAAAATAAACTGATGACGCAGAATGTGCGTATTGGTCTCAATGCCAAAAAGCACAGACGAAACCTGAACACTCTCGTGTGCGGCGGTTCGGGCGCAGGCAAGACGAGGTTTTACTGCAAGCCGAACCTTATGCAGTGCAACACATCATTCGTCATTCTTGACCCGAAAGGTGAGATATTGCGAGACACGGGCAGGCTCCTTGAGAAAAAAGGATATGAGGTTCGAGTCCTTGACCTTATCTCTATGGAAAAGAGCCATTGTTACAATCCCTTTGTTTATCTGCAATCGGATAACGATGTGCAAAAGCTCGTGACGAACCTCTTTAAGAGTACCACTCCGAAAGGCTCGCAGTCCAACGATCCATTTTGGGATACGGCGGCTTCAATGCTGCTTTTGGCGCTTGTTTTTTATCTGCACTATGAAGTGCCACCGGAAGAACAGAACTTTGCGATGGTTATGGAAATGCTCAGAGCTGCGTCGATTGAGGACGAGGAAGATACCCGCCCGTCTCCGCTTGACGAGCTGTTCTCGGAATTGGAGTTTCAAAATCCGGAGCATATCGCCTTGAAATATTATCATTCCTACCACGCCGGTTCTGCCAAAACCCTGAAATCCATTCAGATAACCCTTGCGGCGAGACTTGAAAAGTTCAATCTTGAAAGTCTCGCTTCTCTTACGATTACGGACGAACTGGACTTGCCCTCTATGGGTGAGAAAAAGGTCGCTCTGTTTGCTTTGATACCCGATAACGACTCAAGCTTTAATTTTTTGGTGTCTATCCTTTACACGCAGCTTTTTCAGCAGTTGTTTTTCGCTGCCGACCATATCCACGGCGGGAGCCTGCCAATGCCCGTCCACTTCTTGATGGACGAGTTCGCCAATGTGTCGCTTCCCGACGATTTCGATAAGATTTTGTCGGTTATGCGTTCCCGTGGCGTTTCTGTGAGTATCATCTTGCAGAACCTGGCACAGTTGAAGGCGCTGTTTGAAAAACAATGGGAAAGCATTGTAGGTAACTGCGATGAGTTCCTTTACCTCGGCGGCAACGAACAGTCCACTCATAAATATGTGTCGGAGCTGCTCGGCAAGGAAACCATTGACACCAATACCTTCGGCAAGAGTATGGGGCGTAACGGCAACTATTCGACCAACTATCAAATCAGCGGTCGTGAACTGCTCACACCTGATGAGGTGAGGCTACTTGATAACCAGTACGCAATCCTCTTTATCCGAGGTGAGCGACCTGTGATGGATTTCAAATACGACATTTTGAAACATCCAAACGTGGCAATGACAGCCGATGGAAAAGAAAAGCCGTACCGACACGGCGAAGTAAATTTGAAAACGTCGTCTATCGCTGTCTTGGATATTAACCCGAAAGAGGTATCTGATATTCAGACATCCGAAACAACTTATGAGCTTCTGTCCGATGAGGACTTTGAAGATGACAACAACTTTTAATATATGGAGGTAAACACAATGTTTATGAATAAGAAAAAGAACAACACCACTACTCGGCTGCCTATGACCGGCAAGGTCAAGAAAGGCTTCCGTTTTTACTGCTCTCTTGTCGCTGTGCTGACAATCATTGCCGGCACCTGCGTACCCGCATTTGCGGCAACTTCTGACCCGATTACGGTAGTAAATAACCTGTCCGATTTCATTTTCGGACTTATCCGTGCAATCGGACTTATCCTGCTCGGCTTCGGTATTGTGCAGGTGGGTCTCTCGTTGAAAAGCCACGACCCGTCTCAGAGAGCGAACGGCTTTCTGACCCTTGCAGGCGGTATCATCATCACTTTCGCAAAGGAAATCCTTACCCTTATCACCGGCTGATTGAAAACTGGCACAGGGGGCGTATCGGTAAAACGGTACGCCCCCAAATTTGTATAAGGAGGTGCGAAAGATGAGTGATAACTGGGTAGTACAAAACCTTGAAAACGCCTTAGAAACTTGGAACGAGAAACTTGCCGAGATATGGCAGCTTATAACGACCAGTCCGCAGAATTTCAAAGGCGGCGGTATTTGGAGCGTCATAGTCAATATCAACGGTGCGCTTCAAGCCATCGGCTTGGCTCTGCTCGTGCTGTTTTTCGTAATCGGCGTGGTCAGAACCTGCGGAAGCTTCACGGAAGTTAAAAAGCCCGAACACGCACTCAAACTGTTCATTCGATTTGCCATTGCCAAAGGCGTCATCACCTATGGAATGGAGTTAATGCTTGCGCTTTTCAATATCGTGCAGGGAACCATTTCTTCGATAATGACGGCGGCAGGCTTCGGAAGTCCGCAGCAAACCACCCTGCCGGCAGAGATGATAACCACAATCGAGGACTGCGGTTTCTTTGAGAGCATACCGCTTTGGGCAGTAACCCTTATCGGCGGTCTGTTCATTACCGTACTCTCGTTCATAATGATAATGACCGTTTACGGTCGCTTCTTCAAATTGTATAGTGCGCCCGGAAGGGCTGCGGCGTAAGCCAAAGCAGCTCGCGGGCAATTTGGGATTCTGCCAGTAGCGCGGCAGTAGGAAAAGGGATTCCGAAGGGAGGTGCAAATTACCCTATCACCAACCGATTTATCCGGCGGGGAAACCCAATGGGGAGTGTAGCATATCGGTAACGTCGTAAGTTGGGAAACTATCGAACCACTACTGAACGGCAAGGTGAAACGTTGTGAATGAGGAATAAAGCTGGATTGCTTGAAGGGCAGTCCAAGGCGGCATACTTGAGCCGGCGGCGCAGGATAGTTGTATTCGCCGCATGCCGTGGCAATCGGTGACAGGTACACGCCGATTGCGAAATACCCACGACAGCCAACCGCAGTAAGCGGATAACGGACGAAAACCCATTCCGACATCACAACACGCTGTCCCAAACTGCCTAACCGGGGATTGCCTAACCCGGAACGCCCCTATAGGCTATGGCTTTCAGAGCCTGAAAATCCGGTATGGCAACGGAGCCGCCGTAGTAGTCCGAGCAAGGGAAAGTCTTGCACATGGCGAAGGGCGGCAGGATATCAACCAAACTATCAATGGAAAGGTGCGTGAGGCACTATGAGAAATCCAAAGAACGTTTTGGAAAGTCTAACATCAAAAGCAGCAAGCAAAGATTACCACTATCAAAGGCTCTATCGAAACTTGTACAATCCTGCATTTTTTCTGCTGGCGTATGAGCGTATCCAAGCAAAACCCGGCAACATGACAGCCGGAAGCGATGGGAAAACAATCGATGGCATGAGTATGAAGCGAATTGAAGCCCTCATTCAAAAACTGAAGGATTTCAGTTATCAGCCAAAACCTGCCAGAAGAACGTATATCCCAAAAGCAAACGGAAAAACACGTCCTCTTGGTATTCCGTCCTTCGATGACAAGCTGGTGCAAGAGGTGGTGCGCATGATACTGGAAAGCATTTATGAACCCACCTTTCACGTTACTTCCCATGGATTCCGCCCAAAGCGGAGCTGTCATACGGCTCTGCAATATATCAAGCGGAACTACACGGGGGTCAAATGGTTTGTTGAGGGTGATATCAAAGGATGTTTTGACAACGTTGACCATCATGTGCTGGTACAGATACTGCGCAGGCGCATTGCGGATGAGCATTTCATCGGCCTGATTTGGAAATTCCTGAAAGCAGGATATATGGAAAATTGGGTGTACTACAACACCTATTCCGGTACCCCGCAAGGGTCGCTGATTAGCCCAATTCTGGCGAATATCTACCTCAATGAACTGGATGTGTTCATGGCGGAGTATGCCAAATCCTTTAACTGCGATACAAAACGGAAAATCAACCCGGCCTACAAAAAGCCGTTGGATGTCCGGCGCGGAAAACAGGAATGGCTGAAACGCAATGAAGCAAAAATCAGCGAGGAAAAACGCCGTGAGGTCATGGCGCAGATACAGGGACTTAATAGCCAACTGCGCTCTATCCCTTACAGCGACCCAATGGATACGGAATACAGACGGGTTGTTTATGTCCGCTACGCTGATGATTTCCTGATTGGTGTAATTGGGAGTAAAGAGGATGCGAGGCAGGTCAAATCCGATGTGGGAGCGTTCATCAAGGAACATCTTCACTTGGAGATGTCCCCGGAAAAAACGCTCATTACTCACGGAAACGACTTCGCCCACTTCCTCGGATATCTGATTACAGTCAGCCGGGAACAAAACAGTACCCGGACAAAGACGGGTTTTACACGCCGAACCTATGTAGGAAAAGTCAAGCTGTATGTGCCCAAAGAGAAATGGCTGAACCGCCTTCTCTCCTATGGCGCGCTGAAAATCAGCTATGACAAAACCCATGGGAACAAAGAGGTATGGGAACCGGTACGGCGTCCGGGGTTGATACGTCTGGATGATATTGAGATTCTGAACCAGTACAATGCAGAAGTACGGGGCATGTACAACTATTATCGGCTGGCAAACAATGCAACGGTGTTGAACGCTTTCCTCTATGTGATGAAGTTCAGCATGTACAAGACCTTCGCCGGAAAATATCGGACGAGCATGCGGAAAATTATTCGCAAATACTGCCACAACGGGGATTTTACCGTATCGTATCCAACGAAAAACGGGACAAAATCCGTGGTGTTTTACAATCAGGGCATGCGTCGTAACGACAAAGTCGTTGTAACGGAAAACCCGGACATTATTGGCAGGGCTAACGAGAATCGCCGCTATACCCGGCTGACAGACCGGTTGCAAGGCCATATCTGCGAGTTCTGCGGAACCGAAACAGAAGATATTGAAATCCATCATGTCCGAAAACTGAAAGATTTAAGTGGTAAGGCAGAATGGGAACGCCAAATGATTGCGCGCAAACGCAAGACAATGGCTCTGTGCCATTCCTGTCATGTAAAGCTGCACAATGGAAAGTTAGACTGATATCTGGAAAGCCGGATACATCGAGAGGTGTACGTCCGGTTTGGAGGGGAGCGTTTGGAAACCTACCGCAGTAATGCGGCAAGGCGCTGGGCGCTTACTCTACTGTATACGGCGATGGCTCCGATACCGCTATCGACCTTTGCGGGAGAACCGACGCAGAATGTTGGCAAAAGCTTTCTGAAAAGCTACTGCGCCGTGCTGCTTGAAGGAGCAATTATTGTCCTTGCCTGTATCATTTTCTCGCTCTTTGCGTCAAGTCCGCCGGTAGTCAACCCTGACGCTGCGGCAGTCACACAGGTGTGGGCATATATCGGAGAGCTTGTATTTAATATGCTTGTCCTTGTCGGCGCAGTGAAGATGTCCGACCGTATCATCAGAGAAATGATGGGACTGTAAGGTGAGCGATATGAAAAGGATATTGAACAAATTCAAGGGATATACCCTTGCCGACTGCGATTGTAAATACTGCCTTTACTATGGCGGAAAACGCAAAGGAAAAATTAACTGCTTGGCTGAGAAATGCGTCTGCGAGGAAGAAATCAAGCACGCAAAGGAAGCCTATTGCAGAGAAAGGAATAACCGATGGAAGTAAAAATCAACCGTGAAATCAGAAATTACACAGAAGCGATGTTTTTCGGACTGTCACTCAGACAGTTCATTTTTTCTCTCTGCGCCGTTGTGGTGGCGGTGGGGTTATATTTCCTGCTGAAACCATACCTCGGTACGGAAACCGTGTCGTGGGTGTGTATTTTGGGAGCCGCTCCGTTTGCGGCTCTCGGCTTTGTCAAATACAACGGTATGACCGCAGAGAAAGCGATTTATGCGTGGATCAAGTCTGAGTTTCTTATGCCGAAGAAGCTCGTGTTCCATTCCACGAACACCTACTACGAACTGATGAAGCCGAATATCGAACAGAAACAAAAGGAGGCTATAAAAGCAAATGATTAAGACACTAACAAGTCTTTTGAAACAGGATAAAGAGAAGTTTGTCGTGCCGAAGGGAGTGCAGGATGTCATTCCGGTAAAGGCGATTTACGACGATGGCATTTTCAAAGTCGGCAAGGATAAGTATTCCAAGACATATAAGTTTACGGATATTAACTATGCCGTGGCAAGCCGTGAGGACAAAGAGGCGATGTTCCTTGAATACTCCGAGCTGCTCAATTCTCTTGACAGCGGAGCGACAACGAAGCTGACCATTAACAACAGACGGCTCAATCGCCTTGACTTTGAAAAGGCGTTCCTGATTGATGAGACTGGCGACCCGCTTGATAAGTACCGCAGAGAATACAACAAGATACTTCTCGACAAGGCGACCGGCGCAAACGCCATCGTTCAGGATAAGTATGTGACCATTTCCATTAACAAAAAGAGCGTTGAGGACGCCCGCACTTACTTCGCTCGTGTCGGAGCGGATCTCATCGCTCACTTTTCGAGGCTGGGCAGCAAGTGCGTGGAACTTGAAACGGACGAAAGGCTGCGTATCATTCACGACTTCTTCCGTGTCGGGGAGGAAACGTCCTTCCGCTTTGACATCAAAGAGACCCGAAAGAAAGGACACGATTTCAAAGACTATATCTGCCCCGACACAATGGAATTTGAAAAGGACTATTTCAAGATGGGAAACCGTTATGGAAGAGTCCTTTTTCTTCGTGAATATGCGTCCTATATCAAAGACAGTATGGTAGCGGAACTTACGGATATGAACAGAAATCTGATGATGTCCATTGATATTGTTCCCGTTCCAACTGATGAAGCAGTAAAGGAAGCAGAGAACCGTCTGCTTGGTGTGGAAACCAATATCACAAACTGGCAGCGTAGGCAGAATGCCAATAACAACTTCTCTGCAACTGTTCCGTATGATATGGAGCAGCAGAAGAAAGAAATGAAAGAGTTCCTCGATGACCTTACGACCCGTGACCAGAGAATGATGTTCGCTGTTATCACAATGGTTATTACAGCAGACAGTAAGGAACAGCTTGAGAATGATACGGAAGCGTTGCTTACCACAGCAAGAAAACATCTTTGCCAGTTTGCAACACTGAGATTTCAGCAGGTAGATGGACTCAACACGGTAATGCCGTTTGGAACAAGAAAGATTGATGCGTTCAGAACACTTACAACAGAGAGCCTTTCGGTATTTATCCCATTCAGGGTGCAGGATATTTTCCACGAGAACGGTATCTATTACGGTCAGAATGTTATCAGCAAAAATATGATTATCGCAGACCGTAAGCAGCTTTTGAATGGTAACTCCTTTATTCTCGGTGTATCTGGTGGCGGTAAGTCATTTGCGGCAAAGGGAGAAATCATCAATCAGGTGCTTTCTTCAGATGCGGATATTATCATCATCGACCCTGAACGAGAGTATTCACAGCTTGTCAATGCGATGGGCGGAGAAGTAATCAATATTTCTGCTACTTCCGACAATCACATCAATGCAATGGATATGAATAAGGATTACGGCGACGGTGCAAACCCTGTCATTTTGAAATCCGAGTTTATTATGTCCCTTTGTGAACAGCTTATCGGCGGAACAAATCTCGGAGCAAAGCAGAAGTCTATCATTGACCGTTGCACGGCAAGCGTGTACCGCAGTTATCAGCAGAATGACTATCAGGGACATATACCGACCTTGCAGGATTTCAGGGCAGAACTTTTGCAGCAGGACGAACCGGAAGCAAAGGAACTGGCACTTGCCATTGAGCTTTTTACGCATGGTTCTCTGAACACTTTTGCAAAGCAGACGAATGTGGATACCAATAACCGCCTTATCTGCTATGACATTCTTGACTTGGGTAAACAGCTTATGCCGATTGGTATGCTTGTTGTCCTTGACTCTATCCTGAACCGTATCACACAGAACCGTGCAAAGGGTAAGAATACCTTTATCTTCATTGATGAGATTTATCTTCTGTTCCAGCACGAATACTCTGCAAACTTCCTCTTTACCTTGTGGAAGCGTGTGAGAAAATACGGTGCATACGCAAGTGGAATTACCCAGAACGTCGATGACCTTTTGCAGAGCCACACAGCGAGAACAATGCTTGCAAACTCAGAGTTTATCATTATGCTGAATCAGGCTTCCACAGACAGGCTTGAGCTTGCAAAACTTCTGAATATTTCCGACCTTCAGATGTCCTATATCACGAATGTGGAAGCAGGACACGGACTTATCAAGGTGGGAAGTTCGCTTGTACCGTTTGCAAACAAATTCCCTAAGAACACGAAACTTTATAAACTGATGACGACCAAGCCGGGCGAAGCGTAAGGAGGGATTTACAATGTCTAAAATTCAATTTCGCAATGCTGCACACAGAGATTTTGTATTGGAAAATCTGGATAAGTGCAAAGTCAACGACTGCTATCACAGAGCATTTTTCTATGTGATGGGTATTTCAGAAGAAACGAGAATGAACATCGGAAAGATGTTTGATTTCAAGAGGGACTGTATCATACCGGAAGGTATGCACGGCGGTTGGCAGACAAGTGGCACAGTCAAGGTCTGCCACCTTGCCTTTAATCTCTGGAATGGATTTACGGAAGAAGGCAGGGAAAATCTCTATACACCGGAGGAACTGTTCTGTTGCGGATATGCTCCGTATTTTATGGAGGGTATCAAGTTGAGGTATCCGGAGTATTGCAGAGATTTGACTCCACCTAAGAGAAACGATATGGAAAGGTAAGAGAAAATGAGCAGAAAAATCTATATTATTATTGCGATGGTGTTTACGGTAGTGTTGTCTGTAAGCACCTTCTTTATTATCCGTAATCACATTGACTCTGCCAAGCAGAATGAAGTCTATGATAACCTTGCGGAGATTGTGGAGGACGAGCCGCCAAAGGAAAATGAGGGCGTGACGTTTTCGGAAGATAAGGACTATCTTGCGGAATATCTTGAACTCTATCGGCAGAATGAGGATATGGTGGGTTGGATAAAGGTTGAGGATACCAATATCAACTATCCGGTCGTGCAGTCTGTAAATGAGCCGAACTTCTACCTGAAGCACAAGTTTGATAAGACCTATTCCGCTTATGGCTGTCCATATGTGCAGGAAAATTGTGATGTGCAGAAACCTTCAGACAACATCATTATTTACGGACACCACATGAATGACGGTTCTATGTTTACGGGACTGATGAAGTACAGAAATAAAAGCTTTTGGGAAGAACATAAGGATATTACTTTTGATACACTGACGGACAGACACCAGTATGAAGTGATTGCAGTCTTTAAGACGGTTGTTTATACAAACAGCTCCGATAGCTTTAAGTATTATGAGTTTACGGACGCAGAAAATGCGGCAGAGTTTGATGCGTATGTTGCTAAGTGCAAGGAACTTTCTTTGTATGATACCGGAGTATCGGCAGAGTATGGCGACAAGCTGATTTCTCTTTCTACTTGTGAATATTCAAGAAACAATGGCAGGCTTGTTGTTGTCGCTAAGAGAGTGGATTAAACCCCACTCTCTATTATTTTTCGAGAAAGGAGGAAACCGATGGCTGATATAAAAACAAGAGATACAAGCAAAGGTACAATCAAGACCATAAATAAGGCAGCAGTTGCCACGGAGCGAATGAAGAAAGCCTATGTGATGACGAAAGATAAGGCAGAACATTCCACCAATGCTTCGGAAAATTCCGCAGAGGAATATGCTTCCGATAAAATCGAAGCGGCAACGGATAGGACTGTTCACGAAACAGCATACCGTGCGGATAAAGTCGGCAGATGGGGTGTGCGTGAAACAAGACAGAATTATCAGAAAGCCAAAAGGGGAATTGAGAATTTCAAGACCAAGCGTGCAGAGAAGCAGCTTCAAAAACAATCGGTCAATCCTGTCGGAAAACAGAGCATCCGAACTCTGGAGCGTACGGAGAAAACAATTAAACAGTCTGCAAGGTCGGCAGGAAATACGACAGTCAAGACCGTATCGAAAGGTGCAACCAATACTGTTCAAAGGTCGGTCAAGACCGCAGAACAAACGGCAAAGACTTCTATTAAGACCACAAAAGAAGCTGCCATTATAGCACAGAAAACAGCAAAAACAACAGCCAAAGCAACACAGAAAGCGGCTCAGACGGCAAAGAAAGCGGCGAAAGCCACAGCAGATACCGTCAAAGCGACAGCGAAAGCTACTGTTGCGACAGTCAAAGCGATTATTGCAGGGACAAAAGCACTTGTAGCAGCAATCGCCGCAGGCGGTTGGATAGCGGTTCTGATTATTATGATTGTCGTGTTGTTTGGTGCTGCCGTAGCAATGTTTGGAGGAGGAAGTGACAGTAATTCCTATACTCCGGTAAGTGCAGAGGTAGAAGCCTATGAACCCATCATACAGAAGTATGCCAAAGAGTACGGCATTCCTGAGTATGTAGAACTTATCAAGGCGGTTATGATGCAGGAAAGCGGCGGCAGAGGACTTGACCCTATGCAGGCAGCAGAAGGAAGTTTCAATACGAAGTATCCGCACGAACCTAATGGAATTAAAGACCCTGAATATTCTATCCAGTGTGGTGTTCAGGAATTGAAAGCGGCTCTTACCTCGGCAGAGGTGGAAAGTCCGATTGATATGGAGCATATCAAACTTGCCTTGCAAGGCTACAACTTCGGTAATGGATATATTTCTTGGGCAAAAACGAATTACGGCGGTTATTCTTATGCCAATGCAGTGGAGTTTTCCACTCAGCAGGCACAAAGGCTTGGTTGGGACAGTTATGGAGATACCCAATATCCGGCTCACGTTCTGAGGTACTATCCGTATGGGCGAGCCTTTACTGCCGGAGGTAATCAGGCGATTGTTGAGGTTGCCTTGACACAGCTAGGCAATCAGGGCGGACAACCTTACTGGAGTTGGTACGGCTTTAACAGTCGAGTGGAATGGTGTGCCTGCTTCGTATCTTGGTGTGCTGACCAATGCGGGTATATTGAAAGCGGACTTGTTCCGAAATTTGCAGGTTGCGTGGATGGTGCAAACTGGTTTAAGTCAAATGGAAAATGGCAAGACCGCACTTATGAACCAAAGGTAGGAGATATTATCTTCTTTGATTGGGAAGGCGACGGTACAACAGACCACGTTGGTATCGTAGAGAAGTGTGAGAATGGCACAGTTTATACCGTAGAGGGTAACTCAGGCGACGCCTGCAAGCAAAGACAGTACGCAGTCGGAAGCAGCAATATCTATGGATACGGTATTCCGGCATATTAAAAATTCCAGACGGTGTCTGGAAAATTGAAAAGATGGCTGCTCAGTTGAGTAGCCATCGGGTACATTATGAGAAATCAGTTGTTTCTCTGTTATTCAGGAAAATATGGTGTGTGTGATAAGTGAAGCTGAAAAGCATATCGGCATTTTCTTTACTGCCGTCTAAAAAGGAAATATCATCGGCAAGGATAAAAAGAATTGCTAACAGCTTCTTGATATATCCAGTGTAGCAGGCATAATCTACATAGATGTTGGCGATATATCCCTCGGCAAATTCTATCAGGTCAGCGTCAATTTCAAAGCTATTGGATAGTTCGTAAACGGTTTTGATAAATTTATCCTTGTCAGCAATTCGCTCTTTACTTGGAACACTTCTGCGGTTCTTCTGTATAAATTTTAAAAAATCATCAGCTTCCGTAAAGTCGGGAGTGACTGAGCTGTCAGTTCCCAAATCTGTTTTGTAATCCTCAAATTTCTCTTTTTCAAACCGATTACTGAATATTATCTTTTGTTCGTCCATTCCTTTTACCCCTAAGTTTATTCTATGGAGATTGTTTAACTTGGCTCTTGGGTTGTGATTTGTCTTTCGCCATTAACAATCGTGAATTACTACTTTTATAGTATAACATAAAAATAGTTGGGAATCATCACTAATAGTTGGTTTGACTTCCTTTGGGTGCGTGTGATTTGAAATCGACTTAACCTATACTATTAGTTATGGAAACACACTAAGGGAGGTGATGTGATGAAGCTCGATACAATCGGCAAGAATATAAGAAAGTTCCGACTTGCGAGGAAATTACGCCAAGAAGATTTGGCTGAGAAAACAGATTTGACAACAAATTATATTGGTATGGTTGAGCGTGGAGAGAAAATTCCGTCACTCGAAACTTTCATAAAGATAGTAAATGCTTTAGGTGTATCATCGGATATGGTTCTTACAGATGTTCTGGAAACGGGATATACAGTCAAGAACTCAATGCTGAATGAGAAGCTTGAAAAACTTGTTCCTGAAGATAGAAACAGAATTTATGAAGTCATAGATACACTTGTGAAGCAGTCAAAGCAAATACTTCCATAAAACACAGAAGTTCGTCCTAATCGACGAGCTTTCTTTTTTTCAGTATAAAAAATTTCTGCTATCGACAAATTTTTCGGGACTTCGACAGAGAGAATATGCTATAACAACAACTGTCAGTGATAGACACATACTAATAGACATAGGAGGAAGTAGAAGTGAACGACATTTTCAGACAAATAGCAAAAGAAAATGGAACAACCGAAAAAGCAGTAAAAGAGGAAATGCAGTTTGCCATTCGGGAAGCAATGAAAAGTGCTGAACCGGAAGCAATAGCTTTTTGGAAAGCAGTTGCACCGGACGGAAAAGAGCCGCCGATAGAAAAGGTCATAGCAATGATTGCATTGAATGTTAATAATAGAATGTATAATTGAGGTGCTTCGGCATCTCATTTTTATTATTCTTTAGAAGAGTTGCATTAGGTGTTTGCAAAAAGTGACACCTTAGTGTCTGAAAGGTTACATTTCTGCCTGAAATCTTGAAATGCCTGAAAATTTAATATATAATGTTAAATGACTAACTGTAACGAAGAAGAATTATAAGATGAAGAGGTGTTACTGATGAAGATATGCTATAACAAACTTCAAAAACTTATGATTGACAATCAAATGAAAAGACAGGATTTAATGCGTGCAGCCGAAATTACATCATACGCTGCAACGAAGATAAATAAGAATGAGCCGGTATCTCTTGAAGTACTGATGAGGATATGTCAGGTGTTTCACTGCGACATCGGAGATATATGCGAAGTTATTTTAGATGAAGATTAAAACACGGAGGTAATTATAGATGGCAAGGGCTGCTAAACCAAAGAAAGAAATATCAATGGAAGAAGCACTTTGGAAAAGTGCTGATAAACTGAGAGGTTCTGTTGAGCCTGCGGAGTATAAGCACGTTGTTCTGAGTTTATTCTTCCTTAAATTTGCCAGTGACAAGTTTGAGGAATGCCGTAATAAGATTATTGCTACACACGGCGAAAAGTATGCGGATATGAAACCGTTTTATACTCAGGAAAATGTATTCTATCTTCCTGAAGAAAGCCGTTGGAAGTACATTATTGAAAATGCAAAGCAGGACGATATTGCCCTAAAGATAGATACAGCACTTTATACGATTGAGAAGAACAACCCGGCACTGAAAGGTGCTTTGCCGGATAACTATTACTCCCGCTTACATATTGATACGGCAAAGTTGGCTTCTTTGCTTGATGAAATCAATCGTATCAATACAGATGATAAAGAGAACGACATTATAGGTCGTGTATATGAGTATTTCCTTAGTAAGTTTGCTCTTGCAGAAGGAAAAGGTAAAGGAGAGTTCTACACACCAAAGTGTATTGTAAATCTGATTGCCGAAATGCTTGAGCCTTACGATGGAATACTTTATGACCCTTGTTGCGGTTCGGGCGGTATGTTTGTGCAGTCCATCAAGTTCGTAGAAGCACATAGCGGTAATAAAAAGAAAGTGTCTATTTACGGTCAGGAATACACAAATACCACTTTCAAACTGGCAAAAATGAACTTAGCTATCCGTGGTATTTCTGCAAATCTTGGAGAGATGGCAGCCAATACATTTACCAACGACCAGCACAAAGACCTTAAAGCAGATTTCATTATGGCAAACCCACCTTTCAATCAGAAGCAGTGGAGAGCCGAAAATGAGCTTGTAGACGACCCTCGTTGGAACGGATATGAAGTTCCGCCAACAAGCAACGCAAACTATGGTTGGATACTGAATATTGTTTCCAAACTCTCTCAAAACGGTGTGGCAGGTTTCCTGCTTGCCAATGGTGCATTATCTGATGATGGTACAGAGTTGAAAATCAGACAGCAGCTTATAGAAAATCACTTGGTAGAAGCGATTATTATTCTTCCGAGAAACCTTTTCTATACCACTGACATCAGCGTTACCCTTTGGGTACTCAATAAGAATAAAAAGGCTCGTGTTGTTGAACAGAACGGAAAGCTAAAACGCTATCGTAATCGAGAAGATGAAATACTCTTTATGGATTTACGACAGATGGGCAGTCCTTATGAGAAGAAGTACATTGAATTGACAGAGGAAGATAGAGCCAAAGTTACAAGTGTATATCATAACTGGCAGCAGGAAGGCTATGAGGAAACTTATGAGAATGTGCCGGAATTTTGCTATTCTGCTTCTTTTGATGAAGTAAAGGAAAAAGGATTTACTCTTGTACCGAGCAGATATATTGAGTTTGTCAACCGTGATGAGAACATCGACTTTGATACAAAAATGAAGTCATTGCAGGGAGAACTCAAAGAACTTCTTGTTCAAGAGGAAAAATCCAAAGCAGATTTACTAAAGGTAATGGAGGAACTGGGTTATGGAATTAACTAAGTGCAAACTCGGAGAACTTATAACCCAAAGGCGAGAGAAAAATGATGGCTCAGATTTGCCAATCTGCGGAGTATCAAAAGATGGGTTAATTCCACCAAAACAGAAAGATGCTGATACATCAATTTATAATGTATTTTATAGAGATGATTTTATTTTTAATCCGGCTCGAATGGAATTAAATTCAATAGCTATCAATGATATGTATGACCGTGCTATATGTTCCTCTTTATATGAAGTGTTTTATGTTCATAGAACAGATTTGTTGTTGCCACATTATTTGGAGCTGATAATAAGACAGAAGTGGTTTACACGTTATTGCAAGTTCTTAGGACAAGGTTCTGCAAGAGAATATTGCAGATTTGGTAATATTTCTGAAATTGAGATAGAATTTCCGCCAATCGAAGAACAGCAAAAAATAGTGGAGTATAATACTGCTATTGAAAATAGAATTGCTTTGAAGCAGAAGATAAATGATAATTTAG
>OMGY01001904.1_pt1 | contig 16971 bp, 15 predicted proteins | sample 1674461 | NCBI WGS metagenome assembly OMGY01 (sample SAMN05578579, study PRJEB25193) | human gut metagenome | biome: Human Microbiome; feature: human-associated habitat; material: feces | host: Homo sapiens | place: USA:Birmingham
ATCCACCCTCTTCAACGCCATCACCGGCGGCTTCATCGCCGACGAGGGCAGCATCACGCTGGGCGGCGAGGACATCACCTTCGCGCCGGAATATCAGCGCAGCCGGGTCATCGGCCACCTGTTCCAGGACCCGCTCAAGGGTACGGCCCCCAACATGACCATCGAGGAGAATCTGGCGCTGGCCTACCTTCGCGCCGGGACCGCCCCCAACGCCATCTTCTCACGCATCTCCCGCAAGGATAAGGAGATCTTCCGTGAGAAGCTGGCCCTGCTGGATATGGGCCTCGAAGACCGGATGAAGCAGCCGGTGGGCCTGCTGTCGGGCGGTCAGCGTCAGGCGCTGACCCTGCTGATGGCCACCCTCGTCACCCCGAAGCTCCTGCTTCTGGACGAGCACACCGCCGCTCTCGACCCTGCCACTGCCGAAAAGGTGCTGGACCTCACCAAGAGCATCGTGGCCGAAAAGAAGATCACCTGCCTGATGGTCACCCACAATATGCATCAGGCATTGGAGCTGGGCAACCGCACCCTCATGATGGACGCGGGCCGCATCGTCTTCGATGTCAAGGGCGAGGCCCGCAGCAAGATGACCGTGGACGACCTGCTCGAGAAGTTCCGCGAGAACGCCGGCAAGGCTCTCGACAATGACCGCATCCTCCTGAGCAAGGTGGAAGCCAACAACTGAGAATAAGAAGAAAGACTGCTGCAAAACAGCTCTCCCAAAGAGAGAGGCTGGCCCTGTTGCAACAACAAAAAATCCCCCCTCGCTGTTATCTCGCAGCGAGGGGGGATTTTTATGTGATGTTGGATTGGAATACCATGAAAATTCAAATTGGAAATATCAGGAATCAATGGACATGGTGCCCTTCAGCAGGACAAAGACGTAGGGAGAGGTCTTGCCATCGACCGTGATGGTCTTGATGCTGACGGAAATCTCTTCCGGGACGTAAGAGGCGGTCTGAGTGCGGATGTTATTGGGCTGCTTGGTATTATACTCAGGACGGAACAGCTTGTGCTGATTGTTCAGGAAAGTAGTGGATGCTGCATAAAGCTGCGCCGAGTTCAAATCTTTATACGTTTTTCCACCGAAATCCTGAATGGGGGCACTATAAAAAGTGTAGGCGGCAACGGGAGATTCGTCGATCTTGAGAGCGGCAAGATTACTGCCTAATATTGCAGATTTGATGTACCGATACTTGGTTTGATCCGGGTCGCCCAGAGCTTTCTTGATGGAATCGTAGGCGATCTGTTCATAGCCCGGATTGTCACCCTTGGCATACTTTTTGTCAGAGCTGAGTGCGTCCAGACCTGCTTGAAGAGCATTATCGAGGCTCTTGCTCTCCTTCAGGTCGTAGCCGGTCTTTGCGCTGGCTGTTTTGATAAAGACGGAAGTGTCGTATTTGGGGTCGGAGCCGCACGCTGTAAAGATACACAGGGAGACTGCACTGGCCGCAACGGCGGCAAGGATTCGTTTGAGCATTTTCATAAGATGCCTCCTAACATTGTGAAAATTAATGATGCAGAACAGATTGTGCATTCTGCTGTTAAATTGAGTATACCCCCCCCCCCTAAAAATATTCAATTAGTAAATCTCCCAAAAATCTGTAGAAGATTTTGTGGGAAATGAGGAAGAGAAAAGCCGCCTCTGCGACAGAAAACAAAAAAAGCCTCCGCCATGCAAAGCATGGCAGAAGCCTTTGTATCAAAAACTATGGTTACAGCATCTTGGAGAGGAATGCCTTCAGACGCGGGTGCTTGGGGTTGGTGAACAGCTCCTGCGGCGGCTCATCCTCCTGAATGCGGCCCTCGTCAATGAAGATGACGCGGTTGGAGACTTCGCGGGCAAAGCCCATCTCATGGGTGACCACCAGCATGGTGATGCCGGTGTGGGCCAGCTCCTTCATCAGCTCAAGCACTTCGCCGACCATCTCGGGGTCGAGGGCGCTGGTAGGCTCATCAAAGAGGATGACGTCCGGGTCCATTGCCAGTGCCCGGGCGATGGCGATGCGCTGCTGCTGGCCGCCCGAAAGGCTCTTGGGGTAGACGTTGGCCTTGTCGGCCAGACCTACGCGGGCCAGAAGCTCGTCGGCGCGCTTGGAGATGGCCTCTTTGTCCTTGAGCTTGAGCAGGCTGGGGGCCAGCTCGAGGTTTTTCTTGACGGTCAGGTGGGGGAAGAGGTTGAAGTGCTGGAACACCATGCCCATCTTCTGGCGGACGGAGTCGATGTGGTCGTCGTCCACCTCCACGCCCTCAAATTTGATGCTGCCGCCGGTGGGGATCTCCAGCCGGTTCAGGCAGCGCAGGAAGGTGGATTTGCCGCAGCCCGAGGGGCCGATGAGGCAGACCACGTCGCCGCGGTAGATGTCGATGTCGATGCCCCGCAGCACGTCCAGAGTGGGGGCAGCCTGCTTTGCGCCCTTCCGCTTTTCGCCGCCGTAGGTCTTGGTCAGGCCCCGGACTTCCAGGATCTTATCGGTCACTTTGTGCCAGCCTCCTCTCAAATTTTGCAAGCAGCCAGGTAAAGATCATCACCAGCACCAGATAGATCAGTGCCACGCCAAACAGGGGGAACATGGCCTCGTAGGTGCGGTTCATGATGCCCTGGGCCGCATACAGCAACTCCTTGCCGCCGATGACGGTGATAAGGGAGGTATCCTTCAGCAGCATGATGAACTCGTTGCCCAGGGCAGGCAGCACGGCGCGGATGGCCTGGGGGATGATGATGACCACCATGGTGGTGATGTAGTTCAGGCCCAGGCTGCGGCCGGCCTCCATCTGGCCCGGGTCCACAGCCATCAGGCCGCCCCGGATGATCTCGGAGACGTAAGCGCCGGAGTTGATGCCCAGCGCCAGAGCGCCTACCATGGTAAAGTTGCGGCTGTTGTTGAAGATGACCATGCTCATGATCAGCAGCTGCACCATCATGGGGGTGCCCCGGATCACGGTGGTGTACACCTGGCACACGGCGTTAAAGACCCCCAGCACCGGGTTCGAGCGGCCGGGGCGCTGCTGGTCGTGGGCCACACGCACCAGCGCCACCACGCTGCCCAGCAGGACGCCCATGGCCAGAGCAATGGCAGTGACCAGCAGGGTGGTGCCTACGCCCCCGATGTACTGGAGCCAGCGGTCCTTCAGGACAAAGGCCTGATAAAATTTGTAGAACAGCTCCTGCCCCATGTCCAGCCGGCCGCCGCTTTTCAGCAGCTGGCTCAACAGTTCGTATTGTGCGGCCATTCGCATCCTCACTTTCTTTTCGTCTGTTGTGATCTTGTCAGAATTTTGTAACCTATATCCCTTAAAAAAGGGGAGGTGCCCGGTGGGCCGCCTCCCCTTGAGGGGTCTGTTTACTCAGCCTTGATGTACTTGTCCACGATGGACTGCAGGGTGCCGTCAGCCTTCAGCTCCTCCAGAGCGGCGTTCACAGCCTCCAGCAGAGCGGTGTTGCTCTTGTTCATGCCAATGGCGTAGTCCTCCTCGGCGTAGCTGGTGTCCAGGATCTTCAGGCCGGGGTTGGACTCCACATAGGCCTTGGCGGGCTCGTTGTCGATGACCACAGCGTCCACCTGGCCGTTGTTCAGGGCCTGTACAGCGGTCAGGCCGCTGTCGTAGGCCACGACTGCATCGTCGCCAAAGTCGTCGGAGCAGTACAGGTAGCCGGTGGTGCCGCGCTGGGTGCCGATCTTCTTGCCGGCCAGATCGTCCACAGAGGCAATGTCGGAGCCCTCGGGCACGATGACGGACTGGATGCCGGTGGCGTAGCTGTCGGAGAAGGACATCACAGCCATCCGCTCGTCGGTGACAGTGATGCCTGCCATGGCGATGTCGGCCTTGCCCTGCTGCACGCTGAGCAGAGCGGCGTCAAAATCCATGTCATCGATCTGCAGCTCCAGGCCCAGCTTCTCGGCAATGGCCTGTGCGGTGTCCACATCGATGCCCTCAATGGTGCCGGCGTCGGTGGTCATCTCGTAGGGAGGGAAGGTGGCGTTGGTAGCCATGGTCAGCTTGCCAGCCTCAACGGTGGTCAGCTCAGCAGCGGCAGCGCTGGTGGAAGCAGCCTCAGAAGAAGCAGCAACAGAGCTTGCAGCAGCGGAAGAAGCGGTGGAGGCAGAGCCGCCGCAGGCGGTCAGAGCCAGAGCAGCAGCGGAAACAGCGGCGGCAGCCAGGAAGCTACGGCGAGAGATCTTTTTCATATTCAAACACTCCTCTTTATGTGCATATCGTTTGCATCTCTCTGCTGCGATGCGATTCATCGAAAAATCAGAGAGCGTGTTTAGTATAGGTTGTACAATTTGAAAAGTCAAGTGTTGTGCAAAAATTCCATCAAATTGAAACCGAATTGCAAACAATTATGCAGAATAAAGCTTGAGAACGATGTATATATGCAGAACCTCTCAGTCTGCCCGGATGCGAAAGCCTCTCCCTTTGGGAGAGGTGTCACCGCAGGTGACGGAGAGGGCAAGCTCAGTGCGACAGAGCCGCCGCACGGCGATAGGCAGCCCCTTTGTCAGAGCGAAACTATCGCGACGTCTGCAATTCTTTGGCAGCGTCCTTGCCCTCTCAGGCGCTTCGCGCCAGCTCTCCCAAAGGGAGAGCCATTATACGCTTCTTGCCAGCTCTTCCACGCTCCGCTTCGGCACGCAGTAGTCACCGTTCTCATCGAGATAATACTTGATGCCGGTCTTTTCCGTCATTGGTACGACCCTGGCGGCGTGAGTGGGGCAACCAAGAGCTACCATGAACGCCAGCTTGTCCGGCGCGGCGACGCCCAGCAGCTCGCTCAGGGCGGGCTTGTTGATGGCGCCCATGATGCAGCTGCCCACGCCCTTGTCCCATGCGGCGAGGGTGATGTTCGCCAGCGCGATGCCGGTGTCGGTGTTCAGGTCGCCGGGGATGGAGCTGTCCTGCACGACGGCCAGATACATCACAGGCTGCTCGTCGGCTTTGGGAGCACCCTGCTCCGGCGGCAGATAACCGGCCCACTTGACCAGCGGATGGACCTTTTTCACCATCTCGGGGCTCTGCACCACCACCAGCTTCACGGCCTGACGGTTCGCGCCGCAGGACGACAGGCGCAGGGCCTCCACCATATCGTCCACCACATCCTGCGGCACCGGTTTCTGAGCGAAGCGGCGGTAGGTGCGGCGGGTGTTGAGCGTTTCCATAATAGACATCGGCAGACACTCCTTTACTATATAAGTACAGCCTGATTATAGCATAGGAGCAGGCGCAGTGCAAGGAATTTGGAAGCGGCGGCAAACACGGACAAGACACGTCTGCGAGATGAAGAAATGAGAGAAAAATCCATAAACCGGAAATAAAAAATGATGATATAATGTTAATGAGCACTAACATACTGGGAAAATATTGACAAAAAGCAGGAGATGCCCTATCATTAGTTATGGCAAACTAACTGCCTTTTGCGGAGACGCGCAAAGGAAAACAAGAAGAAACAAAACAGTTTATGAGGTGCAAGAAAATGACTAATATGACTCGTCGTAATTTTTTGAAGAGCGCTGGTGTGATGACTCTGGCCGTGGCAGCAGCGGGTGTTCTCTCTGGCTGCAATAGCAGCAAAAACCCTGTGATGGCAGATGTCAAGGTCCAGTATTGGCGCAAGAGCAACTTTTTGGGCAATCAGAAGGTGGGCAACAATGATGAGTACGATGAAACCGTCAGCGTGGTAAAGAGCGGCAAGGTCAAAAAGGAGCAACTGCAGAAGCTGGGCAATGTAATGGTGAATACAGGCTATAAGCTGAGCGATAGCACGGCAACCGAGTTTGACGTGGACTGGACCCAGGAGCCCCCGGTGGCAAAGGTCTGGGTGGAGCTTTGAGCCTGCCCCGAGAGGCCACAGAAAAGCAGCAGCACCCCCGGCTGTGCATTGGCAGCGCACAGCGGGGGTGCTGTTTTGTGATCTATTTCCGCTTCCAGGCGTGGCCGCTGGGCATGGGCAGGCCCAGCACCAGCGCGATGCCCACAGCCAGCGCCACGGCCACCTTGAAGGTGGAGATGCCGTTGGCCAGCGAAAGGGCATTCTCGCCCTGGATGAAGTAGTAGGCGGTGTAGTAGATGCCCGCGCCGGGGACCAGCGGGAAGATGCCGGTCAGCAAAAAGACCGTCACCGGCGTTTTGAGCAGGATGGCGAAGAGCCGGGACACCAGCGTCAGCGGGATGACTGCGATGAGGGAGGCTGCCGCGGCATCGGCCCCATACAAGACCGCCAGCTCATAGATGAACCAGCCCACCGCGCCCACCAGCGCACAGCAGGGGAGGGTGCGCTTGGGGCAGGCGAAGAGGACGGCGAAGCTCAGCGTCCCCGCCCCGGCCAGAAAGAACTGTGCCGCCAGCTGGCCGAGCTGTGTGCTTGTCAAGGTCATCATACCACCGTCACCCCCGTCAGCAGAGAAATAAGGCTCAGAACAAGGCCGGTGCCGATGGCAATGCTGGCCGCGATGAGCAGGGCGTCTATCATCCGGATGGTGCCGGAGAGGTAGTCGCCCTGCACGAAATCCCGGATGCCCATGGTGAAAGCGATGCCGGGGGTCAATATCATCAGGGCGCCGATGATGGCGTGGCTGGCCTCAGTGTCCAGCAGATGGCACCCCAGAATGCAGACCAAGGTAATGAGCGCTGCCGCCGAGATCTTGCGGAAGCCGTTGGAAAGCCTCCGATTTTCACAGAGCAGCAGATAGCCGCTGACGATGAGACCCGCCGCCGCTGCCGCCAGCGCCGAGCGTATCGTGCCGCCGAAGATGAGCGCAAAACAGGCTGTGCCGCTCATCCCGGCGAGGAGCTGGGTCTTCCCCTTGGGAAAGGGGATGCGCCGGGCATCGGCCAGGCAGTGTTCAGCCTCGTCCAGTGTGACGCCCCCGGCTGCTATCTCGCGGGAAAGGGCGTTCACCGCAGCCACCCGGCCTAAGTGAGTCGTCCGCACCGGCACGTTCCGCACTTCGGCGATCTCTGCCGTGCCGGCGCTGGCGAAGATGCCGTTGGTCAGCACATAGACGTGGAACTCCCGCAGATGGAAGCTGCGGGCCATGATCTCCATCGTCTGCTCCACCCGGAAGACCTCTGCTCCGTTTTCCAGCAGCGTCTCGCCCGCCGCCATGATAAAGTCCATGATGCGGCGCCGCTGCTCGTCGCTGGGATATAACTCTCTGCTGTCCATTCCGGCCCTCCCTGTCATGCCCGCCAAAGGGGGCATATCATCTCATGTTATACTGTATCATAATTCCGGCGGCTTGCAAAGGCGTCTTTTCACATTTTTGCACAACTTCCGTCCTTGCCGTCGGGGGCGCAGTGTGTTACACTGATAACAACTATGGAAAGATCCAGAAACCACAGGAGGAAATGACCGTGAAGCAGAGTCTGAGTTTCGCGCGCCGTCTGACGGCGCTGGTGCTGGCAGCTGTGATGCTGTGCGTGGCTGTCCCGGCGGCGTTCGCCGAGGATGCCGCACCCGGTGCCACCACCATTGGCGGTGCAAACACCACCCTTATCCCTGAGGAAGAGGAAAATTGTCTGAGCTGGCTCTTTGGCTCCAAAGATAAAATTACACTGCCCTATCTGAACATCAAGGGCAAGGGCCTGCGCCGGAACCTGTCGCTGGACCTCGTGGACTGCCTGGTGGGCATCACCTACACGGAGCTTGGCGCCATCGGCAGCTATGTCAGCGCCAGCGCCGCGCAGGAGGCGTGGAAGGCCCAGGCCGTGGCCATCCACTCCTACCTCGAGTACCATAAGCAGTACGGCTCCTCGGCCAACGCCCTCATCTACACCCCCGTGGAGGACATCCCGTCCTCGGCCCGGTCGGCCATCCGCAGGGCGGTGGAGTCGGTGAAGGATGAGGTGCTGACCTACAACGGCAGCGTCATCGACGCCGTCTGGTCGGCCAGCGCAGGCTACAACACCCAGACCGGCGTCTACGGTACCTGCTCCAGCCTCGACGCCTGGGGCTCGGATGTGCCGTATCTCAAGAGCGTGGAAAGCCCCTATGAGCGCCAGTACCACGAGAAGATGCGCCGCATCATCGGCAAGGATTATGACTATGTCGAGTACAACGACAGCCGCACCGGTGAGCCCTACCAGAGCGCCGACACCACCCACAAAGACCTCGGCGGCTTTGTCCAGTACAATACGCTGGTGTCCAATGGCCGCAGCTACCGCTATATCGGCCAGTTCGTGTCCTCCCGCTACTGCTTCGATTTCGGCACGGATGCAGCGGGTGTACCCTGTATGTACTACTACGGCTTCGGCCACGGCGTGGGCATGAGCCAGTGCGGCGCCGTGGGCTACGCCGCCGAGGAGGGGATGGGCTACCGCGACATCCTGAAGCACTACTACTCCGGCGTTTCCATCCGGACGGTGGGCAGCGGTACGAGCTCCGGCGGCGGTCTGTTCGGCTGGCTGCGCCGCCTGCTGGGCATGTAAAAAATCAAAAGGAATTGCGCAAAATACTTCTCAAATGAGACGTGATTTGGTATACTGTACACGCTTGTACACAAGAGACAGACGATTTCGCGTTTCACGCTCCAAAGCGGGAGCGATACGATAAAGAATAACAGGTGGAGAGAACGGAATGCAGTTGGAGAAGGAAAAGAAAGAAAAGCGGGAGCGGGAGCGCTGCCGCGCACTGGCGCAGCGCATCGCGGAGGAGGCAAACCCCGCCTCGGCGGCCCTGCTGGGAGAGCAGATGTCCCTGCTGGCCAAGGCCCTGCACCGTGCAGGTGTGGAGACAGAAGAGTGGACAGAGGGCTCTGCGGCAGAGCTTCTTGTGGTGGCAGACCCCGCGTGGAAAACGCTGCCCGAGACGCTGCCCGCCCGGGTGCTGCTGGTGAGCGATGAGAGCACCGTTATGGCGGGCTGGGCCGAGCAGCTGGCTCAGCGGGGATACTTCCGCGATTTTGGCTGGCGCAGCAAGGGCCGCGCCCAGCCGTCGGCGCTGTTCTGCACCAGCCAGCCCACCCAGCTGAAGATGGTGCGGGGCTACGAGATGGAAATGGACATCCTGCGTGACCGGATGGTGCGCGCCGAGCGCACCTGCGGCGAGGAAGCTGAGCTCATCGCCCGGCTGCGCAGCGACCTTTCGCTCAGCCGCAGCCACGAGCAGCAGCTGGAAAAGGCACTGGGCGAGGTGACGGGCTCGAAGTTCTGGAAGATGACCTGGCCCATGCGCTATGTCGTCAGCAAGAGCCGCCAGCTCTGGCACACTCTGCCCTTCTTCGTGCTCCTGCGGGAGCTGCGCAGCGGCGGCATCGAGGGCGTGCGGGAACTGGCCCGCGCCCGCCGCGAGTACGCCGCCCTCTTCCCGGGCAAAGTCATGCGCGCCGACCGGTTCGCACCGGTGGAACTGCTGGTGCGGCAGGCAGGCGACCAGCCTGCAGGCCCCAAGATCAGCATCGTGGTGCCGCTCTACAACACCCCGCTGGACTTCCTCGAAGAGCTGCTGGATTCCGTCGTGAACCAGACCTACCGCAACTGGGAGCTCTGCTGTGTGGACGCCGGCACTGCCCCGGGTGTGGGCGAGATGGTGCAGCAGCGCGCCGCTGTGGACCCTCGTATCCGCTACAGGAAGCTGGAGAAGAATGAGCTCATCCCCGGCAACACCAACAAAGGCATCGAGATGGCCACCGGCGACTTCATCGCCCTGCTGGACCACGACGACATCCTCCATCCCTGCGCCCTCTGGTACGCCGCCAAGGCCATCGCAGAGCAGGGAGCCGACTTCGTCTATACCGATGAGGCGACCTTTGAGGGCAAGGTGGAGAACGTGGTGCTCTACCACTTCAAGCCGGACTTCATGCTGGACAACCTCCGCTCCAACAACTATATCTGCCATCTGACCCTCTTCAGCCGCCGGCTGATGGATGCCGCAGGCGGCCCGGAGCGGATGGAGTACAACGGCAGTCAGGATTACGAGCTCTTCCTCCGCCTGACTGAGACGGCCCGGAAGATCGTCCACATCCCCCACGCCCTCTATTACTGGCGTTCCAGCCCCGGCAGCACGGCCAGCGACATCTCCGCCAAGACCTACTGCATCGACGCGGGCATTGCCGCCCTCAAGGCTCATTACGCCCGCTGCGGCGTGGCCGTGGACGATGTGTCCCTCATCCCGGGTACGCCGGGCTACTACAAGACCGATTATACCATCGACCATCCGGGCCGGGTGAGCATCCTCATCCCCACCTGCGACCACATCCGTGACTTGGAGACCTGCGTGGAGTCCATCTACGCCCGCACCACCTACCCGGATTTTGAGATCATCCTCATCGAGAACAACAGCAAGGCCCCCGAGACCTTCCGCACCTACGAGCGGATGCAGAAGGAGCACCCCGATAACCTCAAGGTCGTCACCTGGGAGGGCAAGGGCTTCAACTACAGCGCCCTGAACAACTTCGGCGAGAAGTTCGCCACCGGTGAGTATCTGCTTCTGCTCAACAACGACACCGAGGTCATCACCGCCGCCTGGCTGGAAGAGATGGTCATGTACGCCCAGCAGAAGCGGGTGGGCTGCGTGGGTGCCAAGCTGCTCTACCCGGACGATACCATCCAGCACGCCGGTGTCGGCTTCGGCATCGGCGGCGTGGCGGGCCATCTGCACAAGTACTATCCCGCCAGCTCCGACGGCTATATGGGCCGTCTGAACTATGTGCAGGACGTCTACGCCGACACCGCCGCCTGCCTGCTCATCCGCAAGGAGATCTACGACGAAGTGGGCGGTCTGGATGAGAGCTATGCCGTGGCCTTCAACGATGTGGACTTCTGCGTCCGCGTCCGTCAGGCAGGCTACACCAACGTCTTCACCCCGTTTGCCCAGCTCTACCACTACGAGAGCAAGAGCCGCGGCATGGAGGACAACCCCGAAAAGCAGAAGCGTTTTCAGGGCGAGGTGCTGCGTTTTCAGGCCCGCTGGGGCGACCTGCTGGCTGCAGGCGACCCCTGCACCAACCCGAACTTCGACATCCAGCGCGAAGATTTCAGCCTGAAGATATTACCGCTGGAATAAATAAAAGAGGAACAACCTCTCAGTCTCGCTTCGCTCGCCAAGACCGGGTTGCGGCACCCAGCATCCGCTTCACTTTGCTTGCGTATTGCTGGCCGCTGCCCCAACAATGACTCCCTGCTTCCGCCACTGGCGGCGGTCGTCATTGTTGCCCCTAAAAAGGGGAGCCCTTGGCATGGCGGAAAGGTCTGAGCTATAAAAATGAGGAGCATGAAACTTGGAACTCTCTGCCTGTATCGTTGTCTATAACGGCTGCGACGAAGCCCTCAAGGCGGCGCAGACGGTGCTGCAGTACACCCGCCGCCACCCGCTGACCCTCTATCTGGTGGACAACGCCAGCCCCGACGGCAGCGGCGCACGTCTGGAAGCCGCCGTGAAGGGCGGCGCTTTGAGCACTCAGCCCGGCCAGAAGGTCGAGGTGCGCTGCCGCAAGGAGAACGGCGGTTTCGGCACCGGACACAACACCGTCCTGCCGGAGCTGACGAGCGACTATCACTTCATCCTGAACCCGGACATCCAGCTCACCGCCGATACCCTCAGCGATTTGGCCGACTGGATGGCCGCCCACCCGGATGCTGTGATGGCCCGGCCGGGGCTGCGTTTCCCGGATGGCCGTTCCCAGAGCCTGCCGCTGCGGCGCTGTGCGCTGCGGCCCATGGTCTACCGCCAGCTGCCGTTTTTGAAATTCTGGGAGAAATATAACCGTGCGTATTTGATGGAGGGGGAGGATCTGTCCGCTCCCGTTGAGATCGAGTTCTGCACCGGAAGCTTTTCCGCTGTGCGGACGGCGGAGTTCAAGGCCGTGGGCGGCTTCGATGAGCACTACTTCATGTATGTGGAGGATGCCGACCTGACCCAGAAGATGCGCACCACCGGCAAAGCCTACCTCGTGCCGCAGTACACCGCCATCCATGCATGGCATCGTGCGGCCCACCGCAGCCTCAAGCCCTTTTTGTGGCAGACCGGGAGCCTGCTGCGGTATTTCCACAAGTGGGGGTTCAAGTTCTGAGGGCTTGCTGATGAAACAAAAGAGCGCTCTCCGCAAAAATTTTTGCGGAGGGCGCTCTTTCCTTGCTTTTTTTTCGATTTGATAGTAGAATAAGGTGTAATACTATCGCAAGCTTGCCAATAGTGCATAGCGAGATCCTGCCAGCGCGCGTGGCGCGGGAAGCCCGGCGGCTGGCGGCGTATTACCACCAACATTGTTTACAGCGGACGCAGCTCCGCTTTGAATCCATACAGGACCCGGCGGATACGCTGCCGGGCCTTGTACAAGCTGCACAACTTTTTTATTTCATAATATAAGGAGTGCACAAAAATGAAAGGTATCATTCTGGCCGGCGGTGCCGGCACCCGGCTCTATCCGCTGACGATGGTCACCAGCAAACAGCTGCTGCCCGTCTACGACAAGCCGATGATCTATTATCCTCTGTCCACCCTCATGCTGGCGGGCATCCAGGACATCCTCATCATCTCGACCCCCACCGACACGCCCCGCTTCGAGGCGCTGCTGGGCGATGGCAGCCAGTACGGCATCCATCTGCAATATAAGGTCCAGCCGTCCCCGGACGGCCTGGCTCAGGCTTTCATCCTCGGTGAAGAGTTCATCGGCGACGACTGCTGCGCAATGATCCTGGGCGACAACATCTTCTACGGCAACGGCTTCTCCAAGATTTTGAAGAATGCTGTCTCCAACGCCGAGAACAAGGGCCGCTGCACCGTCTTCGGCTACTATGTGCCGGACCCCGAGCGCTTCGGCATCGTGGAGTTCGACGCAAACGGCAAGGTGCTGAGCGTCGAGGAGAAGCCCCAGCATCCCAAGAGCAACTACGCCATCACCGGCCTGTATTTCTACAACAAGGAAGTCGTTAAGATGGCAAAGCAGGTCAAGCCCTCGGCCCGCGGTGAGCTGGAGATCACGACCCTGAACGATATGTACCTCAAGCAGGATGAGCTGGACGTCCAGCTGCTGGGCCGCGGCTTTGCATGGCTGGACACCGGCACGATGGACAGCCTCGTGGAGGCAGCCGACTTTGTGCGGATGATCGAGAAGCGTCAGGGCATCAAGATCAGCGCCCCCGAGGAGATCGCATTCAAGTACGGCTGGATCGACCGCGATACCCTGCTGGAAAGCGCAGAGCGCTACGGCAAGAGCCCCTACGGCCAGCACCTCAAGAATGTGGCCGACGGCAAACTGAAGTATTAAGAGAGGCGGTATCCGCATGAAAATCATTGTTACCGGCTGCAGAGGCCAGCTTGGCACCGAGATCATCAAGCAGCTCCGGGAAGGCCGCAGTGAGCTTGGCCCCATCCCCGAGAAGCTGGTGAGCGCCACGGTCATTCCGGTGGACCTGCCGGAGCTGGACATCACCAACTACAAGATGGTGGATGACTTCATCCGCCGTCAGCGCCCGGACGTCATCATCAACTGCGCCGCTTTCACCAACGTGGACGGCTGCGAGGTGAACCATGACGCTGCCTTCAAGGCCAACGCCATCGGCCCCCGCAATCTGGCACAGGCCGCCACCAAGACCGGCGCACGTCTGGTACACGTCTCTACGGATTACGTCTTCTCCGGCCGCGAGAACGGCGGCATCCCGCAGGATGAGGCCACCATTCCCGGCCCCATCAGCGCCTACGGCTCCACCAAGCTCATGGGTGAGAAGTATGTGGAGCAGTTCTGCCACCGCCACTTCATCGTCCGCACGGCATGGCTCTACAGCTACTACGGCAAAAACTTCGTCAAGACCATCGTGAATGCCGGCAAAAAGTTCGGCAAGCTGGAAGTCGTCAACGACCAGTGCGGCAACCCGACCAACGCCGTCGATCTGGCCCACGAGATCCTGCAGCTCTGCGTGACCCACGAGTACGGCCTGTATCACTGCACCGGCGAGGGCATCTGCTCCTGGTATGATTTCGCATCGGAGATCATCCGCCTGTCCGGCGTGGACGCCACCGTGTCTCCCTGCACCAGCGAAGAGTACAGGGCAAAGCACCCGGACAGCGCCGACCGCCCCAAGTGGAGCGCTCTGGACAACCGGATGCTGCGCTGCACCGTTGGCAACGACGTCCGTGACTGGAAGGATGCACTGGCCTGCTTCTTCACCCACTGGGACGGCGACAACGGCATGAAGGACTGATGATGTATCATGTTGGATGCGATTTTTAGCAGACCTGTTAAGGCCCTGAAGCTCCTTGCAAAGGTGCAGTGTGTGCTGGCGTTTGTGCTTTCGGTCATGCTGTACGGCTATGTTTATGAGGGGCTGAAATACTTCAGTTTCTTTGCAGCCATTGTGCTGGGGTTGGTAGCTGCTGTGGTGCTCTGGATACTGCAGATGTTACTTGCATGGGCGATGTACGCTTTTGCAGAGCTGGTGGAGTATACCAGAGCCACCCACGAAGAACTGAGCAACATGAGCAGCGGTCTGGCAGAATATACCAAAGCAATGAGCAGGACGATCAATACCATGAACCGAGAGTTATGCGTGATTGCAAAGCACTATCATGCAGAGGAAGAAGCCAGAGACAACAACACCGTCAGTGCGCAAGCTGCGGCGGATACAAACGATATAGAGGAAAATTGATTTATGAAAACCTATCTGATCACCGGCTGCGCCGGTTTTATTGGTTCCAACTTTGTGCATTATATGCTCAAGAAATACCCGGAGATCCTGCTGGTCAATCTGGATAAGCTGACCTACGCCGGCAATCTGGAAAACCTGAAGGACGTGGAGGGCGACCCCCGCCATGTGTTCGTGCAGGGCGACATCTGCGACAAGGAGCTGGTGGAGAGCCTGTTTGCAAAGTACGATTTCGACTACGTCATCAACTTTGCCGCCGAGAGCCATGTGGACCGCTCCATCAAGAACCCCGAGATCTTTGTGCAGAGCAACGTGATGGGCACCGTCAACCTGCTGCAGCGCGCCAAGGAAGCATGGTATGATGCCGATGCCAAGACTTGGAAAGAGGGCAAGAAGTACCTGCAGGTGTCCACCGATGAGGTGTACGGCGCACTGGGTGCGGACGGCTACTTTATGGAGACCACCCCCCTGTGCCCCCACAGCCCCTATTCTTCCTCCAAGGCCAGCGCCGATATGTTCGTTATGGCATTCCACGATACCTACGGCATGCCCGTGAACATCACTCGCTGCTCCAACAACTACGGCCCCTACCAGTTCCCGGAGAAGCTGATCCCCCTGATGATCAACAACGTCAAGCACCACAAGCAGCTGCCCGTCTACGGCGACGGTATGCAGATCCGCGACTGGCTGTATGTGGAAGATCACTGCAAGGCCATCGACATGGTAGCCAACGGCGGCAAGGTCGGCGAGGTGTACAACGTGGGCGGCCACAACGAGCGCCCCAACATCTTCATCGTCAAGACCATCATCAACCAGCTGCACGACCGTCTGCAGGACGAGGGCATCAGCGAGGATCTCATCAAGCATGTGGCCGACCGTCTGGGCCACGACCGCCGCTACGGCATCGACCCCACCAAGATCAAGAACGATCTGGGCTGGTACCCCGAGACCCCCTTTGAGAAGGGCATCGTGCTGACCATTGACTGGTACCTGAACCATCAGGAGTGGATGGACCATGTCACCAGCGGCGATTACCAGAACTACTATCAGGATATGTACAAGAATAAGTAACAGCCTGTAAACCAAGCAAAACCAAAAGCCGAACAGCCCGCAAGCTGTCCGGCTTTGTTTGGTTCAAGGGGTGCTCTTCTATGCAGGGAAGGGGAAATCAGTCATACACGCTGCAGGTCCAGTACATCTGTCCGTCAATGGTCACAACGGCAATGCCGATTCTCGTGCAAGCGCTGTTATTAAAGGCAGGACTGACTTTCAATGCATCCAACAGCTCTGCCTTGCCTTCCGGGGTGTTGGCTGGAACCTTGGCAGACAGAATGACGACTCCCTTTCCATCCCAACCCCAGCCGAAATTATCACAACACGTCCAGTCCGCGATCATGCTTTCCCATTTTTCATAGGCTTCGTCCGTTTGTCTATATGGCAGCTCGGTCTTGCCGGAGGCGCGGAACTGCTCTGCCCAAACCTGCTCGGCGGCAGAGAGCTGTTCTACTTCATCAAGCGGCGCAAGTTGGATGCTTTCGCGGTAGCTGGTGATCTCGCCCAGCAGCCGCTGCTTTGCCTGCTGCTCGGTCTCGGTCACAGCCCCGCAGGCGGTCAGCACCAGCAGCAGCGCACCGGTGAGCAAAAGGGCGGTCAGTCTTGCCAGTTTTTTCATAAGGATTATCCTCCGTTCTTTATGATTGCATGGCTTTGTTTTTTCGATAATATCAGTGTAACAGAGCCACCCGCCCTGTGCAAGTGCGATTTGATGCAAAAAAGCCCCCATTCACGCAGGAAGAGAAAAATATTTCCGGCTTTTTGGGGCAAGGTGCGCAAAAAGGGAGCCCCCTCCCCGTGAAAAAGTAGTTCCGAAACGTCCGCAGACGCTCCGCTGTCCCAAAATTATAAATGTTTTTCCGCTAAAAATGCCCAAAGCAACGCGGAGGGCATTCAAATCGTTATACCCTCAAAAGGAGCGTAGGATCACATCAGGTCGATCAGCGCTTCCACCTCGTCCATGCGGGTGGCCCAGCTGGTGGCGATGCGCACCACGGTGTGGGTGTCGTCGAACTTTTCCCAGAAGCCGAACTTTGCCTTGCCTTCCAGCGCAGCCAGCTGGGTGTTTTCCAGTACAAGGAAGATCTGGTTCGTGGGGGAGTCCATAAAGAAGCGATAGCCCTTTGCCGCAAAACCGGCCTTCAGGCGGTTGGCGGTGGCAATGGCGTTTTTGCTGATGGAGAAATACAGGCCATCGGTGAACAGCACGTCAAACTGGATGCCCAGCAGCCGCCCCTTTGCCAGCAGTGCGCCCTGCTGCTTGACCATGGTCATAAAGTGAGCCGGTGCGCCGTGGGGGAACACCACGGCCTCGCCGCACAGCGCACCCACCTT
>OMGY01001907.1_pt1 | contig 16956 bp, 19 predicted proteins | sample 1674461 | NCBI WGS metagenome assembly OMGY01 (sample SAMN05578579, study PRJEB25193) | human gut metagenome | biome: Human Microbiome; feature: human-associated habitat; material: feces | host: Homo sapiens | place: USA:Birmingham
CAGAAAAATCATTTCCTGGGTACTAAGTGAGACGCTGGAGGCATCTCATGTAGTAAAATGTATTGAAAAGGCAAAACAGTCCAGACATATTGAAAATCCGCTTATTTTTCATTGTGACAGAGGATGTCAATATGTATCAGAAGCATTTCACAAGGCAACGGAAGGAATGATTCACAGCTATTCCAAGAAGGCTTATCCTTGGGACAATGCTTGCATAGAATCGTTCCATGCCCTTTTAAAACGAGAGTGGATTAATCGTTTCAAAATTTTCAATTATACTCATGCATATAAATTGATTTTTGAATATATCGAGACGTTCTACAACACCGTCCGTATTCATAGTCATTGTGGATATTTATCTCCAAATGAATATGAGGAACAATATCTAAAAAATCTGGAAACGACTGTAACAAGCTTAGCAAGTTAACAATTACATAAAAAGAGAAAATTGGTTGTATTTAATTTGTACTTTTTCTTGACATAAGACCACTTCCGCATTTTCCTTTTTAGTATAAGCGCCTACTTGTACTTTGTAAAGCCCATTAAGCAGCCTTACGAATACGTCCGTATGTCCGGTCTTCTTAATCTGCTCCGCCATAAGGTTAGCGCCTTCTTTTCTTCTGTAAGCCCCAGCCTGTACCCTGTAGTACTTTCCGGCATCCGCCCCGGCTGCTCCCGCTCCCTGGTTCTCCTGGCTCTCTGTCTTGCCGTCAAACTCTGTAAGCTTATACTGCTCGATAATCTCAATAAGTTTGTTTGCATATTCCGGGTCTGTCGCATATCCAGCAGCCTTAATAGCGTTACAAGCCTTCTTGTAGTCGGTTTCCCCGATTACTTCTTTATAGCGCTTATTTGCCTTTAAAAATACGCTATGGTCTGTAACGGATTCTTCCCAGCTATCGTAAGCGCGGAAAGCTTCGTTTTTCACATCTACCAGGTTTACCCCGTCGTAGCACTCTTTTGTATCTTTGCAATATACTTTACCCTTCCAGGACTTTGTAGCCTTAATTCCAAAAAGGGCTTTACCCTCTGCGGCAAGCCCGGACGTTCCCCAGCCCGTTTCCGTGATAGCCTGGGCGATTGTCAAACTTGCCAGCACTCCGCTTTTCTTCATATCAGCGGACGCAAGCGCGCCCACTGTTTTAATAAAGTTTTTCTGTTCTGTATTCATATCGAAGCCCCCTTATACAGCCGTCAAGCTTGCTACAGCTACCCAACTGTTGATTTCCTTAAGCTTTGCTTCCTGTACTCCTTTATTTGTCTGTACCTTGTCTACCGTGTGTCTTTTGCCGCCCAACTGTGCCGCCGGGACTGCTTTTCCTCTGGTCGAAGACAAGCCGCCATATACCGCACCGCTCTTAATCGTAACAACGCTTCCGGCTTTAATTTTCGGTGCTGCTGCTGGGCTGTTTCCCGCTTCCTGGCTGCCTTTCTTTAACCCGAACTGTACAGCGATTGCGTTAGCTACGGCTGCTGCAATCTGTGTCTTTTTGGCTGTGTATGCGCTCATATCGTCCTTATCGTCGATAAAGCACACTTCCAGCAGCGCGGAAGATACGCCCGCCGCCTTCGCTCTGTAGATTACTGTAAAATTCGTTCTCTTAACTCCACGGTTCTTAAAGCCCAGGGCTGCGATACTCTGTACAATCTTCGTTTCTACCCCTACGGTCTTTTCCGCTGTAGTAACGTAGATTTCCGTACCTGTCGTCCGTCCGTTTCCTTTAAGGTCTGCTGCCCCGGAATTAAAATGTACTTCCAGTACATAACCATAGTTTCCGAAGTCAACCGCCAGTTTTCCGGCTTTTGCGTCTTTGTATGCGTTTCTTTCCGTCGGGTATAAATCCACCTGGGCGTATGCGCTCAAAGTCTTCTTAATTTCCTCGACCATGTAAATAGTCTCGTCTGCTTCTTTTCCGAACTGTGATACAGCGCCAGGGTCGCCCGCTCCGTGTCCGCTAATAAGTAAAATCTTCATGTTTCTTATGCTCCCTCTGTGATTTTTCTTAAAATGTCGTCTTCTGTATCTTCATCCGAAACCGTAACCGTATTATACACATAGTCGTATAAGCTGCTGTTTGATTCCAGCATTTTCTTAAACTTCTCTAATGCTTCGTCTAACAGTTCGTCGTATTTTTCTTCCGTAATAAACAGGGTAATAATCGGGAATCTTTCTACAAGCCAGTCCCACACCATAGCCCTTTTTACCTGTCCGGTCTTTCTCTTTAACTCCTTTTCCGCTTCCGTAACCATGTACAGCAGCGCGATTCTAATTTTATCTAACTGCTGCTGTGGTGTGAGTTTCAAAAAGCGCAATACCGCATATACGGTAAGCCCCAGTAAAACAACCACAATTACGAAAATTAACCAGTTTTCAAGAATCATTTTCAAAATCTCCATACTTCGCACCTCTAAAAGTTCTGTATTTCCGTTGGCTCTAACGCTTCGTCTATAAGTGCTTCTGTTTTATCCTTCATCTTTTGTATGGTTCTTTCTTTGATTTCTTCCGCCGGATTTTCTTCGCCCAGGTCGATAAGTTTTTTTATCATACCTAACTGTATTTTTATACCATTTTCAAGCTGTACCGCTTTCAGATACCATATTACAGCAGCGCCGAACACGCCCCCGGCTGTCGGAATTATGTAAGTAAATACATCTGTAGGCTTTTCGTTCCATGAAAATATAAGGGCTACTATGCAAGTGCATACAAATATTGAACCAGTGCTTAAAACTACCTTTTTCTTAAATTCCCGCTTCTTTGCTCTCACTGTGCGCTTAAGCCTTCCAGGTCTTTGATTCTATGGTTTGCTACTTCCTGTTTTTCATCAAGTACCGCCTGGTCTTTTTCTAATTTGTACACCCTTTCTACTACGTTGTTGTGCTTGTCTAATTTCGCTTCGATATAATTAAGTCTGGTCTTAATTGTCCCGTATATCGCGCCGATAGACACCCCGTACACAACTAACTGAATAAGTAAGCCTATCCAAAATTCACTACTCAAGCCTTACTAACTCCTTCCTACGGCTCTAACATCCGTTCCAGGTCTTCGCGACCTTCTTTTATGTCTTCTATCATCATTAGTAACTGCTTGTCTTCGTCTTCCATGCTCCTATAGTTCTCTAATTCTTCCAGCAGCAGCCTATTTACTTCTGCCAGGTCTGCTATTATGCTGCTCTGTACCTCTACTACGTCCAGGTCGTAACGTGCTACATTCGTAGCCTGTACTTCGTCTTCTTCCCTCTGGCTTCTGATTCTGTTAATTATCCGGCGTAATACTGCCATTTCCTATTAACTCCTTTTTCTTAATTTCCGCTTCTATTTGCCCTTTAATCTTCATGCGTAGCCTGTAAGTGTCCGCGTGTTTCGCGTGTCCTTCCCAGCTTGCATATTTCATAAGCAATTTTTCTTTTGTTATTTTTCCGCTTCTGTAGGCTTTGATAACTGCCCTTATATGCTTAGGGCTGCGCTTCCTTATCTTCCGGTAATCTTTGTAAATACGATACCCGCAAAAATCAAAGCCGTTCTTAGCGTTGATTATCTGCGTTTTCGGATTTAAGGTAAGCTTAAGTCGCTCGCCTAAAAATGCGTCTATCTTTTGTAACACTTCTACCAGGTGTTCCCGGCTATTGTGTGCTATTGCAAAATCATCCATGTAGCGTTTATACTTATCTTCCTTCAATTCGTGCTTTACGAAGTTATCTAATTCATTTAATACCAGGTTTGCGAAAAGCTGGCTTAATAGGTTTCCCACCGGAAGCCCGCGCCCGTCTTCCCCGTAGCTGTCGATAATATAGTAAAGCAGCTTCAATATGTCTTTATCTTTGAAAATCCCGCCTAATATTTGCTTTAGTACTTCGTGGTCTACACTGTTGAAATACTTGTGTATATCCGCTTTTAATATATAAACCTGTTCCCCTTCAAAAGATAGGTTTCTTATGCACTTCTGGGCGTAATCTGCCGCTTTGTGCATACCCTTATCTGTTCTGCAGGCGTAGCTATGATAGTAAAACCTTCTTTCTACAATCGGTTCTATTTTATTGTTTATCATGTGCTGCGCTACTCTGTCCCTAAATGGTAGCGCGTATATGTCCCGCTTCTTCGGTTCATACACTACAAAGCGCCGGGCTTCCCCTTGTCGGTATGTTCCGGCTTCCAGGTCTGCCACCAGGTCGTATAATTCTTCTTCCAGGTTATCCGTGAACCTTAGCACTTCTTCCCTGTATCTTTTGCACTTTCGCGCCTTCCTGTATGCGTCTTCTGCATTTTCAAAGGTCGCTATATCCTTTATTCCTATGTTACTTCTTTTCATCTTCTGCCGTTTCCGCTTCCGCCCTTCGCTCTCGCTACTAACCGGAAGCGTCCTTTTTTATGTTTGCCTGGTAGTCCCAGGACGGGCTATACGTTCTGACTATATGTAAAATAGTCTTCGCTAGTAAGCCGTAGCTTGCTAAGTCTGAAAAGTCCATAAGTCACAGCCGAAGCGCGCGCCAATGTTCGCGTTGACATTCCAGGGGTAGTTGTTACAGTTGACAGCGCGGCAGCCAGCGTTAACGCCGTTGTTCCAGTTGCCGCCCGCGATAAGGCGAAGCAACGTATAGCCCATATTCTTAATTTTGTACTGATTTAATGAAGCCGCCTAACATTTTTCCTATTTCCGTTAATTTCTTCGCGGCTACTCCGTATGTATGCCCGCTTATGTACTCCTGGTCGTAGGCGATTCTGATATAATACCGTAAAATCACTAATTCTACGTCCGCGTCGTATAAAAGCTTTTTCTTCGTCGTGCTTTTCCCGGCTCTAATGATGTATCGTAAAATATCCATGATACAATTTTTAGTATCTTTCTGTAGTGAAAACTTTTCACTTTTCGGATATTGTCTTAGTACTGGGTATATGTACTTTATAAAATCGTACAGTTTTTCTTGTATCTCTAAATTGCTTTTCATATAATCGCCCTTCCTCTGATTCGCGATTATATCACAGCTATTTTGTTTTGTGTCGCCGTTCCTCATTGTTTCCTATATCCTGGAAATTTACCTTAAATTTTTACCGCGTGTGCGGGCTTCCGCCCGCACAAAACAGATTACAGACTGTCACAGCCGAAGCGCGCGCCAAAGCCCGCGAGGACATCCCAGGGGTAGCTGCCACAGCTGACAGCGCGGCAGCCAGCGTTAACGCCGCTGGCCCAGCTGCCGCCCGCGACAAGGCGAACAAGTCCGTAAGCTCCTTCTGTATATGCCTGTCCGTTTCCAGCGCCTAATACGTCCTTCCAGCCCCAGGACTGTGTACCGTCGTATCTGTAGCTTAATTCGTCCAGCCATTCCCACACATTACCTACGCAATCTACGCAACCGATAGCAGATACAGCATTAACTACTTTACCCGTCGTGGTTCTAGCGGTATTCGTTGTAGCCGCCCAGGCGTTCGTATTATTGCCGTCTGCTCCCTGTGGGCTGCCGTATGCTGCTTGCTGCCATTCCGAATAAGACAACAAGCGCTTACCGGATTTTAAGCCCAGGTCGATAAAGTCATAGCTGTTATGTCCTTCCGTTCCTGTAAGCGGTGTTGTATTGTACGCTGATTTCACGCCGCCTACTCCATTGCTGGACGCTAAGTAAATATCCACCCACAAGCCGCCGCCAGCGTATACCATGCCTTCCGGGCTGCATTTTGGGCGGTGCTTCAACGTCCATACGGAACGCGGAACGATACCGGACGCTACATTAGATTCCCAGCCGCTGCCTTTCTCCGCTCCGGCAGTATTGATAGGAATAAGCTTACTGCTTACCTGTCTAACCCTTCCATAATGGAAGCCGCCGATTTTACGGCTTGTCTCTGCATTGTAGCCGTCCGGGTATGTGCTGTTAAGACTGATTTTGTATACTTCGTCCAGGTCTTCGCTGCCAGGGTCACAAATATAAACATAGTAATCTTTTCCCACCACAAACGCACTACCAGCGTCCAGGTTTCCGGTACTAAGTACTGTAGCGTCCGTTTTGAATACTCCTGTACTTCCGACCGTAACCACACACCCAGCCGTTACCGTAAGTGACGTAAGCCCGGAAGCGGTTAAATATTCCGCCGAAGGTGTTACCAGGTCGCCAATATTTGCCATTTTCGCAACCGTAAGTTTTGCCCGCGGGTCTTTGTTAATAAAATCATTACTTAAAAATCTACTCATATCTTGCTAACACTCCTTTGATACTGTCTAATTCTCCCTGGGTAATTCCCAAAGTGTCTAAGATATTTACCGGGCTTTCTACCCCTACTTTTTCTGCTGTTGTTTCCAGGTCGGCGTTAACTCCTATTACCGTCTTCTTTTCCTCTTTTGCTTCTCCCGTGTCTTCTCCCTTGCTCTGCTGCTCAACCGCTACATGCTCTACGCTTTTAATTGTGTATTCCTTGCCTTCACACAATACCTTAGCGCCCTTTTCCGCTTCTGCCAGATAGTTAGTAGTAATGTATCTTTTGTCCTCTGAAATTTCGACTACCGGAACAAAGATATACTTTTCTTCTTCGATTCCGTTAATCACTTCCCTTAACTCTGCTGCTTCCAGTGTGCCAGCCTGTACCATTCCTAACAGGTTATAAATGTCTTTCCCTGTTCCGATTACTTTAGGCATATTCCGCATAATCTCCCGCCTTCCTTATTCCGTTGTTTCGCTTAAGTACCCGCTTCCTAAGTATGATTTATCTAACCACGCTTCTTCCGCAAAATCGTTAAGCTTATCAATATTGTTATAAATGTCCTCTATTAGTCCTTTGTAATTCTGCGCCTGTTCTGCTGCTGCCGTCGCTACCTTTACGGCTTCCTGGCTGGCTGCTGCCGCTGCCGTCGCTTCTTCCTTAACCTGGTTTGCGATTCCTATAGTATCGTTTGCCGTTTTCATAGCTGTAGCAGCTAAAATAGTCGCTTCTTCTACGGTATCTTTTGATTTTTCCACTTCTTGTAATGCGTTTATGATTGCCTTGTACTCTATCGTACTGGCTATCTTATCGCCTACGATTACCGCCGTATCTACCTTTATATTAAAAGTCCAGGAAGCTATATAGCTTTCCTTTTCGTAGACGCTTATAGCGCACTCTGCATATCCGGCGGCGGCTGTCATTTGTTCGGTAATCTCTGCTGTTATCAGATTTTCGACGTAAGTACAATCGTTTAAGATTTCTTCCCCGTCGGACTTCCTACACTCAATCCTTACTTTTGCCCCTTCCGGCATTTCGTAAGGTTCGCCGTCATTCAGCAGCACTACTAACAGGTTTCGCGTTTCACTATCAAACTGTTTAACCCTTATAGTCTTTTCTACGCTGTGACGGGCGAAGTCAAATACTAGCCTTCCTACTACCACTTTGCACCGTCCTTACTCGCTCAAATAGCAATTATTTACATAAGACAAGTCTAACCAGGCTTCGCTACTTTGTCCCGCCTGTATGCTTGCATTGTCGTATAGTTCCTTAGTTAATTCGTAATAGTGTTGTGCATTTTCGCCCCCGGCTGCTGCCGTTTCCGCCGCTGCCTGGGCTTCCTGTGCCTTCGTACTGGCTGTCCCGGCTGCCGTCTCTGCTTTTCCCTGGGCTGTTTCCGCCGCTCCCCTGGCGCTGGCTGCTGCCTGTGCCTGTTTTGCCGCCGTCCCGGCTGCCGTCTCTGCTTTTCCTTGGGCTGTGGCGGCTGCTGCCTTAGCGTTCTCCGCCGCCGTCTGCGCGGTTTCCGCCGCTCCCCTGGCTGTCTCGGCTTTTCCCTGGGCTGTTTCTGCCGCTGTTCTGGCTGTGGTGGCTGCCTGGGCTTCCTGGGCTGCCGTCCCCGCTGCTGTTGCCGCTTTTCCCTGGGCTGTTTCCGCTGCCGTCCTGGCTGTGGTAGCTTTACCTTCGGCTGCTTCTGCTTTCCCCTGGGCGCTTTCTGCTGCCGCCTGGGCTGCTTCTGCTTTCCCTTGGGCGCTTTCTGCCGCTCCCTGGGCTGCTTCCGCTTTCCCCTGGGCTGTCTCTGCCGCTGTTTGGGCGTTGGCTGCTGCCTGGGCTTCTTTCTTTGCCGCGTCTGCATGTTCTCCGGCTGCCGTTGCCTGTGTCGTTGCCGCTTCGGCTGCTCCCTGGGCTTCCTTCGCCTTACTTTCTGCCTGGGCTGCATATTCTCCGGCTGCTTTCTTTTCCTTTTCGCTTCCGGTCTTTGCTGCTTCTGCTGCCGCCGCGTATTCCTTAGCCGCTGTCGCCTGGGCTGCCGCTAAAGATACCTGGTTACTTGCCACTTCCGCCGCTGTCCGGGCTTCCTGTGCCTTCGTACTGGCTGTCCCGGCTGCTGCTTCCGCTTTTCCCTGGGCTGTTTCTGCCGCTGCTTGGGCATTGGCTGCTTCTTTCGCTGCCTTTTCCGCTACTTCCTTCGCTGCTAAAGCCTGGCTATTTGCTCCTTCTATAGAAGCTGTCGCCCGCTGTATGCTGCTGCTTGTCTTATCAAAATAGTTTTCTAAGAAGTTCCCTAACTCTACTTCCTCGTTTTCTTTTGTTATACAATTCCATTTGATACGGATACAGCGCGCTTTTACCTCTATCTTTATTCCTTTGTGTCTACAGGTTATCGTATCACCTACTTCTACGCTTTCCAGTTGCTTATACTCCGCATACTCTACCGTATTTGCCAATTCCACCATATTAACCGTGTAATTAACCGTAGGGTCGTCAATTCCTTTTTTATATTCCTCGTTACAGGCTTTTACAAGCGCTGCCCTTAATGCTGTTAAATTAGCGTAGCCCGTTTCCCCTTCGCTACAATCTTCCTGTAGCTTAATATCGTCAAAGTTTATTACAGCGCCTTTTACCTCTGCATAGCTTCCTATTTTTGGGCTGTCTACCCACGGTTCCGCCCCTTCCAGGACATACCCGTTATAAGCTACTGGAATAATTCTTGTTACTACGTCTTCGTCGCTTACGCTTTCTTCTATCGCTTCCAGATTATGCCCGAACTCTGCTCTTACGCCTTTGTCGCTTCCAATCTGTCGCATAATATATACGTCGTAATTATCGTACAGCCGTTCCCCGCCCCAGCGGTTTATAAAGCTGTTTTCGTCGTCGCCCGCTATTGCTTCTACTATGTTCTTCCGTACATAATAAGCCGTATTCGCTGTCGTTATATCACTGTGGGGCGTAAACTTCGTCCCGCTAAATATAATATCAAGCGCCTGTTGTCCGTTTTTGTTTGTTGGGCGTACATCAACCAGGTAGTTTCCTAAGTTGTCGTAGTATATATGCCTTGCGTATACTGTTACTTCGTCGTCGCTCTTTTCTCTTTTGTAGATTCTGAATAGCTGTTTATCTGAATACGGCGTAGGTGCTGCTATAACATTATCATTAACCAGGTATTCCCAGCGCCCCAGGTCGTCGTATTCGTGGGTTAGTTCTATCTGACAGATTCCGTCTAACCCCCATTCAAAGATACATTCTAAGGGCGTAAGCGTTATATCTCCGTTCTTCTGGTAATTTGTATTAGTACTTCTATATACCTCTATCATAATTCCCGCCAATTAGGGACTAACACAACGCTAAAGCCCTCTGTATATTTAAAATTATTATCCCCTTCCTGTAAGTAAAGCCCTTCGTACTTCCCGGTAAGTGCCGCGTTGCTAATCTCATTCGCTGCGTTGTAGCATATTTCTAACTTCGTGTCTATGTTTAGCTGCTCTGTCACTTCTGCCGTTACCTGGTTTCCGTTTACTTCTAAGGTTATTTCTCCGTTGCCGTATATCTTATATACTGGCTGCGATTCCATGTAGGGGTTATACAGGTATTCCCCTATTTCTTTTTCGTCCTGTCCGTCTACCCGATACATATAACTTTCACAAGTGAAAACAATTTCAAATTTCCCCTTGCGCTTCGCCGTTCTTTCCGTATCACTCATTACCGCCTTTTTGACTTTATAGTAATACTCCGGGTCGTCGCTAAGTATCAGCCTGTTATCTTTCCCGCTGTACAGCCACTTTTTTACTTTCCGTAAGTCCTGCGCCCATACGTCCGGTGTCTTCGATACAAAGTTAAAGCTTATCGGTATTTCTATATCTTTGTACGTTTTCTTATCCCTGTGTAACTCCCCGTCGCGTCCTTCCACCTTAATAGTGTCGTACTCCCGTTCCGGTACAGGGATAGTAGGGCGGCTTATTACGCTTAACCCTACGTCCTTGCATGATTCGCCATTATAGAAAATGTGGAATGTTGCCCGCATTATGCCGCCCCTTTCGTCTTATCCTTATCGTTCTGGTCTTTTGTGATTCCCTTAACTACTTCTTTCTTCACTTCCTTAGCAATTACTTTTTTGTCTAAGGTCGTTGTATTTGTGGTATATACAATAACTGTAATATCCCTATCCTTTGCAATTTGCTTTGTGCTTACCTCTCCGCCGATAGTAGAAATTTTAGCCGTATTCTTTACCGCCGTTACCGGGTTAACCTCTGCCGCTACCTTAGTTGTCATGCCCTGTAATTCTTCTTTCAAGTCACTCTGTAGCGTTGGCATTTCTGCCGTAATACCTACCCCGATACCTTGCGGTATCATCTTACCTACTAAATCCCTAAACAATCTTGACGGCGAATGAATACCTAAAGCGTCCTTTGCTCCGTCTAATAAGCTTTTTGCCAGGCTCTTAACCTTTCCGGTCAGCCAGTCCCAGCCGCTGCTTATTCCGTTCCAGATTCCCGAAACAATATTACTTCCTATCTCCGCCATTTTGCTAGGCAAGCTGCTTACACCGTTTACCACAGCGTTATACAGCCCCTTAGCTGCTTCCGTTCCTTTTGCCGCTAACTGTGTTCCCCAGTTTACGACTTGCTGTACAGCGCCTATAATAGCGTTCCAGACCTTACCCGGTAACTGCGACAATGTAGTAATTGTCTGATTCAATAAGTTTGTTGCTGCCGTTACCGCCCGGCTTCTCATTTGTTCGCCCCAGGTCGTTACTTTCTGTACCGCACTTATAATAGCGTTCCAGATTTTGTCCGGTAACTGCTGCATGAAGCTAACCACGTTTGTTATAAGCTGGGTCGTTTTTGTTACCGCCTGGGTCTTCATATTCTCGCCCCAGGTCGCTACCTTCTGTACTGCGCTTATAATAGCGTTCCAGATTTTGTCCGGTAACTGCTGCATGAATGTTACGACACTGTTTACAAATTCCGGTATTTTCGTCGTAGCCCAGGTGTATAAATCAATTCCGAATTTTATAATATACCCCAGGCAAAAACCGATAACATAAGCGATTTTGTTAGGCAGTTCTGAAAAGAACGTAACCACATTTGTTACAAGCTGGGTTATTCCTTCTTCTGCTGCCGTTCTAAGTCCTAACGCCCACTCGCGTATAGCGTCTACAGTACTTATAATTGCGTTCCAGATTTTGCTAGGTAATTCTTTTAAAAAATTAACCACGCCATTAAACGCGCTTTTTATCTGCTCCACCAGGTTGTTAATAATGTTTCTAAACCCTTCGCAATTATCGTACAGAAGTTTAAACGCTCCCGCGAACGGATTTACAAGAAGCAACAAAAGCCCTTGCCAGTTACTTTTTACAAAGTTAATAACTTTGTTAAATGCGTTTGGTATTGTCTCTGTAAAAAATGTTACAATTTTTTCTACTGCTGTACCTATAGCTGTCTTGATAGCTTCCCAAACATTTACAAGCGCCGCCCGCGCGTCCTCATTTGTCGCGATAAATCCGACAATAGCTGCCACCAACGTAGCGACCAATGTTACAACCAGCATAATAGGGTTAGCAGCCATAGCAGCGTTTACTAACCACTGTACCGCCGCCCCTGCTGTTGCTGCCGCCTTAAAGCTTGTCAGCGCTGCTACGACCGCATTTATAACCGAAGCTACCTTAAATGCTACGAAGCCCGCACCGATTCCAGTCAAAATACTTACTATCAGTTCGCCGTTATCTGCAATCCAGCCCAGCCCTTCCAGAAGTGTAGGCAAAACAGCCGCCACTATTTCGCTTGCTTTTTCTACCATGTTTCCGAAACCTGTAGCTATCTTCTCTAATGCTCCGCTTAAGCTGCCGTCCGTTAAATCGGTCTGTAGCTGCCCGATAACTTCCGTTATATTTTCTACCGCGTTCGTAAGTGGTGTTTTGAATTTCTCATAAGCTGCGATTCCTAAGCCTTCTAGCCCGCTTTTCAGTATCGTAACTTTTCCCTGTAAATTATCGTTCATTGTAGCCGCCATATCTGCCGCTGCACCGTCACAGTCTGAAATATAGCCGCTTAACTCGTCGAAGCGCGCGCCGCTGTTTGCCAGCAAAGCGTTTACGCTCTTAAGGTCTACTTTATTGAAGATACTATTAAGTACTTCTGTCTGTTCTCCCTGGGTCATTGTTCCCAGGATTCCGTTAAGGTCGTTAAAGGTTTCATTTAACGGGCGCATGTTCCCGTTTGCGTCGAATACCTGTAAGCCCAGCGCTTCCATTTGCTTTTTAGCTTTATCTGTAGGCGCTGTAAGGCTTAGAATTACATTTCGTAACGCTGTTCCGCCTTCTGCTCCCTTTACGCCGTTATCTGCGAAAATACCTAAAACGGTATTCATTTCGACCACGCCGCCCGCCAGGTTCTTAGCAGTTCCGCCTACCGTTAGAATCGCTTCGCCTAACTGCTGTACGCTTGTATTACTTTTCTGCGAAGTCTTCGCCATTTTGTCAACGAAGCCTTCCGTAGTCCCGGCTGCGTCCCCTAGTGCGCTCATGCTATCCGTAACCATATCGGAAGCTGTCGCTAAATCCATTCCCCCGGCTGCTGCAAGGTTAAGGACTGTCGGTAACGTCTCTATGGACTTGTCCGCGTCATATCCGGCAAGCGCCATATAGTTAAGTGCTTCTGCTGCCTGTGTTGCAGAAAACTGTGTAGTTGCTCCCGCTTCCTTCGCCGCTTTCTGCAATTTGTCAAATTCTTCGCTTCCGGCTGCTATTTCCTCTGTCGTGATTCCCATAGTAGCCGCTACCTGGCTCATTCCGCTTTCAAAATCCGAACCTACGCCAACTGCTGCCGTTGCAAGTGTCTTTAAGCCATTAGCCAGGGCTTTAACGCCATTTATGATAGCGCTGGATATTAAATTAGCTTTTATAATATCGCCCAGGCTTACCGTTTTCTTCCCGGTTTCGTCCATGTTGTTTCCGGCTGCTGTTATTTCCTGTCCGAAAACCGTCCATTTCTTACCTGTGCTGTTTAATTCTTCTTCGGTTCGTTTTAGTTCTGTTTGTTGGTCTGCTAAGGCTGCCCGCGATTCATTGACCTTAATAGTATTTTTTGCTATCGCGTCTTCCTGTTTCTTAACCGCTTTTTCCGCCTTAGCGTGTTCCTCTCCTGTTTCCTCTAGCTGTGCCTTTAATTTTTTACTTTCTTCGCTGTCTTTACCTGTCGTCTTAACGCTTTCTTCGTAAGCCTTGGTAAGTTCCGCTACCTTCTCTTTTAACTTCTGCTCTTTTTCCTGTAACTCTGTAAGCTTCTGCTTCTGGTCCGCTAAATGTGACTGCTGAAGCTTAATAGCGTCCGTCTGTAGCTTTATCTTAGCCGTTAACTCCGTCTGCTTAGCCTTAAGTAAATCGGTCTGGCTGCCTAACGCCTTCGCCTGTGCCGCTTCTACTTTGTATTCGCTGGTTACAAGCTTCATTTGCGTAAGCATTGACTTCATTTGACTGGTAAACTCGCTTGTATTAGCCCCTATTCGTAGACTAGCACCAGCCATTTATATAACTTACTCCTTCGCTTGCGTTTCTCTGTCATATTCGACTTGAAATACAACGTAGTCCAAAAGGTCGCTTAAGTCCGATTCTAAACAGTCCTTATAACTGTTTCGCATATTCTTAATACATATCAGTAAAATATTATCCGGCGCGTTTCTGCACGTTTCCCATATTTCTTCCTGGGAATGTTCCTCGATATAACCGTTTTCCCGGTCGTATTCATCAAAGGCGCTACCCTGGTCTTCTACTTGCTGGCTGCCGCTCAAAAGGTCGCTTATGTTCCGTATCTTTTCATTTACGGAAGCGTCCACGATTTCGGCTACCGCCTTAAATGTACTGATAACTTCTGCTACGTCCAGTTGTTCTATTTCTTCTTCCTCTATCCTGTCATTAAACACTATTCTGATAACAGCAGAATACAGGTATAATAAGTCGTTTTCGTCTTCGGTTTTGCTTATCAACTCCATAAGCTGTATGTACCGCCTGTAAGCGTATGTCGTGATACTGTAGAAATGCTTAAGTTTCCCGCCGCATTTGATACAGGTATCAATTAAACTTGTGAACTCAAATTTTTTTTTGCGTCTTTCGCCTGTTCTGCCAAACGCTTAATAATATTCGCATTGATAAGCGCAAAGTTAAAAATAATCTGTGATACGTCCGTAAGTTCCGCGTTTGCTTCCTCAAAAGTAAACTGATTATCATAGATTTCTACAATCGCTTTTACCATGCGGTCTAAGTCGTCGTCTGTGTATGTCTGCTTTTCCTGTGTTACCAGTTCGTCGTATACTTCCCTAAACGCCCGGTATTTCTTCCGCCCGATTTTTCCGCTTTCGTACTCTTTACCGCCTACGGTAATAATATTTGTCTTTAAGGTCTTTGCGGTTTCCTCTGCCTGGATGTTGGTATTATTCATAATTTCCGCGTTGATAAGTGAGAAATTAAGAATAATGCTGCTGATTTCGTCTAAGCCGTCGTCTGCTTCCTCAAAAGTGAACTGATTCCCAAACACCAGTACAATAGCTTCTATCATGCTATCTAAGTCGTCGTCGCTAAATGTCTGCGCTTCCTTCTCTTTTCCTAACAGGATTTCGTATACTTCCGCAAATTTTCTATATTTTTCTCTTGTGATTTTTCCGCTTTCGTATTCCTTGCCGTTTAAGCTGATTTTCATAATATAGCCCTTTCTGTAAAGGGTGTCAGATTCTGACACCCTCGCATTTTATTAGTGTCCTGTTTCGCTTTCTGCTTTTGGTACTTCCTTATACTCCTGGACTTCGCTAAACCATGCAGCGATAGCTTCTTTTGCTGTCGTGTGTTCTTCCAGTAAGTTACTTTCGTCCACGATAAGGGCGTAAAGTTTCTTTTTTTCTCCCTCAATAGTATCTTCTTTCTTTCTGGCGTAGAAAGTGAAGGTAATCTTAATTGTTTGGGCTGTCTTTTTGTCCTTAACCGTTTCGTATGTAACGTCCGGGTGTTCCGCTTTTCCGCAATAGTACCAGCTAAATTCGTACTTGCCGTTCCCCTGTTTTGCCCGGAAGCCTAACGCTACTTCTTTTGCCTTATCCCCTTCCGCTTTTGCCAGGAAGCCGTATTTATAAAGAGTATCAAACAGTAACGCATAGTCTCCCGGCGTTAATCTGTTTACCTCTAATTCGATTTCTGTTTTTTCGTATGTCTCTACGGTGTCTTCTACCTCGTCGTCGCTGTAGGTATACTCGACGCTAAAGGTATCTTTTACTGTTGCTGCGATTGCCTTAGCAAGTCTTACGGGTACGTCCGCCGCGTATACGTCTTCGTCGTTCGTTGTGACTGCTGCTACGCAAATGTCTTTTAAGCCTACCAGGCGGCTTCTGGTAATGGTTTCTTTATTTTCCTTTACTGTTGCCATGTTTTATTTTTCTCCTTCCACATTCATAGAAAAGTAAAAGCGCGCTGCTTTATGGTAGATTCCTGTTTCTACTTCGTACTGGTCGTTTCCGGTAAAATAGGTAAAGCCCGCCTTTTTCAGCAGCTTCTTAACCTTCTTTTTCAGCTTAAAGCAGTCTTCTTTACTCCATATATCAACCTGTATGTAATATTCTTCGTTTTCGTTTGTGTCTTCACTAAAATCTATATCTTCATCACTCATAAAATAAAATGTTATGTGTGTATCGTTTATATTCTGGTTATACCAGCCTTCTTCCGTGTGTACCCCTGTTATCCCTATCACTTCCGCTATAAATGCGGTTAAGTCCAGGTCTTCACTGTTGGGGTATTCCGCCAGAACTCTGTTAAGCTGTTCTTTTTCTTCTTCGCTCAAAAGTGCCATGCTTATTCCCCCAGCTTTTCTTTTAATGTCTTTTCGTATTCTTCTTCTGCAATTTCCTTTAGCGCCTGGTATGTCGGTCTTGCTGCGTCTAGCATAAAATGTTTAGGCTTGTGCATGGTCGTACCCCATTCATGGAATTTCATATAAAAGAACGGGGAAGTATCGCCCCTGTCCCATCCCACCAGTTCTCCGTAATTCCCGCTTTGCGTCGTTCCCTTCTTCGGTACATTGTCCGCCGCGTGCTGTCCGGTTCTGCTGCCTTTTCTGCCGGATTTCATAGGGTTACTACTGTATGCTTTCTTCCGTATCTGTCCTTCCGCTTCCTGTAAGCCGATTTCGCCAGCCCGTTTTATGATTTTCTTGTTTAGTGCCTTTAGTTCTGATTCCGTAGAAAGTCTTTCTATTTCCTTCTGCATTTCATTCAGCCCTAAAAACTCCATTGAAATATCAAAACTCATACTATTTCCTGTGCCTTTATCACGATTTTTCTACGGTTATACTTTCCGTAGTCTGCCGCGATAATGTTAAACATCCTTTCGCCCCATTTAACCCGGTATTCCTTTGTATTTAAGGCTTCCAATTTTAAGCAAAACCTGGTTTCAAAATTTACTACGTTTTCTAATTTTGCTTCCAGGGCGCTATATAACTCTTTTCCGTACAGGCTCTTTACATCACACCAGCACTTATGGTAGTCTTCCCAGGTTTCTACTGGTCTTCCTTTTTCTACTGTCTTTTTACGCTTTTGAATTACTAAATACATAATCACGCCCCCACATTCGCCAGCTTGTCTAATATGGTTTTTGTGATATTATCGGTTTTCGTGTTACTTCCTACCGTAGTAGAACGCACTTCGTACATATCGCTTACGATTTTCTTTAGAAGAAGGGCGGCGATTCTCCGCCCTTTTTCGTATTCTTCGTCGTTTTCATAGTTCGCCTTATCCTTATAT
>OMGY01001911.1_pt1 | contig 16933 bp, 11 predicted proteins | sample 1674461 | NCBI WGS metagenome assembly OMGY01 (sample SAMN05578579, study PRJEB25193) | human gut metagenome | biome: Human Microbiome; feature: human-associated habitat; material: feces | host: Homo sapiens | place: USA:Birmingham
GCGCTTGAACGACATGTACCGGACGTACACGGAGCGAAAAGCAACACGGCAGGACGCGGAAGCAGTCCTGTCCTGACCGTATATGCCTTTGTCAATTTAGGGTATCTGTCTTGAAAGTACATAGCCTGGCGCGGGGATATGGAGCATAAAAGAGTATAAGTCCCGCGGCGTTTGCGGCCCGTTCCGGGCCGCCTGGCCGGGGCCGCAGGCCCGGCCAGGGCAGGTGGGACACCTGCCAAACGCCGCGGGACTTATACTCTTTTATGCTCCATGCCTGCCGGAGGCCTTATTGAACCTCCTCTCATTATAAACGCCGGCATAAAATATTTAATAAGCGCATACGCTTTAATACGAAATTATCGTGAGGTGCGCTGTATGTCCAAAAAGAAAGAAAAAAGCGGCCGAAGAGTAACTCCGGCCGCTTTGCTCTTATTTGTAGTGCTGGTGCTTTTTCTCTGGCTGGCTCCAGGGTATCTTTATCCAATTCTGGCTTCAGATATATTTTCGGAGGAGGTACAGAAGAGACGGGAGAGTACTTATACCGGCGTTATTACTATCTGGCAGGTGGATACCTTTGAAGGGGGCACGGGTTCGCGTACCGCCTGGCTGAATAAATTGATGTCCTCGCTGGAAAGTCAGTATAACGGTGTTTATTTTGTCGTGCGCTCCATGACCCCGGAAAGAGCTAAAACCCTCCTTGCATCGGGAAATGAGAGCATAATGCCTGATATGATAAGCTTTGGGAGAGGGCTTATAGAAAATCCTGAAGAGCTGCTGATGGAGATACCTGAGGAATATTTTACAGGACTTATGCCTGAATTGATAGGCGCGTGCTCAAATTATGCCGTTCCCTGGGCCTTTGGGGGATACGCGGTGTTTGCGGACAGCGAATTGGCGTCTAAGCATGGCCTGGGCGAGGATATTTCAAGTTTGCCGCAGTTTTTAAGCAAGCTGGGCGGCCCGGCAAAATACGGCAAAACTACGCGGGATATCTATGCCCTGGGTATATCCAACACCGTTAAGAGCGTGCCGGGGGCTGCTCTGGCGCGTCTGCTGGAGCCGGCCAGCCTAAGCGGGCAGTATGCCCTGCGCTGCAATGAGGAGGACACCACTGAAAACATCTGGGACAGCTATAACTATTCAAAGAGTATCTGCGCCATGCTGGGCACGCAGAGGGACATATACAGGCTGGCCTCGGCCGCGGGCAACAACAAAATGCGCTCGACAGTAATGCTTCCTATATCGGGCTATACCGATTTGGTTGCGTGCATAGGCATATTAAAGACAGAGGACGAGAAAAAGCTGGACGTAATGTATAATGTTCTGCGGTTGCTGTGCCGGACGGATACACAAAATACTCTCAATCTTATAGGCTTGTTTCCTGCGGCGGTTTCAGCTTCGGATATAATTTATCAGGAGGAGTTTGTCAACCGGCTTTTTGAGGAAATGAAAAATGAGCGGCTGCTTGTGCCCAGCGTATTTGCTTCGGAGGAACAAATATCAGCGGAGAATAAGCTTATGATAGAATATTTGAAAACGGGCGCTGATGAGCAGGATGTAAAGCTTTTTTTCAGTAATATATCAAAATAGCAGATAGCGCTTGTTCAAAATGCAAAAATGATGTAAAATAACATATAGCTTTATTCTGTTATCAGACGGGCTATATCAAATTGGGAGAAAAGTATGTCGGGTAAGGATATTATACATATATTTAAAGGGCTGCTGCCCGATGAACGGCTTTTGACAGATGTGGATATGAGCCGGATAACTACTTTCAGAATCGGCGGGCCCGCTGATATCGTAGCAGAGGCTGAAAGCCCTGAGGAAATAATTGACCTGCTCCGCACTGCGCGGGATAACGGCATACCTTTTGTTGTGCTGGGCAACGGCTCAAACGTGCTGGTTAAGGATAAAGGAGTGCGGGGACTGGTAATAAGGATTAATTCGGCTATGAGCCGCGCGCAGGCTGAAGGCAATACAGTCCGTGCGCAGGCTGGAATTATGATGGGTGCTCTGGCACGCTTTCTGGCAGCCCATTCTCTTGCGGGCTTTGAATTTGCCAGCGGCATTCCCGGCTGCCTGGGCGGGGGAATATATATGAACGCCGGCGCTTATAACGGTGAAATAGGTTCTTTAATCAAAGAGGTATATTTTATAGATGAAAATTTAAATTTAAAGACTTTAAAAAATGAACAGCTTGACTTTTCCTACAGGCATTGCGCCCTTTCGGGCAGGAATGTAGTTATAACCGGGGCCTGCCTGGAATTGGAGCAGGGGAATAAAGAGCAGATTAACGAGCTGATACGCGATTATACCCGCCGCCGCAGGGAACGTCAGCCTTTAGAATATCCCAGCGCGGGCAGCATGTTTAAAAGGCCTGCCGGAGCGTATGCTGCGGCGCTTATAGACCAGGCAGGGCTTAAGGGAATGCGGGTAGGAGACGCCTGCATTTCACAGAAGCACGCGGGCTTTTTTATAAATCTGGGTAAGGCTACGGCCGAGCAGATGCTGGAACTTGTTGAAAGGACAAAGGAAATCGTCTATGAGAGGTCGGGCATAATGCTTTGCCCGGAGGTGCGCATAATAGGCGAATAATTGAACATAAGAGGTGAAAATAATGAGATTCGTAATTATTACCGGACTGTCGGGCTCAGGAAAGACAAACGCGCTTAAGTACATGGAGGATATGGGCTTTTTCTGCGTGGATAATCTTCCGCCTGTGCTGCTGGGTAAATTTGCGGATCTTTTTTTTCAGGGCAACGGTTCCCTGGATAAAGTTGCGGTGGTTATAGACATCAGGGGACGCGAGTTTTTTTCCGGACTGCTTGAAGCGCTGAATTATATGGACGAGCACGGCTATATTTTCGAGGTTATATTTTTATATGCGGACGAGGAAGAGCTGGTCAACCGCTATAACCTCACCCGAAGGGCGCATCCGCTGGCTGTGGGGGGGCGCCTGCTTGAAGGCATAAGGCGGGAAGCTGAACTCCTGGGTGATTTAAAGGAGCGTGCCACTCTTAATATTAATACGACTAAACTGCATCCCAAACAGCTGGGCCAGATGCTCAGGCGCTATTTTTCAGAGGAGGACACCCAAAAAGTACGGCTGACCATTCTATCTTTCGGTTTTAAGCGGGGTATACCATCCGATACCGATATGGTTTTTGACGTGCGCTTTTTGCCCAATCCGTATAACGAGCCGTCCCTGAGAAATTATTCGGGGCTGAATAAGGACGTGCAGGACTATATTATGAAGGCGCCTGAAACCCTGGAACTCTTTAATAAGCTTTATGATTTTATCAGCTTTGTGCTGCCCCTTTATCCTCATTCCTCCAAGCGCGACCTTATAATCGCCATAGGGTGTACCGGCGGCATGCACCGTTCAGTAGCTACGGTAGAATGGCTGGCGGCCCGCTTCAGGGAGCAGGGAGTTAATGTGTTTACAGAACACCGGGATTTGGAAAATGAAAAGCTGGGCGTGAAATATAAGCCGGTAGAGTGATATTATGTCCTATACAAAAGAATTGAAGCTGTCCCTGCTGCATGTAAATACGAAAAAATGCTGCGGGCTGAGCGAACTGGAAGCGCTTCTGCATACAGGCGGAGAGCTGTCTATCTCAGGCGGCAGGCCGGGCATTGATTTTACGACTGAATTGGAGCCTCTGGCCGGGCGCGTGCTGAGCTTAATAAGGGAACTGACGGGCGCGGAGCCGCGCATGCTTATGCGCCGGAAAAACCAGCCCCGCAGGATGACTCTCTATGTGATTGAACTGGACGGGGATAAAACTCAGATAGTTTTTGAAAAATTCGGGCGTGACGGCGTGCTTTCGGAGATAAGGCTGCCCGAAAAGGAATGCTGCCTGCGCGCTGCGCTAAGGGGCGCGTTCCTCGGCTGCGGCATGCTGGCCGACCCCAATAAGCAGTATTTGATGGAATTTTCCGCTTCGGGAGATATGAGCGGAAGATATATTCAATCGCTGCTGGACAAGCTTAATATATCCTATGGTGAGAATTACCGCGGAGACAAACGGGTTTTTTATATAAAAGAAGCGGGGAGCATATCCAAGCTTTTGGGCCTTATGAATGCGCCTGCATTTATGCTGGAGGTGGAAAACGTCCGGGTGGTGCGTGAGGTACGCAACCGGATTAACCGTCAGAATAACTGCGAAAGCGCTAATATGGATAAGAGCATAACGGCTTCGCTGCGTACTATGGAGGATATTGAATTAATTCTCTCTTCAGGCCGGAAGGTTTCTTCCGCTTTAATGGAGGCGGCCCAGATGCGCGCCGAGAGGCCGGAGGCTTCTTTATCCGAACTGGCCTTGGAACTGGGTATAAGCCGTTCAGCGCTTAATAACCGTCTCAGAAAACTGCGTTCAATAGCTGAGGAGATAAGAATGAATCAATGACCATACAAAAGAGGAGTTAATAAATGTCTGGTTTTACGCATCTTCATGTACATACCGAATACAGCCTGCTGGACGGCGCGTCCAGAATTGAAGATTTGGTATTAAGAGCCAAAGAACTGGGTATGGACAGCCTTGCCATAACCGACCACGGCGCTATGTACGGCGTGGTGGATTTTTATAAAGCGGCTAAAAAGCACGGGATTAAGCCCATAATTGGCTGCGAAGTATATGTTGCGCCCCGCGGACACAAGGAAAAGGAGGGCAGAGCGGATAAGGAATACGCCCATTTTATACTGCTGGCAGAAAATGAAAAGGGCTATTACAATCTTATCAAGCTGGTTTCTCTTGGCTTTACAGAGGGCTTCTATTATAAGCCCCGCATAGACTATGATTTGCTGGAACAGTATTCCGAGGGGCTTATAGGCCTTTCGGCCTGCATAGGCGGGGATATTCCCCAGCTTCTGCTTAACGGCATGGAGGAGGAGGCTAAGGTTCTGGCTCTGCGCCTGAAAAATATTTTAGGCCCGGATAACTTCTTTATTGAAATACAGGACCACGGTTTGACTCAGGAACGCCAGGTCAATCCGCAGCTTATCAAACTGGCCGGAGAACTGGGTTTAGGCATTGTATGCACTAACGATTCGCATTATACCCGCCGGGAGGACGCTGAGGCGCATGATATACTGCTTTGCATTCAGACGGGCAAGACGGTGGACGACCCTAACCGCATGCGCTTTGAGGGAGACGGGTTTTATCTGAAGAGCGAAGAAGAAATGCGCGGGCTCTTTCCGGATTTGCCCGAAGCTTTGGAAAACACCGTCAAAATAGCCGAGCGCTGCAATTTTGACTATGTTTTCGGTGAATTGAAGCTGCCCTATTATAAAACTCCCGATTCCCGCACGGCAGTGCAGTTTATGCGGGATATAAGCAGGGAAGGGCTTATTAAAAAATACGGGCAGCCCTCCCAAGAAGTGCTGGAGCGCTATGAATATGAGATGAATATGATAGAAAAAATGGGGTATGTGGATTATTACCTCATAGTTTGGGATTATATTCATTACGCTAAGACGCATGATATTATGGTGGGCCCCGGACGGGGGAGCGGCGCGGGCAGCATAGTAGCTTACGCTATGGATATAACCACAGTAGACCCCATTAAATATAATCTGCTCTTTGAACGCTTCCTCAATCCGGAGAGGGTAAGCATGCCGGACTTTGATGTGGATTTCCCGCCCGACGGCCGGGGAAAGGTTATAGAATACGTTACTCGGAAATACGGCGCGTATAACGTGGCGCAGATTATAACCTTCGGCACGATGGGAGCGCGCATGGTGGTGCGGGACGTGGGCCGCGCCATGAATATCCCCTATAATGAATGCGACAGGATAGCCAAATTAATTCCGCATGAATTGAATGTTACCCTTTCGGACGCTTTAGAGCGCAGTCCAGACCTTAAAAAGGAGCTGGAATCAGAGCAGGTGGCAAAGCTTATCGAGTATTCCCTTAAATTAGAGGGATTGCCCCGGCACAGCTCCACCCATGCCGCGGGTGTGGTTATTTCCAAGGAGCCGGTAGACAGCTATGTCCCGCTGGCCATTAACGATAATGTGCCTGTCACCCAGTTTACCATGAAAACTCTTGAACAGCTGGGCCTGTTAAAAATGGACTTTTTGGGGCTGAGGACGCTGGCTGTTATAAAGGATACGCTGGATTTAGTTAAAAACAGGACGGGAGAAATGCCCGATATATACAATATCAGCTTTGACGACGCCAAAGTATACGCCATGCTGGCAAAAGGGGACACGGACGGCGTATTTCAGCTTGAAAGCACGGGCATGCGCAATTTTATGCGTGAATTAGGCCCCTCCACGTTTGAAGATATCATAGCGGGCATAGCCCTTTACCGGCCCGGCCCAATGGAGAGCATCCCTCGCTATGTAAAAGGGAAAAAGGATCCGGGGAGCGTTGAATATCTGCATCCTATTCTGGAGCCGGTATTAAATGTCACTTACGGCTGTATTGTATATCAGGAGCAGGTCATGCAGATAGTCCGGGATGTGGCGGGCTATTCGCTGGGACGCAGCGACGTTATGAGACGGGCCATGTCCAAAAAGGATAAGGCGGTCATGGAGCGCGAGCATGAGATATTTATACACGGCCTGGAGGAGAATGGTCAAATAGTGGTGCCCGGAGCGGTGCGCAACGGCATTCCCGAAAAGATAGCCGAGGAGATGTTTGAGCAGATACGCACATTTGCTCAATACGCCTTTAATAAATCACATGCGGCGGCTTATGCTGTAGTGGCGTATGAGACGGCATATTTAAAATATTATTATCCATCAGAGTTTATGGCCGCCATGCTCAACAGCTTTCTGGGGGACGGCTCCCGCGCGGCCCAATATATCCAATACTGCCGGGATAATCTTATAAGCGTGCTGCCGCCTGATATAAATGAAAGCGGGGCTTATTTTACCGTTACTCAAAAGGGAGCGGTCCGCTTCGGCATGGCGGCCGTTAAAAATGTAGGAGTGAATGCGGTTGAGGCTATTGTTAAAGAGCGGGAAGCCAACGGCCCGTTTAAGGGAATATATGATTTTGCCCGGCGCTGCATGAGCGGCGGAGGGGAAATAAATAAACGGGCGGTAGAATGCCTTATTAAGGCGGGCGCTTTTGACAGCTCAGGCTTTACGCGGCGCAGCCTGCTTTCCAGCTATGAGAGCATAATAGACCAGGTGCAGGCGGGCGCTAAAAGGATGGTGGAGGGCCAGCTCTCATTTTTTACCGAGGAGCTGGAATCCGAATTGGATTCGGAGCAGGAAAACGAAATTCCCAAATTGCCTGAATACGAGCAATCCTATCTGCTGTCTCTGGAAAAGGAGATGCTGGGCATATATGTTTCGGGGCATCCTCTGGAAAAATATAAAAATGCCCTTAAGCGTGCAAATCTTACTACCGCCATGCTTATGGACGAAGAGGAATTGCAGCTTAACGGAATATATGACGGCAAGGAAGTAGAATATTTGGGTATAATTTCAGCTGTGCGCACCAAGATAACCAAGAGCAATAACCTTATGGCGTTTGTTACGGCGGAGGACAATTACGGCGCGCTGGAATGCCTGGTATTTCCCAATGTCTATACCCGTTACCGGGACAAGCTGGTTACGGAAAAGGTGGTGCGCCTTAAGGGAAGGCTGTCCATGAGGGAGGACGAGCAGCCCAAGATAATCCTGGACGCGGCGTATGAGGTGCAGCCGGACGGAGAAACAAGCAGGATATGGATACGCATTACTGATGAGAACCGGGCGGCACTTAATCAATTAGACGTCTTTATGGCGGGACACGAGGGGGGCTGCCGGGTAATATTGTACTACGAAAAAGAGCGCGGCCAGAAAGAGCTGGAGGGCAGGATTTCGGGTGACGAACAGGTCTTGGCCGGTTTGAGGCGCCTTTCTCGAGAGCAGCAGGTGACAATCCCATAATTTGTGTTTTTTCAGAAGATTTTCAGTAGTCACAAAGCCTTGTTTCTGTTATACTATATCTTAAGCATGTTTTTGCATGATTACCGGCTTAAAGCCTGAATAGATAATTTCGACCGGAAAGGCGAGGATGTATATATGGAAGTTAAGAGAATAGGCGTGCTGACAAGCGGAGGAGACGCACCGGGCATGAACGCCTGCATACGCGCAGTAGTGCGCACCGCAATTTATCACGGGCTTACCGTTGCGGGCATAGAGCGCGGATACTGGGGCCTGATTGAAAATAAAATGCACGAAATGGATCTGCGCGGCGTGGGAGATATTATCAACCGCGGCGGCACCATCTTAAAAACTGCGCGCTGTCTTGAATTTAAAACCAAAGAGGGGCAGGCTATAGCTCTTAAACATCTTAAGGAGAATGAGATAGACGGGTTGGTGGTCATAGGCGGAGACGGCTCCTTTGCCGGAGCGCAGGTGCTGACTGATTACGGCATACCCGCTATAGGCATACCTGGCACTATTGATAACGATTTGGCCTATACCGATTATACGCTGGGCTTTGATACGGCGCTTAATACCGTTCTGGACGCAATAAGGAAAATAAGGGATACTATGACCAGCCACGACCGCGTGAGCGTTGTGGAGGTAATGGGAAATAAGTGCGGCGATTTAGCTTTGTATTCCGGACTCAACGGCGGTGCGGAATGTATTCTTATCCCCGAAAAGGCATGGGATATAGAGCAGGTGTGCGCTATGCTGCTCAGGGGCAAGGAAAAGGGCAAGATGGCCAGCATAATCCTTTTGGCTGAAGGCGCGGGCGACGGCAACGAGCTGAGCAAGACTATAGAGGCGCGCACTGGCATGCAGGCGAGGGCTACGGTTCTTGGGCATATTCAGCGCGGCGGCTCTCCCAGCGCGCGGGATACGCAGCTTGCCAGCATGTTTGGCTTTTATGCGGTTAATCTGCTGGTTAAAGGCGTAGGGGGCCGGGTTGTAGGCATTAAAGACGACCAGATTTTTGATATGGAAATACACGACGCTCTCAAGATGGAAAAGACGGTAAACGAGAGCATGTATAATCTGGCTAATGTTTTGGCTATTTGATAAGCAGTTAAAAATTATAAGCCAGACTGCCGCTTTAATAGCGGCAGATACTTAAATTAAAGTAAGCATACCATGCATTAATACGCTGGCATGCTTTTTTATTTATTCACTGCATATTATAAATTTTATTAATTGTAAAATTCTTCTTGACATCAGGATATACATGGACTATAATGAAGAAAAATGAAAAATATTACATAACTGTTGTTTGTTAAAATAATAGGATATAATAATCGCTAAGAAGTAAATTCACCTACATGAGTTAATAAAATTCGCTTTTGATTTAACGAGGGAAAAGCGGCTGGGTTATTGAGAATAGGATCAGATTTTCTTTAAATCTCCGATAAAATCTATTAAAGCCAAGAAAAAATGGCGTTATAAGGAAACAATAAAGTATTTACCAGGCTGTTTTTAGGTTCAGTTTGTAAAACTTTCTTATATTTTTGGATAATTACGTCAATCAGTGTACGCTGCAATGTTGCGTTGGTACGGATTTCAGCAGTGTGTGGAAATAAATGGGTATTAGGATTCCGGCCGTCTATTTCGTTTTATTCCAGAGGGCAAAGCATTGTTAATTTTACGGTGGAGGGCTGTTTCGAGCCGGGCGCCGAAAAAAAGGCTTTGCCGCAGCAGTATTATGAATGACAGCTGATGCTTTTCGGGCAGGCGTTGCTGCATGCTTCAGCTATGGGAGTTGGGGGAGCGTGCGTCGCAAAGCTAAAAAGGTTCAGCTTTCAGTATCTTCAGCCGGCAGGAGCACGCACGGCTGGGGCAGAATAAAATTTCTGTCCTGCACTTTTGCTTTGGCTGCTTGCGTTCTCTTTGCGCTGATAGGGAATAATGCAGGAAGCGCTCAAGTATTTTCCATTTTTACCGTGCATGTTTCCGCTGGCTGGGGGCAGGTTTACACTAAAAAAATAAAAAGGAGAAAATGCTAATGAAACGTCATCCAAAATTGCTGCGCTGCGTAACGGTTCTGACACTGCTGTTTCTGCTGGTCAACTGTTCGATATCCAATGCAGAGCTCCTGGCATCCAACGCGGCGTCCGGCGCACTCCAGCCTGAGGGCTGGCTTGAAGCGGAATATTTGGATTCGGCCGGCAGTTCAACAGTCAGCCTTAATTCAAGCACTGTAAGCGTTGCCGCGCCCAGTTCGGTAAGCGCTGCTGCTTTGAGCCGGAATTCCATACAAATTTCCTGGTCCAAGTCTTCCAATGCCGACGCATACTTTTTGAAGCGTTACAATTCCTCTACGGGCGAATGGGACATTATAGCGCAGACTACCGGGCTTTCTTTTACAGACGGCAGCCGTGCGGCCAATACTACCTATCGATATCACGTTGTGGCCTATAAGGTGATAGACGGTATTGTTTGCTTTGCGCCCACAAGTATGGAGGCATCCGCAACTACTCCTCAGTATGCGTATGCTCCTGACCGTGTTACTGCAACTCCCAAAAGCGGGACTTCCATAGAAATTACATGGTCTGCGGCGGCAGGTGCCGACGCTTATTTCCTCAAGAGATATAATCCCTCTACAGGCGAATGGGATATTATAGCGCAGACCTATGGGCTTTCTTTTACCGACAGCAATCTGACTCCCAACACAACTTACCGGTACCATGTTGTAGCATATACAACATTTGACGGCTCCATTCATTTTGCGCCTGTAAGCCCGGAAGCGTCCTTAACGCTTCAGCATGTTTACGCGCCCTCCTCCATCAGCGCTACCGCGGCCGATCCGACTACGGTAAATATAAACTGGTCGAGCGCAGCCGGAGCCGAAGCATATTTCCTCAAGCGCTACAATGCTTCTACAGGCGAATGGGATATTATAGCGCAGACTTACGGACTTTCTTTTACAGACGGCAACAGGGCGCCGGGTACGAGCTACAGCTATCATGTAGTGGCTTATACACGCGTTAACGGCGTTGTTACATATGCGCCTGTAAGCAGTACCGCTACAGTAACTACTCCGCGGTATATTTATGCTCCCGGTGAAATAACGGCTGTGGCCACAAGCGCATATTCTATAAAAATTAAGTGGTCCGAATCGAGCAATGCGGACGGTTATGCCCTTAAGAGATATAATCCGTCCACTGGGCAGTGGGATATACTGCTTCAGACAATCGACCGGGATTATACTGATAATACCTGTCAGCCCAATACGCAGTACCGTTATCATGTAGTAGCATACCGGAATGTAAACGGTAATTGGTATTTTGCACCGCCCAGCTCTGAGGCGGCGCTGACAACGCCCTCCTTCGGGAGCGCGCCCTCCTCGGTTGAAGCTTCGGCTGCGGCAACGTCTGTCACCCTTACCTGGACGTCTGTTCCCGGCGCTTCAGGCTATGCGATAAAGCGCCTTAACGCTTCAAGCGGCGCCTGGGAGGTAATTGCTCAGACAAGCAGTACAAAATATACCGATAAGAACCGTACTCCCGACACAACTTACAGCTATCAGGTTGTGCCGTATGCTGTGGGCACAACTACTCACTACGGCGCTACCAGCCAGAATGTAACTGTAACTACGCCGGCAGTTTCGGGTCCGACTTCCATGATGGCGTATTCTGCCGGCCGGAACGAAATAACCGTTCATTGGGATATGGGCGATTTGGCGGACGGCTATGTTCTGCGGCGCGCAGAATCTCCAGACGGGCCTTTTAATAATGTTATATCTACCGCAAACAGAAGCTATACTGATACAGGCCTGATTTCAGACAAGACCTATTATTACGATGTTGTGGCATATAAGATCATTAACGGAACAATATGGTATGCTACTCCGCAGTGCACGGCTTCGGCTGAGCCTAAGAGTGAATCGGCCTCCTACAGCGGCGCGGGATACAATTCCAACCGGATAGTGGGCCTGGATCACAGCGGACGCGCCTTTTCGGCTATAAGCGGCTATCAGGACGGCCGTGACGTAGGGGTAATGTATTGGCCGTGGTTCGGGACGGGCGCTCCCTTCTTCAATGGGATATATGACGTTGCTCAAATCCTGGCCAGACCGGACGGCTATAACGAACTCTTCCATAAGGATACATATGACAGCCCCGCGAATGAAGTGCACTACTGGGGCGAACCGCTCTGGGGCTATTATCATTCCAGAGACCCGTACATTATCCGCAAGCACTTAGAGCTGCTGACAACGGCAGGCGTAGATTTCCTGTATTTTGACACAACCAACGCCTGGACGTACGCCGAAGCGGTGATTGATATCATGCAGGTGATGGACGAAATGCAGCGTGAAGGCTGGAATCCGCCGCAGATAGTCTTTTACACGCACTCGCACTCCTTAGATACGGTTCGTTCAATTTATAACGACATCTATAAAAAGAATCTCTATCCCAATACCTGGTACAGAATCAACGGCAAGCCTGTAATTATCGGCTACACTAATGTGGCGGACGACCTGGCTGAAGCTGCGGTAAGGGGAGATACCAGCTATTATCCTCAGCCGCTGTCCTCTGAAATCCTGAATTTCTTTACCTTTAAGATGCCGCAGTGGCCGAATGAAGCGTACCGCAGCGACGGTGTGCCGTGGATTGAATTTACCTATCCTCAGCCCATGCATACCAACATTATGAATGTTTCGGCGGCGTCCAGCCCCATGCTGCCCTTCTCCTTCTCTCTCACGCGCGGGCTGAACAACTGGGGCCGCGGCTACAACGTAAGCACAGGCGCCAACAATTATTTGGATGCTTTGTACACCGGCACTTTCTTCCAGAGTTCCTGGAACACTGTGCTCAATTCGGCGGTTAAACCCGAAATAGTGACGGTAAACGGCTGGAACCAGTGGGTGGCGAGCAAAACCATGTATGACGGAGAATACACCTTCTGCGATGTAGCCAATATGGAGTTTTCCGCAGATATAGAGATGATGAAGGGCGGGTATGCCGACCTCTATTATCAGATGCTGGTTAAGAACATCCGCGCTTATAAGGGTTATTCAGCGGGCGCGACCGGGTATGTAACAAAGACCATAGACATAAACGGCAGTCCGAGTCAGTGGGATAATGTAAACGCTGTATTCAGGGATATGGGCGTAACCAATTACGGCAGGGACTATATAAACGCCGCGGGCACTGAAACCTATGTTCAAAGCGCGCCCAGGAATAATATCCAGGAGGTTAGAGTAACAAAAGACAGCAGTTATATTTACTTCTATATCCGCTGTGAAGATGACATTACCGCTGCGACTGATTCCCGCTGGATGAATATCTTTATCGGTACCGGGACGCCTTCCTCCAAGGGATGGCAGGGCTATGAATACGTTGTGAACCGTTCGGTAAACGGCAATGTTTCCAATGTAGAAAAGCTCAACAGCAATTATACAGGCACCGTTACCGGCCAAGCTGATATTTCTTTAAACGGCAGCGTGCTTCAGGTGCGCATTCCGCGCAGTGCGCTGGGATTGGGCGCCAACAGCAATACCTTCTATTTCAAGGTTGCTGACGACGTTCAAGGGCCGACAGATATCATGAACTACTATACCAGCGGCAGCTCGCTGCCTATGGGCAGACTCAGCTTCCAGTATAACGATTGATGCTGTATTAGTCCAAACAAGCTTTAAATGCGGCGGCGTTCTTGCCAAATAACAGCTTGAGAATGCAGGCGCAATAAGCAGAGGAAGAGAGGAGCGGCGGGCTCCTCTCTTTTTTTAGGGCAGTCTAAAACTTTTGAAAAAGTTTAAGGGGGCTGAAGCGGCGGGCAGCCTGGGTAAACAATCCTTTGTTCCCAGCCTAAAGGAATGCTGTTAAAAGTTCGCAGCATAGGGAGCTTGAGCGGAACGGAATTATGAAAAGTTCGCAGCATAGGGAGCTTGAGCGGAGCGGAATTATGAAAAGCTTGCAGCATAGGGATTTTGAGCGAACGGAATTATGAAAAGCAAATGCCGCATTGGCAAAACGGGGCCCGAAGATTTCGCAGGGAGGCTTTTCGGCAGGCCGAGAGGAAGGGCAGGCCTCTCTCTTTATTATTGTTTTGGAAATTTATTTTAGAGTATTTTTCAGCGTTAAGCCGGAAGCGGGTAAAAAATAAGAAGAGCATTTGCTCTTCTTACTAATCATTTTTATTGCTATCCAATTAAAGGCCGTATCTTTTCTTGAACCTGTCTACGCGGCCGCCGGTATCCACCAGCTTCTGCTTGCCGGTATAGAAAGGATGGCATTTGGAGCATATTTCCACCTTAAGCTCGCTTTTTACCGAGCCGGTTTCAAAAGTTTCCCCGCAGGCGCATTTGACGATAGCCTTCTGATAATTAGGATGTATTCCTTTTTTCATCTGCATTCACCTCTAATCTGATAAAGCGGATGCTCCGCAAAATTTCCATAACAGCAGATTATATTATAGCCTATCCCAAAGAAAATGTCAATAATATTTTGCGCCGCTTAATACTTTTTGACGTTCCGGGCCGTTTAGGCAATACAGGCAGGGCATAAGGCATTTTTCGGGGAGCGTTAGCGGCGTATGCGCCTATTCTGTCTTTCCATGCGGCAGTATGCCTTTTGCCCGTCTTGCATCCTTTTAGGGGAGTTCTCCTGCGCAATCTGTAATTGCAGGCGAGACGGATTTTTCAGTCCGCCAAGCAGGAGGACGCGGGAATAACGGCGCAGGTCAGGGACAATGGCGCTGACAGCGGGAAAAATCCGTCTGCGGCGCAGCGTACCCTGATTGCACCGCCTAATCTATTTTGACCTCAGGATGCTTTTTAAGATAGTCGTCAATAGCTGCCTTAACTGCTTCTTCAGCCAAAAGGGAGCAGTGCATTTTCACTTCGGGAAGCCCGTCCAGAGCTTCTGCAACGGCTTTATTGGTTAGTTTTAGGGCTTCTTTAAGGGTCTTGCCCTTAATCATTTCAGTGGCCATAGAGCTGGTGGCGATAGCTGCGCCGCAGCCGAAGGTTTTGAATTTAACATCCTTTATAACGCCGTCCTCAACTTCCAGAAACATCTTCATTATATCTCCGCATTTGGCGTTGCCTACGGTGCCTACGCCGTCTGCATTCTCGATTTCGCCTACATTGCGCGGGTTGCTGAAATGGTCCATAACTTTTTCGCTATACATATTCCTTTTCCTCCGTTTCTTTATATAATGGGGACATATCCCTGAGCCTCTGGACTATGGGCGGGAGCTCGGCCAGGACGTAATCTATGTCCTCGTCGGTAGTAGCGTCCCCGATAGTCAGCCGTAAGGAGCCGTGAGCCGTCTCATGCTTAAGACCTATTGCCAGCAGCACATGAGAGGGGTCTAAGGAGCCGCTGGTGCAGGCCGAGCCGCTGGAGCCGGCAATGCCCCGAAGATCCAGGCTTAAAAGCAGTGCCTCTCCCTCTATATAAGAGAAGCTGAAATTCAGGTTGTTGGAGAGCCGCTTTAATTCATGGCCGTTTAGGCGCACGTCCGGGATGGTATTCATTATTCCTTCCTTAAGCCGGTTGCGCATTTCCAGCAGGCGCAGATTGTTTTCCTCCATATGCTCGCAGGCCATTTCCAGAGCCTTGGCCATTCCTACAATTCCGGGGACGTTATCTGTGCCCGGACGCTTATTGCGCTCCTGAGCTCCTCCGAACATCAGATTGTCAAAGCGCACGCCTTTGCGTACATAAAGCGCGCCTACGCCTTTGGGACCGTAAAATTTATGCGCGGACATTGAAAGCATATCTATATTCATGCTCTGGACGTCTATAGGCTCATGGCCGGCGGCCTGCACGGCGTCAGTATGGAAAATAATTTTATTTTCCCGTGCGATTCTGCCTATTTCAGCTACCGGCTGGATAGTGCCTATTTCGTTATTAGCGAACATTATTGTTATAAGGCAGGTATCTGGGCGTATTGCTGCTTTTAAATCTTCAATGCGCACCAGTCCGTATTCGTCCACCGGCAGATAAGTTACCTCATAGCCCATTTTTTCCATGCGCTGGCAGGTATGCAGCACAGCATGGTGCTCTATAGAGCTGGTTATAATATGTTTGCCTTTTTTGCTGGCTGAAGCGGCGCCCATTATGGCCATATTATCCGCTTCGGTACCGCCGCTTGTAAAATATATTTCGTTTTCCTGAGCGGCGTTTATAGCAGCAGCAATTTTGCCGCGCGCTTCTTCCTGAGCCTTTTTGGCCACCCGTCCGTATTCATGCACGCTGCTGGGATTGCCGAAATCCTTGCCGAAATAGGGCATCATCTCGGATAAAACCTCTGGTTTAGTATAGGTTGTGGCGGCATAATCCATGTAAACGTATCTTTTGCTCATTTTTTCATCTCCTTGGCCGCTTGGCCCTTAAAATAATCGTCCACCATATTTTGCAGGGTTATTTCCTCCAGCGCGGTGGTAACGCTTTCGGATATACGCTGCCAGACGGCCTTTGTAGCGCAGGAATCTTCATTTTTACACTTTTTTCCCCTCTGGCATTCCACAATGGTCATATCTCCCTCCAGGGCGGTAAGCACCTGGTTTACCGTGATACAGTCGGGAGGAGCGGAAAGAGTATACCCGCCTGAGGCGCCGCGGACGGTTTGCACAATACCGGCCTTTTTAAGCAGGGCTAAAAGCTGTTCGAGGTATTTTTCGGCAAGCTCCTGAGACTGCGCTATGTCTTTTAAAGGAATGGGGTTACCGCCGTAGGCCCGCGCCAGCTCAAATGCCGCTTTAAGGCCGTAGGTCCCTTTTGTAGTCAGCTTCAAGCGTTCTCCTCCTTTGAATTTAATCTCTAGTATTTTACTAGGCTTTAATTGTAGCACTGCGCTATCTTATTGTCAACAAAAACAGAGGAATTATTTATAAAAATTTTTCTTAACGGGGGAGGGTTAAAAAAGCGGTTCTCACAGGTATGTTTTAATGGGGGAAGCGGTTGCTGAATAAACGGCAGAAGGCGGGGGCGGCTGGAACTTTAGGCGGCGCATGCGCCGCCTAAAGCAAGCCCCAAATAAAAAACGGGGCCGCTTGGCGGG
>OMGY01001914.1_pt1 | contig 16925 bp, 10 predicted proteins | sample 1674461 | NCBI WGS metagenome assembly OMGY01 (sample SAMN05578579, study PRJEB25193) | human gut metagenome | biome: Human Microbiome; feature: human-associated habitat; material: feces | host: Homo sapiens | place: USA:Birmingham
CACAGCGACTACAGAGCAGATGGGATATGGTATGGTTTCTTTTTTCGTCTGTTTTCTCTTAATGAATCGTAATCCATTTCAAAATTTTACTTTGGGTTTCTACGAATTGTTCATATTCTTCCCGGCTGTTTTGCTGATATTCCAGCGTGATATACTTTGGTGCTACGCGCTCTACAAATTCCCGGACACCTTCTCCGATAAAAGGCTGATGCAGATCAATATGACAGGCATGGTCATATGCAAGGCGAAATAGTTCATAAAATGGAATCTTATCAAAGTCTATCGGATGTTCTCTCCATTCTTTTCGCTGTTTTCTTACATAATCCCCTCCAAGTGACAGCTGCAGGTGCATTCCTTTAAACCAGTGGAGCATCTGTGCTTTTTCGTATTTGTCTATCATTTTATTCAGATATGCTACGGCATCTTCTGGAGTCTTTAGCTGTGTTGTTGTATTCATATAATGTCCGGTATCGAGCATGATTCCCTTTTTTTGTGTATGCATTCCTTCTATAAGCCGGCGGGTAAGGCGGACATTTTTCAAGGTAAGCCCGCTCCACCAGAGATTCTCTACAAGAAAGTCGAATGGATATTCTTTTTCATCAAGGAGGGTATTGATGACCTCTAAGCTTGCATCAATCACTTCTTTATCTGTATAGCGGTATTTATAAATATAGCTCTCCCGGAGTGTCACTTCTGAAACATGGAAAACTACATACTTTGCTCCAACTTGTTCTGCATAGGCAAGATCGTCCCGCAAACTGTTCAGATAAGATTCCCTGCTCATTCCTCCAAAGTATTCCAGCCACTGCTCTCTTGAATCAAATTCCTGATCTAGGCGTTCATAATTCCCCTTCCACCAGTCCATCCAGAAAATATGAAAATACAGATGTACCCCATTCACCATATCCGGCAGAATCTTTCCTTCATCTGGCTCGCCTGCCCGAATCACTTCCAGTCCATTTAATCCTCGTGACTCATAAGACTTTCTAATATCTTCACTATCTTTATAACGATTTAGCATCCCTTCATAAATTGAAAAATTCATGGAACGACATTCTGGTATTTTCTGCATAGTTTCCCCCTTCAATCTCGTATACTCTCAGAATCTTTCTAAGAATACATTTTATCTATACTTATCATCCATACTTATTTCAAAAATGCCCCATCATTCTGGCAATCTTTCTAAAGTTCAAAAACGCCCCGGCTATTCATCTCATCAGATCATATTTTATTTTTATCCGCTGCAGCTTTTCCAACAATGGCTTTGCTCCAATCCACAGAAAAATAAATGTAGAACTGGCATGAACAAGATCTACCGGAATACCTGAAATATAGATTGCAAGCAGTCCTTCCCATGTAAAATCATACACACTCATAAAGAGAGCCGCTGGATTCATGATTCCTCCATAAATGAACACCGTCACAAGGAATCCATATATACAAAGGCTGAGCCGTTTGGTCGGAAGCAGTCCTATTCGGTAAAGGATTCCTGACAAAAATCCGATAAAACCCATCGCAAACATCTGCCATGGGGTCCATGGTCCCTGCCCAAATAAGAAATTGCTGACTACCATCGTCATGGCACCAACTAAGAATCCTGCCTCGCCGCCAAATGCGATTGCACTGATGATCACGATTGCTATAATCGGCTTAAAGCTCGGTATCATAAAAAATGCTGCCCGGCCGGCGGTTGCCAATGCTACCATTGTTGCAAGAACAACTAGCTCTCTCACCTGAGGTTTTCGTCCCTCAAATACCATAAAAAACGGTAATAACGAGTATATAATGATTACCAGGCTAATAAAATAATACTTTCTTGGACCAAAAATCTTTTCAAATACTGTGCCAACGGCGGCAACATCCATAACATAAAATCCGACAGCAATTGTGAGGGGAATCGCTACAAGCAAGAGAAAGAGACTTACTCTGGTACGAACAGAAAGCCTGCGTTTTTCCTGCTTTTTCCAGATTTCGGTATCCATCTCAAACATATCATTATCTAAAATGACATCTCCCGCCCTGCCTTCTCCTGACAAATCTCCTGCTAATTCTTTTAAAGCAGAAGCTTTCCTGCTTTTTGGTAAAAAGATACGCTTTATCTTTGCAGAAATCGTATCTTCATTCACGATTGGAGAAGCGTAAAATTCTTTCAAGAACTCCTGACTTGATTTCCAGTCTGCCATTGTTCACACTCCTTTTTTAAGACATTCCACAACGTCCTCCCCGGTAACCGCCATGGGAAAATACCTTCTAGCCATTCGGTTTGCCGCTGTTGTATAAAAATTATTTCCGGCAAAGAATTCTCCCGGAGTTCCACATGCCACAATATTTCCATCAAAAAATAAACCACATCGGTCTGCATAAGAAGCGCAGAACTCAATATCATGAGAAATCATAAAAACAGTTACGCCCTGCTCTTTGAGTAATGCCAGTATTCCGGCAAATTCTTTTTTAAAATAGCTGTCAAGTCCTTTGGTCGGTTCATCCATCAACAAAAGCTTTGGCCGCAATAACAAAATCTTAGCCAGGGCAAGCCTCTGCTGCTCTCCCCCGCTTAAGTCATACGGATGACGATGCAGTAATTCTTCCAAATGTGTTACTTTAATGATTCCTTCCACCGCATCCTTTTTATCCATGGCAAGCTGATATTCTTCATCCTTTTTCTCTTTTACACCGCCTACCATTTCAAACAGTTCTAATTCCACACTTTTCTTTACAAAAAGAGACTGCGGGTTTTGCGGCAGTACTCCAAGAAAATTGCGGAACAGTTCTTTATCGCTGTAACGACGGATATCCTTACCTTCTAAAAGTACTTTTCCACGATATGGCTTTCTCAAACGGCTCAAAAGTGAAAGTGTTGTTGACTTCCCGGTTCCATTTCCTCCAAGCAATGCAAAGAATTCTCCTCTTTTTAAGGAAAAGCTTAGTCCCTTTACGACATCCGGCAGTTCTTTATCATAGCGGAACCACAGATCATCACACGCTAAGATGATATCTTCTTTTTTCTCTTTAAACTTTTCTGTAAACTTTTCTGTAATCTTAGAAAAAGAAGATTTTCCTTTTTGGGAATCACTCTCTTTTCTATATGAAGAAGATGCATTTGCTGGTGAAATGCCTTTTTTCTTACAAACTATATCCAGCCACTTTCGCCCGTCACGAACAGTAATCGGGCAGGGCTGCTCTGACTCTACTTTGGCATAAACCTGCATCGGTACCGGCATAGCTAAAAACATCTCATGATTGCGCTTCTTTAATTCTTCTCCGATTTCCGGCGGTGTGCCAACACATAAAATCTGCCCTTCATCCATGACCACTACCCTGTCAGCAGAAGGAAATACTTCCTCTAAACGATGTTCCGTAAGAATAATTGTCGTTCCAAGATCACGATTAATCTTCTTTACTGTTTCCAAAAAATCAGAAGCTGCAATCGGATCAAGCTGAGAGGTCGGCTCATCAAGAATCAGCATATCCGGATGCATGGCCATGATAGATGCCAGATTCAAAAGCTGTTTCTGTCCTCCGGAAAGTTCCGATACATTTTTATAAAACCAGTCCTGAATCCCAAAATAACTTGCCATTTCCGCTACCCGGATACGGATATCTGCGTTACTGTATCCAAGGCTTTCCAAACCAAATGCCAGCTCATGCCACACTTTATCTGTCACGATCTGATTATCCGGATTCTGTAATACATATCCAATCCTCTGACTCTGCTCCCGGTTACTCATCTCCCCGATTGGTACTCCCTGAAAAAGGATCTCTCCTTTTCGCTTTCCATGCGGCGTCAGGGGAGTCTTTAAATGTGTCAGAAGTGTACTCTTTCCACATCCACTCTTTCCGCAAAGAACAAGGAATTCCCCGTCCTCCACCTGCAAAGAAACATGATTTAGCGCCCTCTTTTTTTCTTCTGGATAAGCAAAACACAAATCATTGATTTCTAATATACTATTTTTCTTTTCTGACAAACCATTCGCTGTCACCCTGCACCTCCAAACTTGCTTTTTATCTCCTGTATATACGGCTATTCAACTTCCCACAAACGGTACCCAGCCGGTGATGCACTTTCTACCTGTCCTCTTCTCGCCTTCCACATCCTTCGGTCTAAAATCTCCATCGCTGCTGGCATGATACTAAACAATAAAAAAGCGGCAAAGACAAGCAGGCTGCCTGCTGTAAAGGGTACTCCCTTTACAACGATCCGAGGATTATAAGAACAAAATGCATACCCCTTTGAAAGGCCCCATATCGCTGCTCCGAATGTAATGATCATAAAAATAAGGCACAAAAAATCCCTTTTATCGAAATGATATAAAGAAAAGGCGGTTCTGCCCTTCTCTCCATATCCCCGGCACTTCATTGAATCCGATGTTTCAATCGCATTCTCCAAAGACCAGGTAACCAGAATCGAAAAAATTGTAATTCCATGCTTTGCTCTCTTAATAAGGCTCCCATTCTCTACACTTCGCCCGACACACTTTTGCCCATCAGAAATAACAGATGATTCTTTGATAAACTTCGGTACAAAGCGAAGGCACATGGAAAGTACTAAAGAAAGTGCCGGGATGATTCTTCCAAAAAGATAAATAAACTTATCTGATGTCATAACAACTGTGTAGCAGGAAAACCATACAAGAGTACATACCAGCATCACTGCCATCACAAGACCGTACACACAACTTTCTAATGTAAACGGATTTCCATTATGAAGATATCCTATAATCGTTACTCCATAATGATTAAACATCGGATTAATTAGGGCAACAATGATCATCATCGGTAATGAGAAGAGCAGATTAAACTTTACTGTCTTTTTCCATCCTTTTAAAACAACGGAATACGCAACAGCGCATATAAATGAAATTGCCAGAATCACAGGATGAACAACAAACATCGTCACCCCGATCGTTCCGCAAAAATACAGCATATTTAAAACAGGATGATATGTCGAAAATGTATCTTTCATCTAAATCAAATCTCCATTACATCAAATTTCTATTATATTAAATCTTTATTATATCAAATCTCTATTTCATACATCCTTAATACATCGAATTATCTCCAACATCCTTACCAAGATTACATGTATAAACCCAGTTGATCACATCGCCGTCCTGTACCGTATACTTACTGCATCCGTAGTTAGGAAACCAGCCATTTACGTTATACATCCATCCGGAAAGCTGTCCGCAGTCGAATTCATACAGATTATTAATTCCTTCCACATAAGCTGAATTATAAGCCGGTGTAAAAGAAGACTCCATCTGGATTCCTGCATCCTTACATACACGCTGTAATACGTCATGTACAGACTCTCCTTCCGTAAATTCTACCTCGGAAGCTGCCAGAATCCATCCATCAGAAGGAACAAATTCTTCCTTGCCACTTTTTAAATCACTCATGTTATTAAGAATCGTCGCGCAGCTGATCGAAATCGTACACGTATGGGAAGAACCTGAAACTTCTTCATCGTTTGCAACATCCTGCTTGCCGGAAGAACCAGAAGAAGAAGCTCCTCCATCAGAAACATCTCCACTTCCTGAACTTCCTTCTTCGTTATAAGAATTCTCTCCTGAATTCCCCGATTCATCACTTCCTTCCGATTCACTGTTCGTTGTTCCGTTTTCTGCCTTATTCGCTGCGCTTGCTCCTTTATTTTGCTGTTCTGTAATACCTCCGATAATATAACAATCTCCGTCCAGAGAAGTTACGCTCATTTTTAAAGAAGTGGTTCCTTTCTGTGGCTTTGTATCCTTTTTGGCAGCAGTCGTTGCTTCCTTCACCTTATCAGACGAATCCTTCTGTGATGCAGATGTATCCTTTTTCTTGGAAGAATCCTCTTCTGCCTGTGCTGTTACCACAACATCGCTCATCCTTGCAAGCTTTCCAGCCTGTTCCTTTACAAGATAAGCAGAATTCGACTGCCACGCTTCCGGAAGCTGTACCTCTAAATCTGGTACACAGATCAGCCCTTTCCCGTACATTGTCATCTTCAATGCATCATTTGCATTGTTTGCCTGCTTCTTTAAATCATCAAGACCTTTCTCTGAAAAATCAATCTTCAAATTCTGATCTGCTGGATTCTGAATCTTTGAACAGTCATACGTCCAGATATATGTAATTCCATCATCTGTTGTCCCTTTAAACTGTACCTTTTTATTGTCTCCTGCAACGGTCTTAAACTGTTCCTTCGTAATAATTCCATCCTCCGGAATCTCATTCATATCCGCAAGTGTTGCTGTCTTGCCGGACTTTTTACCGGAAGAACTTCCTCCATTACCGGACTTTCCACAACCGGTTGAAACAATCAATAACATACTCATAAGCAGTGCCAGAACGACACGCATAAATCCCTTTTTCTTCATAAATACTTTTTCCCTTTCTTTGTATATCCTTAGCTTTAACTCTGCTCACTATACACCTTATTTTTCTTTAAAAAACAGATTATCTTTTTAATCTATTCCTTATCTCCGCCTTTTTGAAAATTGCGTAATGCACTTGCAATCCTATGACGCTTTTTATATAAAATGAAAGCAATAATCACTACCACTGCAATAGCGCAAATCCTTTTGACTATATAAAATATCCCTAAACCAGCCACAATCTTCGAGGTATCATTATCCTTTTCGGCTGTGGTGTCCGCTTCCGCTGCATCTGTCTCATCCGCCGCATAAGTATCCGGTACGTAATCCTCTCCGCTAAAGTTCCAGCTTCCTGTCGTTGCCTCTACTGCCGTATCTTTCTTCTTCGCTGTCGTTCCTGTTGCACTCTTTGACGCAGTACTTCCCGTACCTGTACCGGAAGTGCTTCCGGAAGAAAGTGTCTTTGTCGTTCCCGAAGCAGTTGGTGTTCCACTTCCTGTACTTACTGAACGATTCGTTGTTCCCGATGTCGGTGTTGTAATTCTTTTTGTCTGACTTCTTGCTGCTGTAGTTGTTGTTGTCTTTTTGGCGGTTGTCGCTGTTGCCGGTGCAGTCACCACGACCTTACAGGTTGCTTTCTTTCCACTTCCGTCCTTTGCCTTTACTGTAATTGTCGCTGTTCCTGCCTTCTTTCCAGTTACCTTTCCCTTTGCATTTACTGTTGCAATCTTTTTATTGGAAGAAGACCATTTCACTGACTTCTTCGTGGCATTTGACGGAGAAACCGTCGCTTTTAACGTCTTACTCTTTCCTTTTGTAAGATAAATCGTACTATAATTTAATCCCACTTTTATTACCTTTACTTTAGAAGCTGCCGGTTTTGTTTCTGTCTTTTTTGCTGTCGTTGAAGAAGAATTTCCTCCACTATTACTCCCCGTATCAATCGTCGGACTGACTACCGGCTTCGTTCCTGCTGAAATAGCCACATCACTCATATCATAAAGAAATGTCTCTCCATCCAAAAATCTACGGTAAGCAACTGTTGCATACAATCCCTGTTCCGTTGCCATTCCATCGATAATGCCACCGGCACCGCCACCATTATTCCCGGCATCAGCAGCTACATGCATAAATCCGCCTTCTGGCATATAATACTGGAATAATCCTGTCATCGGCCATTTCCCATTCTTAATAAAACGGACATCTTCCCCACAATCTATTCCAACGCCACAAAGAGCTGTGATAATCTGTGCCACACTTTCCGAAGTTTCTGTATTCATCGTGCCAAAACCACCACTGGAAAGCTGATTCTTTTCTATCCACGCAAGACCCTTGTCAATTGCCGCTGTAACATCCTCATATCCATCTTTATTATAATAAGAAGCCAGCGCCTGCATCGCCATTCCTGTCATATCGGAATCTCCGGTTGTTCCCATCAATGTCCAGCCACCATCCTGACACTGCATCCCTACAACCTTCTTAACAAGTAACTCCTCTGAGTTTTGCTGCACTGCAGAAGGGTCTTCTGGAATCTCATATGCCGGATTACTCTTTAATGCAATCAACGCCCAAATCGTGCCATTATTCCCCTGTCTGCTTACATTCTCATAATCTGACAGATACGCTAACAGATTATGTCCCATCACATCTCTTGCATCGACACCAATCGCTGTTAATGCAAGTATAAGCTTTGAATAATCTGAATACTTTGCTCTTGTAATCTGCCAGTCCTTGCTCTCACAGTATGCGATCACATTACTGTAAAAAAGATTTATATAAGATTCCGGCACATACAGCCCACTCCTTTTTAAACCAATAACATTCCATATGCTACTGTAATCCGGCTTCGTATCTTTACTTAAGATATAGCTTCTTACCTTAGATAAAACCGTATCAATATCCGGGCTTAAGACTTCCGCCTCTGCTTCCGTCTGCACTGCCACTCCTGATTCATCAGACTGTCCCTGTGCCGCATCTTCCTCTGCACCCCAAGCATAAAAACCATAACTTCTTCCAAGCTGCAAATTCTTACGGACAATCTTTCTCTCTTTTTTTGTTAATGTCTGCTCTTGTGTACTTTCCTGTACATCTGCATCTGTACTTGCTGATGCATCTGCATCTTCCCTGGTCTGCTGCTCCTCCTCTTCCGAAGACTCCGTCTCCTCCCTTTCTGATGTCTCGCTTTCCGATGTCTCACTTTCTGACATAGAAAAATCGCCTGTACTCTCTGCAGTAGAAGCGGCCGCAGACGGTTCTGGCCCATTATCTGCCGCATATGCATAGTATGGAACTATAAATGCCACAAGCAGAGCAAAAAGTACAAGCGATATACATTTTCTTTTTAACCTTTGATACATCTTGTTCATTCTACCCTCTCCTTCACTCATTTTACAAAATATCCAAGAGAAATTGAGAGTTTTCCGTAGAAAAGAAAGGCCCATGCATTAGGTGCACAGGCCAAATACTTTTATAAAACTGTTACATTCTCTAGCCCAGATATTTGTTTTCATTCTAAAATCAAATGGCTGGCAATTCAGAATGAAAATAAGGAGCGTTCCCTAAGTGAGCCTGAGAAGCAAGCCATGTACATATTATAACATAGACTTTAAAAAAATATGCCAACCAGACGGGTGTATTTGCTTCATTTTAGGAAATTAAGCGGGTAAAATTGTCCTACAATTATTTCACCTTCATTTTCTTTACATTTGAGTAATTACCGTAATAAGTTGTTCCTCCTGCTTTACGATAAGTACGGATCTTGAAGTAATAAGTTTTCTTTTTCTTTAACTTTCCGGCTTTATAAGTCACTGTCTTATTTTTGGTAATTGTCTTCACTTTCTTATAGCCGCTGTTTTTCTTCATGGACTGGTATACTTCGTAACCAGTTGCATTTTTTACTTTCTTCCATGTAAGCTTCACCTGATTCTTTTTCAGCTTCTTAATGGATTTTATAGATGTTTTAGATGGGGTGTATTTCTTTTTCAGAGCTTCCTGCTGAGCTTTCTTTTTCGCGGCTTCTTCTGCCTTTTTCTTTGCCTCATCCTGGGTTTTCTTTTCAGCTTTCAGACTGACAATTTTCTTCTCAGCATCAGTTAATACTTTTAATGTATCTGCAGAAATAAGTTCCTTTTGTTCACTGGTTAACGCATTATAAGACTTTCTTGCCTCTGCTATCTGAGATTCTTTAGATAAATCTACTATACCGATAGCGTTAATTTTCTGTTTTACCTTATTTATTTCTTCAATTTGAGCTATGGTAAGATTATTCTTATTCATAATCTGTTCCAATTGCTCCAAAGCATCATCTACTTTCCATTGCTTTGAATCCAACTTTTCAAGTACTTCCATTGCATAGTTATATCTATCAGAGGCACTATATATATTAAGCCATTTTCCTTTTTGTTCATTAAATTGTGCTACTTTTTTTGTCAATTTTTCTTTGTTTGCAATATTTAAAGCTCTTACACCACCATCTTTATATTGACTGCCTAAGTCTGCTCCTAATCCATATACTGTAAATTGTACTCGGATTACATCCCCATCTTTTGGTATCCACGCTGCCATTCCTACATTAGGAAACTCTCCATTTACAGAATACATCCATCCTGCATTCCTATGATAAGAAAACTCACTCAAATCTGGATATGCTACATTCTTGGCTGTATCATCTGGCGGATAAATAATATCCTCTCCATTTACTTGCGTATCCATATTTTTAATCACATCTGGTATTTTTGTTTTTCCATTATCTGCATTTTTAATTCCTGACAAATACCAACCATTTGAAGTAGTTGGTGCCTCAATTTCATAATTATTATTCTTCAAAATATCTTTTACCAAGTTTGCACAAGTATCTCCTTCATGCAGAACAACCTGCGTTGGTTCAATCAAATATCCTTGACCTATTGTGAATTTTTCTATAGATAATGTAACCGTTCCTATTTTTTCAGAAGCATTCGATATAACTACTGATTTCCACCAACATATTGTTATCATCATTAATAAAATCATTTTAAAAAACACTGTATTTTTCTTTTTCATCGCACACCTCCCTCTTCACAAAACAGGAAGAGAATCCCTCTTCCTGTCCTGTATTATTATTTTATTCTTACTTTTTTAACATTTGATTTTTTACTCAAAACATTTAAATTAGCTGTTTTTTTATAAGAATATACCTTAACAAAATAAGTTTTTCCTTTTTTCAGACCAGAAATAACTATTTTTGTTTTATTAGATTTATTTACCTGCTTTACAAGTCTGTATTTTGATTTTTTACCTTCTTTTACGTAAATCTTATATCCTGTTGTTCGTCTTATTTTTTTCCAAGATATTTTAATCTTATTGCGAGATACTCCATCTACTTTTAAAGAAGTCTTCATCGGACTAGTTACAGCAGTAATAACTTCTGATTGTTTATAAATTCTCTTTCCATTTTCCATACTATAAGAACGCAGATTTAATTTATAAACGGTTCCATCTACCAGTGATTTACCTTTCTTTCCTTTTAATTTCTTAAAAGTATACGTATTCTGATTCTTTTTCAAATCCGTTACTACAACATATTTCTTCTTGCTCTTATCATATCTGCGGAGTTGATATCCATCTGCAACAGAAATTTTATTCCATTTTAAAGTAATAGATGTAGTAGTCTGCTTTTTAATCTGAATCTGCAGTTTTTGTACAGTTGTTTCATTAGATGGCTTTTGATTGTTGTTTGCCTCTTTTAATTTTTGCAACGCAACTTCTGCATTTTGTAACACTGTTAATACCTCTTTTGTTACAAAAGATTTCTGAGAATCTGTTAATGACTCATAGGTCTTTCTTACTTCTTTGATAAGTTCTTCTTTAGAAAGATCTACATTGCCAATAGCCTTAACCTTTTCTTCCCATTTCTGTGCCTTACTTTTATCTTCTTTCAATCCAGAAATTTTATCTGATGCATCAGATATTTTTTTCTTTATCTCATCTGAAATCTTAAGTTGCAATTCTTCAGACATATTATTATAGAATGTTTGTACTACCTCTACATTAGACTCCTTGTCTAAAGTAATATCTCCTAATGCTTCAACCATATCTGTTAACTTCTTAACCTGATTATCTGGACTATCAATATTTAATGCAGCTTTCAAATCACTATCAATTAACCTGCCGTCATTGCTAAATTTAATTGTTATTGAATATTCTCCTGCATTTAATTTTTCAAGATATTCTTTCTTTAAAGTTAAAGTTTCTTTTTCTGAATCAACTTCATAGCTTGTATCTTCTAAAGTATCTTCTCCATTCATAACAGATGCAATAGTATTTCCATTCAATTTAAGGTTTAATGTAAAATCAGCATCGTTTCCAATTATTGTTTTAGGTTCAATACTAAATTGTGACTTTTTAACAATTTTTACAGTACTAATTGTTTCATTTCCTGCCACATCAATAACTTTTACATGCATTACGGAAGCTTTTTCATCTACTGGTATTTTAATATTTTTTTCACTCAATCCGCATTTATTATCTACATCAATATTGTCATCTTTTGCTGCATCATAAACTGTTGTCCATTCTCCATCATCTGACTGATACAGAATATTACAAATACCACTCGTTGCATCCTTTCCCTTAACATAAATTTCTTTATTATCAGGCTTCAACAAAAGAGTAGTGTTGTTTTCTAAATTCTCATTATCATTTCCTAAGTATAATTCAGGTTTAACATTATCTGCCTTTACAGGTCCATATTCAACAAGTGCATCGGCAGTTCTTTTGTTTACCTCATCTCCCTGTATAACCGTATTACTAATCAAAAGTAAAATATATACTTTATCCTGATACTTATTACGATATACTACTGACTTACTTGCAATATTATTTCCTTTCATAGCCGCATAAGTATATTGGCTATAATCAACATCTGATGAATCTACAATTTTCAAGGCTCCCTGTGTATTTTCTGGAGTAAGCTTTTTATCTCTAACCATAAATCGAACTCTATTATACCAACCATGTGTCGGATTATTCACTGAATTAGGAAATTCTGTTATAGCATAATGTTTTCCTATTTCTGGCTCGCTTATTTTAGGACTCTCAAAATAAACTTTTTTCTTTTTTGAATTATCTTTCTCACTTACTTTTTCGTACAAAGAATAATAAGTTTGTCCATTTCCCGTATATTCTTTTTCTTCTTTTATTTTATTTGCTTTTTCTAAAATATTTTTTAAATCAGGATCTGGCTGTTGTTTATAAATATCTTCTGCATCAGATATTAATTTATCCCATTTACTTTCATCTAAATCATATCTTTGCCATACATTAGAGCCTTGGATAACATCTCCCATTGCAATAACAATATCTTTTAATGTTACACCATCGTTCTTTTTTACAGCTTCTGCTATTGCTTCTTGGTAATTTTTCTCTTGACATATATCCAAAATACCTTTTCCATTATATTTCAGGTAATCCATATTTACTCCAGCACCAACAAATCCTGTAATAACACAACCTGTTGTATTGATATTTCCCCAAGTGCCATCTTCAGTTTGTGCACCCTTCAAAGCAATGATTCCCGCAATATATTCTTCATCTGGAATCAATCCTTTTAATTCAGCCAGTGCCCAGCCTCGCATATCTACACTCTGAGAATTATACAAATCTACTTTCTTTACATAATCCACTAATGCATCTGGAATCTCTTCTCCACAAACTTTCAATGCCATTAATGCCCATTCATTATTTGCATAACCACCAAAAAGTCCTTCTTTATTTTTAAAAGAAAGTAAACCTTCTACAAGATTCATATGAGAATCACCAAAATCATATGGATTATATCCAAGCATTACTAACTGAAGAATCTGTCTTGCATAAACAGTCGCCTGAGTGTAATTTTCTTTTTCAGGAGAATGAACATATCCTTCATCTACATTCACATCTGCTGCCATATTCATAAATACAGACCAACAAGAATTATCCCACATATTTTTTAATTTCAACCTGCTCTGTCCTAAATATGGTTTTAAAATTTCCTGTGCCTTCTTTATCTCTTCTTCATTTTCAGAAGAATTTTTAAACATTGGAACGCTTCCATCTTTATTCTGATAAATAAAATAATATTTCTTTGATTTAATTCCATCTTGTGCAGTAATCTTTACTTCTGCCAAAAAATCATCTACATTAATAGTCACTGACTGTATTTCTTTCTTGTTGATATTTGCCACTGCCTCAGATGATATTTCTTTTATTATAAGTTCTGCATTTTCTACATCAGTTGGCTGTAAAAGATATACCGTCTTTTCTGATGAAAATCCTGTTTCTTTTTTTGTCTTATAATCTTTTAATATTGCATTTTTTAATTCAATCTGTTTCAAGTCACAATCGGCACTTGCTCTTACAATAGAAATAGTATATATTTTGATTGCTCCATTCGCAGCTGTTACTTTAACCGTAATTTTATCTAAACTATCTCCAACAGCTATTGCCGCATACATACCAACCTGATCACCTTTTATTGCCTGCGTATCCATGTATTCAATCTTTGCTTGTGGATCTACAGGAGCAATTCCTAAGATAATCTTATCCAAAGGTAACTTTTTAGGTATCGCAATCGCCCACTGTCCATTATCATTCTTCACTCCATAAGAAGTAGATTTTACAGTTGCAGAACCTAACTGGGTTGCCTCTACATACTTAATATCCGTATCAGAACCTTTTTTAACTTCCGCTTCTGTTCCATTGGAATATACAAGGTATACCGCACAAGAATAGCCTTTTAGATTAGTCTTTTTCAGTCCTTCTGGCATAGTTTCAGAGGCAGTATCAAGAGCAGACACATTCCATTCTGCTGTATACATTTCAATTATATTCAAACCTTTTTTCAGACTTAATACAGGACTTTGAAAGGTATCAGAGTAAGAAGCTGAACTTTCAAAACGTTGGAAATTCTCTCCATTAATTCTCACATAGTTTTCTCCATTGCTAAGCCATTCCATTGCATTTGCTGAATATGATTCTGTTTTCTTATGATTTGTCCACCGAAAAACAGAACATTGTTTTACCTGATCTTTCACAGTAACTTCTCGATAAGAAGTATCTGCTGAAGAACTTCCCTGTATTACTGTATCATTATCAAAATAGTTTATTTCATCATTTGTAGTATCTGCAATATATGTTTCTTTAATATTATCCCAATTACTTAAACCACTAATAAGAACTTTATATTTTTCGCTTACAGTTCCTTTCTTTACTGTTATATAGCAAACAGATGTTCCATTAATATTATAAGATTTCGTTTCTTCTTTTTCAATATTAAAATCTGTTCCATTTCTTTTTACTGAAAATTCTTTTCCTTCAAAATCCGTTGCAGAAATCTGTGCATCGATATCCGCCTTTCCACTTATTATATATCCATCACCGATACTTCTTTCGTCAACTTGTGCAGTATAAACAGAATCATCTTTTGTATTCTTAGTAACTGTCGCTTCTTTTTGACCGATAGTTACATTACTAATTGCGAATGTTGCAGTTTCTGCTGCAGAAAGTTTTTTGAACAAGCAAGTGCAATCAATATGGCAAATATAAAAAGTATAATTTTACTGTTTAAATAAACTTTTGATTTTCCCATGTTTTTCCTCCTCGTATATAACAAGAGAAGTCAACTAATCGTTGACTTCTCCCACTATTCCTAACTTAGTCTACTTTCTACCATGTAGTTTCTGTCAAAACATATTTTACGTAAATGCCTTCTACACTAGTAGTAAAACCACCTGCTGACTGATTGCTATAATCATATGGAAAATACTGACTTCCTGACATAGCTACATTTGTTGCTGCTAATGGAGATTCAAACCAAGTATTTGCCTCTGGCGCTGCAGCAGCCCATGAAGGTTTTGTTCCCTGTGTTGTTACAGAATTACCTGCTTTCATGTCAATCATCCAAGAATATCCCTTATAAGAATTAGATGTATATTCTACATCAATGCTCCCCAGCCCATTAATAGATGTAATATAATCTCCATTAGTAGACTTTCCAATTGTTAAACCTGTTGCATCAATAAAATCCATTGCTGTTGGATTATCATCTTCGCTTAAAGTTACATTTCCATCATATAACACCCCAACTGTTGCCGTTCCAGTATAATTTGACGGCAGTCCAACAACTTCTACTTTTACCGGTACGGTTATTTCTCCATCAGCAGATGGTGTTGCTGCCATTGATGTTACACCAAGTCCCATCATCATAACTACTGCGAGCATCACTGCGAGCATTCTTTTTAAAGTCTTCATAAGTTTTCCTCCTTTAGAAACTCCGCTATTTAGATAGCATTCTTTGGTTTTGTCTACATGTTACTAATGGGTCGCGACTCCCATTGCCAACGGATAGCTCCTTTAGCAATATATTGATTTAAAACAACTTCTATACGATTTATCTGCTTATGTGCTTTCTCTACTGAACCTTTTTTTATTGTGGTCTCAACTACTCTCACATTATTATCTGCATATGAAATAACTGTATATTGTTGTTTTACCTCCTTTGATATTACCTGTTTGAAAATTACAGATATTTACAATTTCCAAACGCTGTGTCAGGATTTTATGTGTGGAACTTTCGGATAGAAATCATTAGATAAAAACAAATAAACTGAGACTTGCTTTTCGACTTCTGTAAAGATTTCTCTAAACGTATCGAATGAATGTACTCAGCACTCCCACCCAAAGTCCTGTTCATTAGAATTCTATTTTAAATATCCTGACTTAAGCTTCTTCTGCCTTTTCACACCTTCCCGGAAGATCCAGTGGTATTTGTGAGGGCATCCGCTTTCACAGTAGGGGTAAGCCTGTGTGGTTTGTACCAACTTTCTTAAAATAGAATGTATTTTTTTGTACATTTATTATAACATAGCTTTTTTGAAAAGTATTCCAACCAGACGGATGTCTTTTCTTCATTTTGGAACCTTTTTTAGATTTTTTTAAAAAAGGCTTGACATTTTTTGCAGAAAAAATCCCGTCAGACTGAATGATCTGACGGGGCATTTTTCTTTTTTGCTTATTATAGATAGCACAACTTTTGTTTTATCTTCATTATTTTACGCTTATCGGAACGTATATGTATACTTTTTTATTGATGTATCTTTCAAAAGTAAAGTTCTGTAAAGAGACCATGTCGCGGTGTTCTTTTATCCAGCCATAAAAAACACATCGGGAAAACATACGGATAGTATCTGCGAGATTATCCACATCGCTTTCGCGGTCTGTTTCAAATACGGCAAATCGTCCGGCGGCTATCTCTATTTTCACAGCATCTTCCGGCACATTCGTAAAGTTGTTTACAACCGGTCCCAGGACATATTGAATATTGATACATTCCGGGTCATGATACCACATGGCAATCTTATCATTTCCATTCGCACTTCCGGCTACAGAGTTCATTTTCTTAAAGTATGGTGAGTCCTCATCGAGCCAGAATGCTACCTGTGCCGGTATATCTACTTCCCGTCCACGATTTGGGATGATCGTCCAGCCAACCATTTTGATATCATCAACGTCCATAAAGGATACTTTCATTTTATCTTTATATTCTGAGTA
>OMGY01001920.1_pt1 | contig 16907 bp, 10 predicted proteins | sample 1674461 | NCBI WGS metagenome assembly OMGY01 (sample SAMN05578579, study PRJEB25193) | human gut metagenome | biome: Human Microbiome; feature: human-associated habitat; material: feces | host: Homo sapiens | place: USA:Birmingham
GGCAAATAGCCGCAGGAATCCTTTGTGGATTTCAAGGCTGTTTAACGCAAAATCCCGCTGTGTTTGTAGAAATAGACTAAATTTTCGACTTTTCAGATACACCTTAGTCCTATCTGAAACGTCAAAATGCTCGTCTGTTTCAGCAAACGCAGCCGGATTTTGTGCTTGCGAAAGATCCGTTATTTTCGTTGATCTCAGATGCACCTCAGGAGCTGGCGCAGATAGAAATCGGCAAGGGGGAACCGGGAATCAGGGGCAGGGCAGGGGGGACAAAAAAGCGAATGGCATATCTGCAGCAAACCCGCACCCCGTTGTAAAGGGAGAACGGCATCCCGTTGGCGGGCGTGCAATCCACCAAACACACACCCGCCGCCGCAAACACCGCAAACCGTTTGCAGGGGCGCGGTGTACCCATCGCGCCGCAAAAAAACGGGAACCGTGCGCCGCAAACCTGCCATCCCTCCCACAAGGCGCCCACCCAGCCGCCAGGCCCCGCCGCAAACAGGCGCATGCGAAACAAATAATTGCGCAAAAACAGGGAAATGTAGCAAAAAAGGCGAATTTTGCTGCAAAGTTGCGCTCTGTGTGCGCAGAGGATCATAAACGCGCGGTCAAAGTATATAAAAGGGACCGCTGCCAAAAAGAAAATCAGGAATAAATTATACAAAGGCTTTGAATACATTGTATAATTGGAGTAAAAGTGCTGAAAAACAGGAATTTACGTGGATTGTATTGCCTTTCTGGTATAAAGGTGCTATAATTTAACACTGAAAAGTAAATGCGCAATGAGAAGATTCGATGCGGTTTTTTTTTGAAAACAACATGGCAACGGTTGCGCAAGTAAAAGAAGCTGGCTTCTCTGGCTTCTTTTATTGTTCCACAGGGATCCCCTGTGGAACAATGTGCTTTCATTAAACCAGCGCGAAAGGCGAGTGAGCAGATTGAATAGAACAGGGAAAAACACAACAGGTTGGGCGCGCCGGCTGACAGCGCTGCTTGTCACCGCTTGCCTGGTTATGGCAATGGCCCTGCCTGTATACGCCGAGGTGGATCTTCTGCCCGACGCACCTGACGAAGTAGAGCTGCTGGAGGATGAGCCGGGAACGGCCTCCGGGGAGGATACCGTTCCGCCGGAGCAGAACGCCGCCACCCCGGAACCGGAACAAAGCGCCGAGCCGGAGCAGCCCGCCCCGACCGAAACGCCGGAGCCCACGGCAGAACCCACCCCGACCCCGGAACCGGCAGCCACCGCAACGGCCACCCCTGTGCCGACCGTGACCCCCACCACCGCCACCCCGGAACCGACCGAACAGCCGCAGAAGATGTACGCCGCAAAAAGCGTGGATAACGTGCAGGCAGTTAGTGAGGGGGGGAATACGGAAACTTACACGCTCTATTTTGCAGTGCCAAGTGGTTGGAGCGATTGTACAGTGGTAAAAATACATGCCGCTGATGGACAAGATCCAAAAAGAGATCACTTTTATTATCTTGAGATGCAGGAAGTTAGCGAAACGAAGGATCAAAGAAAAATTTATTCTGCGGTTCTGAAAAAGGCCGATCACTATAAAAACGGAGGGTTGAATGGACTTGAATTTTGCGGATATAAGGGAGATTCAATTAATGACGAAAATCCTGCACACAAAATAGTAATTGCTGAAGTAGGACAACAGAGTCCACCGTGGATGACGTTCAATCCAGATGATAAGGATCATTATATCGGCGGCAACTACTATGACGGAAATAATGGGAACGGAAATCAGGGGAATAGCTGGGATCGAACGAAGTGGAAGGACTATACGGTTGGCCATAAGCATTTCGCTAACAAAGAGATGGCCTTTGAAAATAAAACCAGTGAAACACTAACGAACGTCAAAGCCTGGTTTTATGAACCGGATGATAAAGGAGTGCTTGTCCAGGTCGGTGAGCAGCCAATATCCTTAAATGATATCCAACCTAATTTCACAGCAAAATTTAAGATTCCTGACGCTTTTTGCTCTTTTGTTCGCTTTACCAAGGGCGATGAGAATACAGAAATAAGTGAATACTACAATTTTTATAATGAGGAAGTAAAAGAAGAAAACCAGAAACGCTTCCAGTATTCCGAAGGTCAATGCTATTGCTACATGTACAATGGTATTAATGATGCAACATGGGGGCGTCCCGGTGCCACCCGCATCTATTACGATGCTACTTTTTCCAAGATGGCATTGAATGGAGATACCGGCGACTTTTCAATCCCCAAAGCCAATAATAATAATAAAGAGACCATTTATTATCGAATAAAAGGAGACGACGTAAAATCCGAAAGTGGTACGCTGGTAAAAGATGGTACAAACGAAAACCTTTATTATATTGACATTCCCCAAGGATATCGTTCAATCATCTTTTCCGGTGAAGAAATTAACGATGACAATGCGACAAAAGGAAATGGAGTAAGTACAGAGTGGCTGGAGATTCCCACAGATGACAAAAATTGCTTCTATGCGGATACGAATGACGATGCAGTATATAAAGGTACCACTCGTGGCGGCTACTGGGCTCCAAAAGGTACCCTGCGTGATGCCGAAACGTGGAAAAATACTGACACTACTGACACTACTAAAACTAAAGTAGTAGATATTGAATCCGCTCCTTTTCCGGAAGAAGCAAACACAAAATATGTTACCAGTACGCTGTATGACTATTATACAGATTACGAGTTGAACGGCAATAACCGTGATAACTACGATAATGATAATGCGGTTAATCAGCGCCACTGGGTACCCTTCCGCCAGTTCAATCAGGCAATCAGCGACTACTATCAGAGTTATGTAAATAAAAATACCGGAAAGTCCATTATATATCCCATTTATACAGGCCATTTCCAGCCAAGTGATTGGGCTCCAAAATTTGCGGATATTGCAAGTACATTGAATTTGTACGGATGGAGTTCTTACAATATCTTTATCGCAGCCAATAACTCGAACTTTGATATAGGAGGTAAAAACGAGAAAAATTCCTACGCTTTCCAGGGCATTGTGGCAGTCAAAAGGGACAGCGATGGCGACATCGTGATGAATGGAACGACCCTGAAAGAACCGCATTTCAATGAAGAGTTCCTGACCAGCAAAAACAGCAAAAATGCAAAACTTGGCGAAGTTTACCACAATGTTGAGTTTCCGTTTACCCAAAAAGAAGTTTTTGTAGAATCAGATCAAAAAGGCAAAGGTGTTAAATACTGGTGGTTTGACAGTAAAGAAACTTCTCTATATCTGCGCAAAGATACAAATAGCGATCAGTTGTACCTTGGTAATGATAGCCCAGGAGTGACAACCGCTGGATATAAGAGCGAGGCGTCCCACAACGTGGACAGTGCAAGTAGTCCAGATAATGTTTCAACGCCATACGGCTTTTTCCCGTTCAATGAAACCACAACCAGTAAGAGCGCAGTCAGGTACAATTACGGTTACGGTGCAAAACTTGAAATCCCGTTTACCCTAACCAGTACCGGAACAGTTAAGGACGACTACAATAATGAAATTCCAATTCGTTTTTACTTCTCTGGTGATGATGATGTGTGGGTTTTCATTGACGATCAGCTTGTCCTGGATATTGGCGGTGCTCATGCCAGAGTTTCTGGTGTGTTGGAATTTGACCAGCGCGATAATAAGAAAAACACCGTAACTTCCTATGTCAGCCGGGTCAAGAACAGCAAGACAGGTAATTATGGCGCTGAAAATTGTGATGAGCACAACCATACAACGGCGACAAGCATTACTTACTTAGGAACAACCGAAACGTATTATAAAAACGCAAGTGTTTCCATCCCTAATCTTTCCACCGGCAAGCACACCCTTACCATGTACTACATGGAACGCGGTATGTGGGAGTCCAACATGGCGGTGGCGTTCAACTTCCCGGATAATAACGAGCTGCAGGTTCAAAAAGAGGTTGATCTGAACAAGGTTGATCCGGACTTCAAAAATTGCTTTAAAGACCAGAAAATCTTCAACTTCACCATCCAGAACCAGGCAACCCATTATGGAGAAAAAGTGGCCGCTGGCTCGGATACAAGCGGTACCAAAGAGGTGAATTTTGCGGATTGTGACGAGATTAAACCCGCAACCGATTCAACCGAAGGTGAGTACATTTTCAAGTTGGATACAAACCCCGAGCAAGGTTCCGGGCCTGAAGGCGAAAAGGTCCTTCACTGGTACGCACGCTATACGGATACGGAACCCGTCAGTGCAGCGCGTAAGAAACGTTATGGCATCCTGACGCTGAAAAACCCCATCGATATCAAAGACGAGCGCTTCCTTACGTTCCAGGTTTACGTTGATCCAGGGGATAGTGGAGGTGACCTTTCCCTCAACAACCTGTATCTGGAACTGCTGGATGAAAATGACTTCCAAAAAGGCAGCCTTGGCACATCAGGCATTAACGGCGCAACGTATGGCTCAGTCGAAGTGAAGACAGGCGCATGGGTCACCGTAAAGCTGGACCTGAACAAGATGAAAGCGCAGGACGGTTTTAACGGCAAGGTCAAAACCATCCGCGTGGGCGATAACTATAGCCGCCACATCTATTTCAGGAACTTTACCTTCATTCCCAAAGCGGTGCCAAAAACGATGACCGGCTTTACAACCGATCAGAAGGACATCCCGGATTACGGCTCCGTCCAAAGCGGTCATTTGCAAAACGCCATAAACGCACAGTACACCTCCACCAAGGACAACGACACCCAGTTGGTGGACGATGACGGACGCTTTGTTCTGGAAGATGGAGAAACCGTTACCTTCAGCGACCAGTTCCGCCGCGGCAGCTACATTTCGCTCAAAGAGGAACTGAACCAAAGCCTGTACGACACCACATGGACCGTGTACGAGAACGGGCAGGCGGTTGCCTGGACGGAGCCGACGGGTACGAGTAGTTCGCACGTAACATTCGGAACGCCCAGGTCGCTGGATGGGCAGAAGGTTCCCGCCGACGGCCCCGATGATGACCGAACGGAAGTTTATGTCGATGAAGATGGGGTAAAGAATGATGGCTACACGAAGGACGAGAAGCCCGGCACCAACACCATCGTCTTCCGCTCCTATAAGGACCCGGACGAAAATAGCTCCACGCTGACAAAGCTAAAGGTAAAATACGTCAACACCGTCAAAACCGGCGGGCTGAAAATCCAAAAGAAGGCCGCAGAGGGGGAGGAAGGTACCATTAATGGCACCTACACCTTCAAAGTTACCTTTAATGATGTTGGCGGTGAGGGTCTGGAAAAAAAGGACATCATAAAGTATGTTGAGATCAACATGAGCGATGGGAACAACCCAGAGCACACCGTGACCATCACCGGCATCCCCGTTGGCACCCGCTATACCATCGAGGAAGTCGGAAGCAACGATGGTGCCAAACTGCAAAGCGTAACCGTTTCGGATGGCAATGAAGCCCATGTGATCAACAACACCATGGTGGAAGGCGTGATTGTGGCGAGCGAAAATCCGAGCAATCCGAACGATCTGAAAGTTACCGCAATCTTTACCAACACCCAGCGCAAACTGATCAACATTGAGTTCGATAAGCACTGGAAAGATGCAAATAATGAGGACATTGTCACTACGAATCAGCCGGATGAAATTTACATCCAGCTCCAGCGCCGCCTGGCAAACAGTGCTGAGGATGCCCCGTGGGATGTTGTTGACTACCCGACCTCGGGCAGCAAATATGTTACGGTTCACCATACAGATAACGGCTGGCTGTATCCCTTTAACAACCTGGATCAGTACCCGGTTGGCGGCAGTGCGGAAAACAACTATATTTACCGCATTGTGGAAGGTACGGTAGATAAGGCTGGCAACTTTACCGCGGCAGACGGAACCATTACGATTAAAGGCAATACGTATGTTGTAACGGCTGAAGCGGAAGCAAAAATCAGCGAAGGAGATAGCACAAAGCAAACCACAGCCACAGTCAATGGTGGAACCATCACCGGCGGCAGCGGCACGATTGTGCTGACCAACACGCTGCAGAACCCGAAGTTTGTACTGGATATCATCAAGAAGGATGCCAATAACGAGAAAACCCTACTAGATGGTGTTGAGTTCAAACTGGAAAAGCTGGTTAAAAACGAAGGAAAAACGCAGTGGGAAGTAGATACTTCCTATGAATTCGACAAAAAACACACAGGTTCCATTACCGCCATAACGGGTGGGGATGGCAAAATTACTGATAAGTTCAAGGATTTGAAACCCGGCAGATACCGCCTGACGGAAACCAAAGCACACCCGGGGTACAACCTGTTGTCCAAGCCGATTGACATTACCTTTGAAGACGGCAAGTGTTATATTAATGATTCAAAGACCCCGGAAACGAAGGATACGTTTACGCCGGGCCCCAATAACACCTACACCATGACCCTTACCGTTCTGAACCGTAAAACGCCTGAGCTGCCCCACACGGGTGCAGACGCGCCAAGCCTGTGGCTGCTGATCGGCATGCCGCTGGCGGTGGCAGGGCTGTTGATATTCACATTCCGCTACAACAGGAAAGGGGGCCGGCGACATTAACCATCCCCCGGAAACCCAGCAACCCCCAGGGTACAGGGCCTGCCCGCCCGTGCGCGCCCGTTTACGGCAGGGCGCAGCCATAAGCCGGGGTGTGTAACTGAAAAGCGGAAAATATCGCCTGTTTCTATAAGCGCAGCCGGATTTTGTGTTAAGAAGCCTTGGGATCCGGAAAGGATTCCGGCGGCTCTTTGCCTTACATCCTGCTTGTGGCTGCGAAATATCCGTTATTTCCTTTGGTTTCAGATGCACCTTAAGCCAAGTGGGCAAGCGGCCCAGTTTTTCCTCCTTTTTTCTTCACGGCACAGTGCGGGCGGCGCGGCAGCGTTTCCCCGCTGCAGCGCCCCGCACTGCACGCCGTGCTGATGCAGAACCCTTAAGCCGGGCGGCCCCGCCGCCCATCCGATGATGATTTTTTTTAAGAGAAGAGGTACTGAAATGAAAAAAGCAAAACGTTTTCTCACAGGCCTGTTGAGCGCCGCTCTGGCCCTCAGCCTGTGCGCCATGCCAGCAATGGCAGAGGGTACAGGTGAAACTACACCCACAACTCCCCTGGCTAGCGCTATTGATAAAGATGCAAAGGGTACCATCACGATTCATAAGTATGAATATAATGGTAACGAGGATAAAGCCGGCACAGGTGTAGCAGGAGACGAGAACAATGTGCCCACAGATGCAAAAGACTTGGAAGGTGCAACCTTTACCTATTATCAGGTAATGACTGCGGATGAACTGGTCGAGTACTATAATGGTAAGAGCACAGAGAAGGTAGGCATCAACACTTATGTTGATAAGAATGGTCAGATTCTTTCTGCTTATGCTAATAAGCCAAATGGCTCTGGTAAGACGGGCAAGAATGGCATTGTAAAGTTTGGCGATGGCGAGACGGGCCTGCCGGTTGGCTTGTATGTTATTATCGAAACTGAAACCCCCGCTAAGGTAACGACCCCGGTTGAACCGTTCCTGGTATCGCTTCCTATGGCAAATCCAACCAATAAGGCAGAGTGGATGTACGATGTGTATGTATTCCCTAAAAATGCAACGACCTACGGCAAAGTGACCTTGGAGAAAAAAGGCCGCGTGGGCGGTGGAACTCCAGAGAATCTGAATGGCGTTACATACAAGCTTGAAAAGAAGGTAAAAGATGATCCCGAAACATGGGAAGAAGTAACCAAAAATGAGCAAACGGATGAAGATCTTGGAACGTTAAAGACGACTGATGGCAAGATTACTGTAAGCGGTCTGTCTCAGGGTACCTACCGTTTTATCGAACAGAGCTATGATCCAGATACTGGTTATATTCTTGATCAGACTCCGATTGTGTTTGTAGTTGACAGCGAGGGCAAGATTACGTATGGTAGCAAAACGGAATCAAATGTTACCATTGAAGTTATCAATGAAAAGCCGGATTTGGAAAAGAAAGTAATTGATAAAGACAATACCGAAACAGAAGATACAGATTACAGCGTAGGCGACCATGTTCCGTATACGATTACAGTAAGTGTTCCTAATAACATTACGAAGCTTAGTACCTTTGAAGTAACGGATACGCCTAACAACTTGAAGTATGATGGGAATGCTACATTGACCTGCGAAGGCATTGCTGTGGATGAAGCGGTATATAGGATTACTACCAAGGGTGAAGATGTTCCTGCAAATGGCTTTAAGATTACATTTACCCCTGCTGCTATGGAAAATTATGCAGGGAATTATATTGTGATTTCTTATACTGCCGAAATGACGGCTGCTGCTAGCACGCCGAAAGATGGTAATCACAATACTGCAAAGTTGAAGTATACCAATAAGATTAATGTCGATGGTCAGCCGGATGACGGCTCTAACAGCGAGATTCATGACGATACCGTTGTTTATAGCTATACAATCAATGTGCATAAAGACGGTGATGATAAAAAGAATCTAGTCGGTGTAAAGTTTGACTTGTACAAGCAGGTTCCGGAGCAGGAAGCCGGAGATAAGGCTTTGACAGCGGATGAAGTGAAAGCATATGGTCTGCCTACTGCAGAAGCTGGAAAAGTGTGGGTTAAAGTAAACACAGATACGTTGGTAACAGATAGCGAAGGTAATATTCATCAGGATGGCTTAGCAAATGGTGATTACTACTTGGTTGAGAAAGAGACTCTTGATAGTTATAATTTGCTGAACGGTCCTGTCAAGGTTACGCTGAACATTAGCGAAGAGACGTCTTGGAATGAAAACTTTGAGTACAAAGATGGCGTTTTGACAAAGCATGATTGGGATCAGAAAACAACGAAGTTTACCGATGATAAGGGAAAAGACGTTACTGACACTGCTACAATCACGGTTACTGTCATCAACCGTAGGGGCTTCAAGTTGCCCACCACCGGTGGTTTCGGCACCCTGTTGTTCAGCGGCATTGGTGTGCTGCTGGTTGTGGCCGGTGTTGGCGTGCTGCTGAGCCTGAAAAAGAAGAACCGCACCTGATGCGCCTGCCGCAAGGCAAAACAATGTTACAATTCACCAATAGGGTATAGAGGGATAATCCATCATACACAGGGGGAGGGCCGGATTTGGCCCTCCCCCTATGGTGGGTTATTGGGGAATAAATTTTTTTGGGTGTACATGGCCGTTGTTCGGTTGATTTTTAGGCCCTGCGTGGGGAACCACCCCTCAGTCCGCTGTGCGGACAGCTCCCCTCCAGGGGAGCCAAAATATACGGCGGGCTTCTGTATGAATTTGTTGTGGCATCCACCATAAAATCGCGGAACGGTCAAGACCGTTCCCTACAGATTGTTTTATAATGCGCAATCGTCATTTTGTATGCATCCCACGCGTAGGGGCGCACATTGTGCGCCCGTTGCTTTGTGGGGAATAGCGTGGTGGAATATACGGCAAACACTCTATAATTTTTACGTCCGACAGGATGAACTCCCGCCCTATGCTCGGCCCATGAAAGGTTTTCGCCCAGCCTTTTTTCAAAAAGGCTGGATGGTCAGCGCCAGAGTTTTTCCCAGGTGGTGATATCGAGAGTAACGCCGGGCAGGACTTCCATGGGGACGGTCTCGCTTTTGCGGAAGCGGCACTTTTTGCAGAACCCTTCAGCTTTCAGGTCCTTGGCCCATACCCGCAGATATAGGCGGCTGCGGCCATCGCCTTCGGCCAGTTTTTGGGCATAGGCCACAATGCTGCGGCCAATGCCCTGGCCGCGGGCTTTTTCCAAAAGGAACAGACGGGACAGGCACATGGCCCCCGTGGGGGTAAGATCCAGCGCAAAATAGCCGACTGGATCGCTGCCCAGATAGATCATGAAATAATTCACAGTTCCGCTGTGGATCTCGTCATCCGTCAGGATATCACTCTGGTACTTTTCCGCCAGAGCGCGGGCTACTTTTGGGGTCAGCTTGGTGTAATGCTGAACAAAAATTTCTTCCGCCAGCTGGCTGATCTGCTCAATATAGCGGGTTTTGGTCACTTGCTTGTAGGTGGGTTTCATGGGGAACCTCCGTAATGTATGGTTATTCAACGGTAACGCTGGCGCGGGCGGGCAGGCAGGCGGCCCAATCGCCCTGTTTGGTCAGTACGCCAAAGGATTCGCAGGTGTGGTCCGGGCAGGGGCTTTCCACAAAGCGGATGCCGCCGTTTTCCACAACCAGATGGATGGTGTAATAGCCGGTATCAATATCATAGCGATGGTCGGTGTCCAGCGGGATGCGCAGCTGGGTGCTGTCATCGCCATAGGTCAGCACGGCAACCAGACCGGACCCGGCAGCCGGATGGCCGAAACAGAGCCACAGCACCCCGGCGGCCAGCAGAATGATGATGGCAAACAAAATGTTCAGATGGGTAGATTTTTTCAAGGGGAAAACCTCATTTAATCAGGGTCAAAATTCAAGGTCAGCCGCATGCCGTCAACCCCGGCGGCTGCGGTGGGGAACGCCTGCTGCGCGGCGGCAAGGCCGGGGGCAAGGTCCGTTACGGCGGCGCTGTAATGGGTCAGCCACAGGCGGCACACGTTGGCTTCGGCGGCAAGGACCCCCGTTTCGCGGCAGGTGGAATGGCCGTATAACTTCGCTTTGGGCAGGTCGGCGTCATCGGCATAGGTGGAATCCATCAACAAAAGATCGGCATCCTGTGCAGCGCGGCGCAGCGCAGCGCAAGGGCGGGTGTCGGTCGCATAGACAACTTTCAGCCCGCGGCGCGGCGGGCCGAGAACCTGGGACGGCAGGAAGCCGCCCACCGGCTGGCCGCTTTGCAGGGTGGACCAGTAACGCACGGGGATACCCGCCGCCTTTGCCCGCTGGGGATCAAACTTGCCCGCCCGCGGCAGGGTGAACGCATATCCGCAGCAGGGTACCCGGTGCTTGAGGGGGAACGCCTGCACGCACCCGGCGGGCACTTCAAACTCGCCTTTGCAGTCCGGCAGTTCTTTCAGCCGTAGTTCGAACGGCAGCGGTCCGGCCACGGCGTAAAAGGTGCGCACCACATCCGTCAAGCCCGGCGGCCCAGCCATGACGAGGGGGGCAGTGCGGCCCTGGGCGGCCATCGTCTGCCAGATGCCGGGCAGGCCGAAAATGTGGTCCCCGTGGTAATGGGTCAGCAGAATGGCGTCCATGCGGAAAATACTGACCCCGGCCCGGCGCGCGGCAGTCTGGGTGCCCTCGCCGCAGTCCAGCAGCAGGTTGGAGCCGCCCACCGTGATGCAGGCAGCCGCCAGGGCGCGCTCCGGCAGGGGCTGTGTGCCGCCGGTGCCAAGCAGAGTGATATCCAGCATGGCCAGAACCTCCGATAGACTTAATACGAAATGTATTTCTTGCAAGATTTGATAAACAAATCGTATAACTTGTGGGGCGGTGGCTGTAGAAAGCATACACCCCCAACTTATCATACTGCTAACAGTATACCACAACATGCCAAGCGGGAAAACCGGAAAATTTTAAACGGGGGACAGCACAAAATGTTGAAAATTTCACACCTGCCGCGTATTATGATAAGAATGAAGCGAAAGGGGAAGGCGGCCGTAGGGGGCAGAGTGTACCAGCGGAGTGTTTGCCGGTATCACGAAGCAAGATATCTGGCAAGGCCCGACATCCGGGACGATGCAAGCATCGTCCCCTACAGATTGCATTTAGGTTCGTATCGAAAATATATGTCGCTCCGAGAGGGACTAAAATTGTACTTCGTGCGATGTTCGTTATTACAGAAAGCTTTTTGGCAGGATAAGGCGCATTTTAAGATGTATGCACCACTGCCGCAGAAAGGAATGGAAACCGGTATGAAAAAGTTCAGGATTTGGATTTTGGCCGCGCTGGCAGCAGCGCTTTGCCTGTTGTGTGGGTGCAGTGCAGAAGATTTTGCCCTGCCGCATGAAGTGCAGCTTGCCGTTGGCCAGCAGTGCGCGCTGGCCGGGGAGCTGCGGTTTACCGGCAGCCTTTCCGATATTACGCCGCAGGACCGGGCAGAGTTTGCCCAAGCTGTGACCGATGCAGTGGTACATATTGCTTCGACTGACCCCAGTGTGGCCGCAGTAGACCAGGACGGCAACGTGACCGCTGTGACCCCCGGCACGGCAACCGTGTTGGTAAGCTGTGTGGACCTGGATTTTTATGCCGAAGTGAACATTAATGTTGTGGAAGCCGCCACGCCGGAAAGCGCAGCCCTCGCGACCCCGGAGACTGCTGCTCAGTCGACCCCGGAAACAGCCACGCCGGAGAGTGCTGAACCCGCAACGCCTGAAACTGCTGCTACTCCAGAGACCGCTATCCCGGAAACGGCTACCCCCGAAAGTGCAGCTCCGGCAACACCGGAAAGCGCCGCCACACCCGAAACAGCAAAAACGGCTACGCCGGAAACTGCGACCCCGCCCAAAATGCCAAGAGCAACCGAAGCCCCAGCTGCAACCCGGGAAGAAACAACGGCTGCTGACGAAAAAACAAGAGAACCGTTCCGCGAATTTTTGAAGAAAGCAGGCAGCACCGTGGCAAACTTTTTTGGCGGGTTGTTCGACAAGAGCAAGAGCATGGGATGATGCCTGACCGTGAGGATCCGCCCAAAAAGCAAAGAAAAAACGGAAAGATAAACAAAAAGTATTACACTTGCCAAAACTGAAAAAATGTGTTAAGATAACACTATAATTTTATAGCAATATGACAGATGGCAAGTCCACAAAGGAGGCAGTGTCGTTGAAAATCTATGAATCCGCAGAGGATTACCTGGAAAAGATCCTGATGCTGACAGAACGCAACGGGGAAGTCCGCTCCATCGACATCGCTACCGAGATGGGCGTTACCAAGCCGAGCGTGAGCATTGCAATGAAAAATCTGCGTCAGGCCGGTTATATTTCGATGGATGGTGCTGGGTATATCACCCTGGAGCCGCCGGGACTGGAAATTGCCACCCGGATTTATGGCCGCCACAAAAAGCTGACCCGCTTTTTTGTTGCACTGGGTGTGGACCCTGTCGTTGCTTCCCACGATGCCTGCAAGATCGAGCATGACCTGAGCGCAGAAACCTTTGAAAAGCTGGTGGCTTTTGCCGAAAGCCAGCATATGCTGAAGGAATCCTGAGTTTTTTATAAGAATCATGATGCCCCGGACGAGAAACGTTTCTCGTCCGGGGCATTTTTGCTGCAGTGTGCGCGCTGTATGTGATATAGAGCCAAATAAAATCCGCCTCGGCAAAAAACTCTGCCGGGGCGGTAATAGAATCATGCGGGATTGCTTCAGCTTTCCGCAACACCAAAGAAGAACTTGTTCAGGCGGTACTTGTTTTCTTCATACAGGCCAATGTGCTTGAACAGATCCTTGTAATAGGTGGTCAGCTCAAACCGAGTGGTCAGCACATCAAAGGGGTTCAGGTGGTGCACGGCGCTGTCTGGGTTTTGCACATAGTTGTAAATGGGGGTGGAAAGCGCATAGAACTGCTGGGCGTAGCGGATAAAGCTTAGATTGAAATACAGGTCCTCGCTGTAGTCCAGTTCCTCATTGCAGCGCACATCGGGGTGCTCACGCACAATGTCGGCGCGGTAGAGCTTGTTCCACATCACGCCGTAATAAAAGCTGGCGGGCTCCTGCATCAGGCCACAGGCAAATGCGTCTTTATTCAGGGGGCCTTCCATCAAAAAGCCGAAAGTCTGCACCCGGTGCTGCGGATCCAGGATGGGGTCCAGCACACGCTCCACCACGGTATCCCGCATGGTTTTGGGCAGGCTGACCGGCGGTTCAATGCGGTTGTAGTGGGCAATCACCATATCGGCGTGGCTGGCTTCCGCTTTCTGTACCAGCAGCTCGGTGGCATAGGGCTGGATGAAATCATCCGCATCCACAAACTGAAAGTATTTGCCGTGGGCTTCCTGCATGCCAAGGTTGCGGGTGGCGGAAACTCCGCTGTTGTTTTTGTCGATCACCACAATGCGGCGGTCAATACCGGCATAGCTCTGGCAGACGGCATAGCTGACATCCTTGCTGCCATCGTTGAGCAGAATGATCTCCAAATTCCGGTAGGTCTGGCGGCGGATGCTTTCCACGCAGCGTGCAATATGATCCTGGGCATTGTAGATCGGCACAATGACACTGACGAGCGGCTGTTCCGGCATGGCGGCGGCCCTCCTTCATTTTATAATATACCCACCATACCATAAATTTGCCCGGTTTTCAATGGAAAAAACCGCCGCTTTGTGGTATGATGAGAAAAAGCATTTGCAAGAAATGAGGTTTTGCTATGAAAGAAAGCATTGTCCGCCTTCGTGCGCTGGAGAAGCAGCGCTTTGCCTACCGCTACGCCCTGAACGTGGTGGATTTTGACGCTGAAACCGTCGCCCCCGAGGGCAGCGCCGATGGCCGCGCCGAGGCCACCGAGGTTTTGAGCCGCGCCAGCTTTGACCTGCTGGTCAACGAAAAGACAGCTGCCCTTTTAAAAGAAGCAGCCGCCGATGCCGAGACCGAGCAGGAAAAAGCCGAGGTGCGCAATTTGCAGCGCCAGTACGACGAAATTGCCAAGATTCCCGCCGACGAATACGCCGCCTTCACCAAGCTGTGCAGCCAGAGCGTGCCCGCCTGGGTCAAGGCCAAGCGCACCAACGATTTCAGCGTATTTGCACCGTATCTGGAGAAGATCGTGGCTGCCCGCCGCGCCCAGGCCCACTACTTTGCGCCTGACCGCGACCCCTACGAAGTGCTGCTGGACCGCTACGAGAAGGGCCTGACCATCGCCCAGTGCGACGAATTTTTTGCCACCCTGCGGGAGACGATCGTGCCGCTGCTGGCGGACATCCAGACCCGCGGCAAGGCCGTGCGCACCGACTTCCTCGACCAGGAGTGGCCCATCGACGCCCAGCGCAAGGTCAGCGAGAAGATCATGCAGCTGTGGGGGCTGGACCCCGCCCACAGCCACCTGTCCGAGAGCGAGCATCCCTTCACCACCGAGTTCTGGCGCGGCGATGTGCGCATCACGACCCATTACATGGCGCGGGATATGTTCTCCAACCTGTACAGCGTCGCCCACGAGGGCGGCCATGCGCTGTATGAGCTGAATATCAACCCGGACTACGACTACACCGCCGTGACTCACGGCGCAACCATGGGCATCCACGAGAGCCAGTCCCGCCTGTTTGAGAACATCGTGGGCCGCTCCCGCGCCTTTGTCAACTACCTGTACCCGACGCTGAAAGAGCTGTTCCCCGCCCAGCTGGCCGACGTCTCCGCCGAGGAGATCTGGCGCGCCGTCAACCGTGCCGAGCCGGGCCTGATCCGTACCGAGGCCGACGAGCTGACCTACGCGCTGCACATCATGGTGCGTTACGAGATCGAGAAAGCGCTGATTCAGGGCACGCTGGCCGTGGCCGACCTGCCCGCCGCCTGGAACGCCAAGTACAAGGAGTACCTGGGCGTGGACGTGCCCGACAACGCCCACGGCTGCCTGCAGGACATCCATTGGTCGATGGGCGACATCGGCTATTTCCCGAGCTATGCCCTCGGCAGTGCCTACGGCGCACAGGCCCTCGACGACCTGCGCAAAACAAACGATTTTGACGCCCAGTGGGCCAACGGCGACGTGGAGCCGCTGAAGGCCGCCTTAAAGGAGCGCGTCTGGCAGTGGGGCAGCATGAAGGAACCCGCCTGGCTCGTCGAGAGCCTCTGCGGCGGCAAGTTCGACCCGCACCACTTCACCGATTATTTAAAGAAGAAATACACCGAGCTGTACGAGCTGTAAGGCCGCCAGCTTCCCGGGTCGATGCAAGCATCGACCCCTACACCGTAGGGGCGGATTCCATATCCGCCCGTTGCCGTCCGCCCTGCCTCCCCCTTCCGGGCCATGCGTAGGGCGGGGTGCCCCCACCCCGCCGCCGTTCTCCGCTATACCGCACAAAAAATCCCGTCGGATGCCCTTTTCCGGCGGGATTTTTTCAGCATAATACGCTGTCCGGGAAATTCAGGCAGGTGTACAGGTACCGCAGTGCCTCGTCCATCGTGTCAAACTCGCCGCCGTCTACCTCGCTGGGGCTGGCGGCGATGGTCGACTTGTCAAACGGGATGCCGTTCTCCCTGCGCCATTCGTCCACCTGCAGTGCTATGTCATTGGCATAGCCCGGGCGGTCCTGCCTGCTGCCGTCGGCGTCAATGTAAACGCAGGCGCCGTACTTTTTCCGGTCCGGCAGGCGCACCAGCTCGGCCAGCGTGTAGTAGTCGCGGTCAAAGTAAAAGAGCATCTGCCCGCGGTAGGCGGCGATCTCCGCCGCGCTTTCCTCGCGGTTCGTGATCTGGGGCACGGTGTCCACCAGCCGGTGCAGCTCGTCCAGCAGTGCGTCGCCGTCCTCAGGGTAGGCATCCGTGCCCTTGGCCGCAGCGATTTCCCCAAAGCAGTAGGCCTGCCAGTGGGGCGGGCATTTGCCCAGCTTGGCACGCTCAATGTAGTAGAGCAGGTCAGCGCGGTAGGAGGCAGCGAGTGCGTTCAGACTTTGTTTTTTCATAGCTTGTAGGCCTTTCATTTTGTATCATTTGTGGTGTCCGTTTCTCGGAACACCCTCATCTTACCATAACCGTTTGTCGAATCCTGCCGCATTATAAGACCGAACGCCGTTTTATTTTAGGGACAACTGTTTTCCGCTGTCGAAAAAACAGCAGGCACGCAAAAATCGCGTACCTGCTGTCTTTTTTGTTATGGCTGCCCCTGTGCGCACAGCACTGCGTCCAGCGCCGTCAGCTTATCCGGCACACCGCTCAGCTCCATACCGGGGAAATCCGTCTCCACGCCCGCGGACGCCAGCTCATCGGCACAGGCCGCGGGGTCGGCACAAATCGCCTGTGCTTCGGCCAGGATGCCCGGCCAGTTCAGCGCCAGCCGCTCCTGCGCGTCGCCGCTCAGGTCGCGCACCGCACGCGAAAGCGCCGCAAA
>OMGY01001926.1_pt1 | contig 16885 bp, 13 predicted proteins | sample 1674461 | NCBI WGS metagenome assembly OMGY01 (sample SAMN05578579, study PRJEB25193) | human gut metagenome | biome: Human Microbiome; feature: human-associated habitat; material: feces | host: Homo sapiens | place: USA:Birmingham
CACCATATCGATCTCCGCCTGCCTGTCCGAACCGCCGATGCCGAAATATTCGCTCGCCTTTCCGGCATTGACCCCATTATTTTGAATATATGCCGGGTTTTCCTCATGGAAGCTGATGGGTTTGTGCACCCTTGCCGCTTCCTGCATCGCTTTTCTCGCAATTTTGGCATCCAACAGGGGCTTGCCGTCATCCGTAAAGCCGACCGCGCCAGCCTTTGCCAGCACTTCCATATCCGTCAGTTCGTCCCCCTCCATGTCCATCGTCACGTTCGCGCAAGTATAGACATGGATGCCGGTCTTTGCGCCTTTTTCCAGAACATAGGAAAGCGTTTCCTCCTGATCGACATGGGGATTCGTATTCGCCATCAGCACAACGCTCGTCACACCGCCAGCCGCTGCCGACACCGCGCCGGTCAGGATATCTTCCTTATATTCTGCACCCGGATCACGGAAATGCACATGGGTATCCACCAGCCCCGGCGCTGCAATCAGGCCATCCGCATTCAGGATGCGAAGCTCGTCCTCTTTTTCTTTTGTAATCTGTGCAGGGTTGATCGTTCCTGCCTCTGCGATTTTTGTAATCCTGTCCTCACCGATCAGGATATCCCGCAAGCTATCCGTCTGCGAAGCCGGATCGATCATGCGGCAATTTTGAACTAAAATCATGTCAGCCTCCGCTGTTGCAAAGCAGCCGCGTCCGACAGCTGCCAAATGTCTGTTGTATCCTCTGCATTTTACCATGTTCTTCAGTCAAACACCACTGTTTTGTCCTCAAACGGCGTTTTTATTACAATATATGGATAGGATGGCGTTTCGCCAAGCTCCTTTGCCTGCTTCGGACCGATCAGGCTCGTATCCAGATAAATCATCTCTCCGCTTGCATACAATTCGTCCACTGTAATACTGTAGCCGCCGCTGTCCTGCTTTCCGTAGCCCACGCACAGGTACAGATAACCACTGTCCGCATACGTCATTTTAAACGATGCTTCTTTCTTTTCCGCCACAAGCTTTAACAGCTCCTCCGGCAGCCGCGCCTCGTCCACGACTGTAAATGCGAGGTTTGTTTTCTCCGGCTTTTCCTGTTTCCAGCTGCATCCTGTAAAAAGCAGTATCCCAGCGCATCCGAATATTCCCAGCCAGATCAGGCACAGTGTCCGAGCTATTTTTTTCATAATAAAACCGTCCTTTAGATCGATATTTTGTTTGATTCATATATATGATAGCGACGGTCCTCGCAGAACACCTGTACGCGCGTCTTGCTTTTTTGCAGCGGCACAGGTATACTGAAAATAAAGAAGGTAGCCGGCGCATCTGCGCCTGCAGAATGGAGAGTTTTATGATTCGCTTTATTATTACCGCGTTATTTGTCATTCTGTTTCTGATCCTCAGCATCCCGCTCCTGATCGCAGAATGGATCATCGGCAAATTCAATCCGCCGTTAAAGGATCGTTCCAGCCTTGCGATTGTCAACTGGGCGTTCCGCATGGTGCTGCGCCTGTCCGGCGTTTCCGTCACCTACATCGGAGAGGATCGCATTCCGAAGGATACCCCGGTTCTCTATGTCGGTAATCACCGCAGCTATTTCGATATCGTTATGACCTATGTCCGTGTACCCCGCACCACCGGTTATATTTCCAAGGTCGAATTTTTGAAGATTCCTCTGCTTTCCAATTGGATGAAAAACCTGCACTGCCTGTTCCTTGACCGCAAGGATATTAAGCAGGGACTAAAGACTATTCTCGCGGCTATTGAGAAGGTGAAATCCGGCATTTCCATCTGCATTTTCCCAGAGGGTACACGAAACAAAAATGAAGATGAACTGGACATGCTTCCATTCCATGAGGGCAGCTTCAAAATTGCCGCAAAGACAAACTGTCCGATCATCCCGATGGCGATCAGCGGCTCCGCTGATATCTGGGAAAACCATTTTCCAAGAGTTAAGAAAACCCACATTATCCTGGAATATGGCAAACCAATCTACATAGACCAGCTGGAAAAAGAGGACAAAAAACATCTGGGTGCTTATACACAGAATATCATTCATGAAATGCTGGTAAAAAATAAAGCGCAGTTATAATGCGTCAGCTTCCAACTGGCAGGACAGACCTTTACATAAAGAATTTAAGGCTGTCCTGCTTTTGGGTTCTGGAGCTTGTTTGAAAAATCATTCCCGCATTTTTATAACATCATTCTCACTAATCTCAAGAATATCTGCAATCTCCGCTGCAGTCATCCCTTTTTTCATCAATGACTGGGCTATTTCCCTATCACGCAGCTGTATTCCTTTCTGTATTCCTTTCTGTATTCCACACAACTCCCCAGCCTCAAACTCGGCTTCTCTCAGCTTTCGTTCTTCCTCTTCTTTATCATACTCAAATATACTCACTGCGATAACCTCCGCTCTTTTATTCTGAAGAAAATCTTTTAGAATTCCATTCTGAATGCACTCATCCACAGCTTTTTTCACAGCTGCTTCTAGTTCCATATATTGGGCATACTTACGTACCTTTGCTACATATACTGCATATTCTCTTAACGTCTGACACTGTTCCAGCAGTTCTCGGTTTCTTCCTTCATTAATGTTCAACGTTACCACTTTAAGCTCCAGTTTCGGCTCACCAGATAGGTTCTCATACGCTTCTGACAGACAATTTTCCCATCTTTCATCTGTCTTCTCTATACCGTTGTAGAATACAATAAAATTTGGTGCAGGGATTTTCTGCAGTGTCGATGAATACAGAGACTTCTTATTCACCAATTTCTGGTATTCTGCTGATATGTAAAAAAGATCCCTCAGGGGCATATTAGGTGTGTAGGTTGACTGATGTTCATACAGAAAAAGATTGGTGCCAATAATAAATGCCAGATCATTTTTCATTCCCATATAAATAGCATTCTCTAGTGTCACAATCTCCAGTTCTTCCGGATTCTCATATGATGTTCCGTTAATCGCATTATAAAGCGAAAGCAGATTTTTACGGTCGGAAAAAAGCATTCTGAATATTGTATCCTTGTAGTTTCTGTTTACCATAATCTGGTCCTCCTTTTCTTGCAGGAGTCAGAAAATACAGATTAACTCTTATTTGTTAACCAATCACGTTCAGAACTCCTGCTTTTTTCATTTTTAATGGGTTTAAAAGCATGAATTTCTGAAATGCAATTAGATAAATCAGATGGCTGACGTGCCATGAACTATATAAGAAATATGCTTTTTATCATAGTAACATTGTCCATGCTAATTTACAAGTACTTTATTTATCATAAGATTTCAGTTTTTTCTTTCTCCGGACTTCCTTCGGCGATTCCCCATAAGCTTCCTTAAATTTTCGCAAAAAACCTTTGTAATTGGTAATCCCGTTTTTATCCAGAAGAAATGTTATATTTTTATCTGTCTCCAGAAGATCTGTGTGGAAATGCTCCATGCGGATCTGATTTACATAAGCCAGGAAGGTCTGTCCTGTATATTTGCGAAAAAGACGACAGAAATGCTCTGGTGTAATGGACAAAAGCCCAGCAGCATCGGCAAGGGAAATTCTTTCCCCATAATGTTCCCGGACAAATTCCATACACAGCTTCATCCGTTCCAAGTCTCGCAGAGTGCCGTGAGCTGTTTCTGTATCTTCCTCACTCCTGATTCCTTCTGTATAAAGAAAATAAAGTAAACGGTAAACAGCAGAAAGCACCAGAAGATGATAGCCTTCTTTTTTTTCTTCATAAAAGCCTGCAATTTTCCGAAATACGTCTCTCAACTGATCATACAGATCATCAGCCCGATTTGTAGACTTTCGATTCTCCCTCATCTCAACAAGTCCCTTTCCCTGCACATTCTCCAGTTGTTCTCCCTGAACACATGCGTCAGCTGATTTCGACCTTATAAACTCCTGAAATTTCAGTCCCTCCCACTTTGCAGAAATTCTTTCCAGATGAACCGGCGGGATCTGTAAAAGATAATACCTGGCATCCTCATGCGTATGGGTATAATGGATATCATTGGAATTTACCAGAAAAATATCCCCTTTTTTCAACTCATAACTCACATCATTAATAGATGCTGTAATCTCGCCGCCAAGCACATAAATAATTTCCAAATGCTCATGCCAGTGTGCTGGTAACAGTTCATCCCAGGTATTTACATATGTAAAATGAATTTGTCCCAAATGATCATCCAGCACGTTTTCATATTCCGCTCTCATAGTATGCCTCACCTTCTTTTTTCACTCAAATTTCCCGACTTCCATCCTCATCCAAAATACACAACACTTATATCACAGGTTTAAAATCAAAATACACCATCTATTCTTTATGATAATATATAATATTTCATCTGTAATATCAAGAAAGACCTATAAAAGAAGCAATAAACCATCTAGTACACCACCGCTTTTTCCAGTACAATAGCAACATCAAGACAACTACACGAAAAAAAATTTCTAATTATAAATTTATCTACAGGAGGACATCCCACAATGAACAAATGGACCAGAGTTAAATTCCAGCCAAACCTTCCCCTTAGGGAAAGCGGCCGTGTTACCGCAAGCAAAGAACATATCCTTCTTTCCAAAGAAGCCGCCAAAGAAGGTATGGTTCTTCTAAAAAATGAGAAAAACCTGCTTCCTCTTACTGAGGGCACACGCATCGCCCTTTTTGGCAAGGGCAGCTTCGACTATGTAAAAGGCGGCGGCGGAAGCGGTGACGTTATGGTTTCCTACGTCCACAACCTTTATGACGGACTGAAAATGCAGGAAAACGCCGTTCAGATCTACGAACCGTTATCCGATTTTTACCGCACCGATATCCGACATCAGTATGAAAAAGGTGCCGCACCAGGAATGACGGTAGAGCCAGAGCTTTCCCAGGAGCTTGCTGACGGCGCAAAAGCATTTGCTGACGTTGCAGTTGTTGTGATCAGCCGTTTCTCCGGCGAGGGCTGGGACCGTTCCAGCATTGAATGCAACAACGAATTTAATCCATGGGATACAGAAACCACCATGCCGAAAATTTCCGGCGAAGTTTTCCCAGATGGCGACTTCTATCTCACTACCAGGGAGAAAGCAATGCTTTCCATGGTAAAAGAGCGCTTTGATGATATCGTAGTCGTTCTCAATATCGGCGGAATCATGGACCTTTCCTGGGTAAAAAATGATGACCGGATTTCCTCCGCTCTTCTTGGATGGCAGGGTGGCATGGAAGGCGGGCTTGCCATGGCGGAGCTTCTCACCGGCAAAGGGAATCCATCCGGTAAGCTGGCTGACACTTTTGCTGCAGACGTAAATGATTATCCATCCACTGCTAACTTCCATGAGTCTTTTGATTATGTAAACTATACAGAAGATATTTATGTAGGCTACCGTTATTTTGAAACCCTTCCAGGAGCACAGGAAAAAGTAATCTATCCATTTGGATACGGACTTTCCTACACCACCTTTTGCCTGAACACCACCGCTATGTGGGAAACAGAGGATCAGATTTTCGCTGAAGTTCAGGTGACCAACACCGGTAACCTGGCTGGAAAAGAAGTTGTCCAGATTTATTTCGAAGCTCCACAGGGACTTCTGAAGAAACCAGCCCGCCAGCTTGCTGCTTTTGCAAAAACCCGTCTTCTTCAGCCAGGTGAGACACAGCAGATCCGCCTTTCCTTTGCAAAGGCTGACATGGCTTCCTACGATGACCTTGGAAAAATCAAGAAATCCGCATATATTCTGGAAAAAGGTACTTATAAGTTCTATATTGGAACTTCTGTGCGCGACACTAAGGAGAGCCTCCTGACAATGGAACTGTATGAAAATATGATCACAAAGCAGCTGACAGCTCATCTTGTTCCAACCAGCCTGAAAGAGCGTATGCTCTCTGACGGCAGTTTTGAGGAGCTTCCACAGTCTGCATGCAATGACATGAACGAATGCGTATTTGAGAAAATGGAGCCGGGCACTGAGGAAGGTATTACCCCTGCAGTCCGCTGCTGTACACGTGGCACACTTTTCGACAACTTTGGCAGAAAACAGTTTATTGATGTAGCAGAAGGCAGGCTTTCCCTGGATGATTTTATGGAACAGTTAAGCGATGACGATCTGATTCATCTTCTTGGAGGACAGCCAAACGTAGGTGTTTCCAATACCTTCGGCTTTGGAAATCTTCCGGATTATGGTGTTCCATCCATTATGACAGCAGACGGTCCTGCCGGTCTTCGTATCAGCGGGGAATGCAGCATGAACACAACAGCATGGCCTTGTGCAACCCTTCTTGCCTGCACCTGGAATCCGGCTCTTGTTCAGCAGGTTGGACAGGCTGGCGCCGAAGAAGTGAAGGAGAACAATCTTGCTGTATGGCTTACCCCTGCAGTAAATATCCACAGAAATCCGCTTTGTGGAAGAAACTTCGAGTACTATTCCGAGGATCCGCTGATTGCCGGAAAAATGGGCGCAGCTATGGTAAAAGGTATCCAGTCCCAGCACATTGCAGCTTCTGTAAAGCATTTCGCAGCAAATAACAAAGAAACCAACAGAAAGCACAGCGATTCCCGTGTTTCCGAGCGTGCACTTCGCGAGATCTATCTGAAAGGTTTCGAGATCATTGTAAAAGAAGCACAGCCATGGACGATCATGTCCTCCTACAATGCAATCAATGGTCACCGCGCTTCTGAGAACCGTGAGCTTCTGGAAGATGTTCTCCGCGGCGAGTGGGGCTTCAAGGGAATGGTCACCACTGACTGGTGGACAAGAGCAGAGCATTACAAAGAAATCAAGGCCGGAAATGACGTAAAAATGGGAACTGGTTTCCCAGAACGTGTGAAAAAGGCCATGGAAATGGGACAGCTTGGCCGCCCGGAATTAGAGCACTGTGCAAGACGGGTGCTGGAACTGATTCTGAAGATTGACTGAAATTGAATTTTAGTTATAAAGAAACCCATGGCAATTTTATTTCTGTTGCCATGGGCTTCTTATTTAGGCTCTGGAGCGTGTTTGAAAATACAATCCGAATTATTAGTATTATGTTTTATACATTTTATTTTCTCTCTGACGGATACCTATGCAGCCAGGGCACCGACGAGGTAATCTTATGGAAATTTTCTCTTACAATTTCCTTCTTTTTCCCATTTTCCCCAAGAATCAACAGGCGATCTGCCATAGCCAGGGAATCCGATAAATTCAAAGATAAGATCACCACCGAAATCCCCTTATCCAGGAACTTTTCCAACATACTCCAGATAAACATCCTGTGAGCAAGATCAGCGCCGCAGAAAGGCTGAATACAAAACAGAATCTCCGGTTTCTGCAAAAATACTCTTGTATACACCAGCTGATACTTCTGCTTTTCACTCAGTTCCTCCACCGGCATTTCAAAAACATCTGTCCCTAATATGGGACTGTATTCATTCCGAATACTTTTCTGAAGACGTTTGTTGTGCCAGATTGAAGGAACTTTTTCTGCCAGACAAATACAGAGATTATTCATATAATCCAGTTTCGGAAAAATCATGGTTTTTGTAGTACGTTCCTGGATTACTGCAATCCTGCCATTTCCCGGAATCTCTGTCTGCTTCCCATTCAACAGGATTTCTCCACTTTCCGGTAAAATATCTCCGGTCAGAATCTTCCGTAGCTCCTCCATTCCCCTGGCATCCATAATCTGTACGGCCAGGCATTCTCCTTTATGCACATCAAAGGAAAAATTGCAGGCTGCATCCTCTCCGTAGCCCTTCCATTGAAAAACAACCGGTGCAGCCTGCTGCCCTTCCCTTTTTTCCGTATGATAACGGACCATGTCGTTATATTCCGTCATGTAAGTTACGGGCGGATCATTGAACAGCTCCTCTCTTTCCAGAATCTTCTGGATTCTTCCATTGGTAAACAGCGCACATCTGTCACAGATACTGGAAATCTCTTCCAGATGAGAACAGATATAAAGAAAAGAAAACCCTTTTTTCACATAACGACGGATAATTCCATGGAGCTTTTTCAACTCATCATCACTGACAAGGGCTCCAACTTCGTCCAGCACGATCAGATGATATCCCATAATCACAGCCCGGAGCAATTCTACAATGATCCGTTCAAAAGTAGAAAGCTTCTCCACATCTTTATTAAGGGGAATGTCCATTCCGATATCTTCTAAAAAAGGTTCCATCTGCCGGTTCAGGATCTTTGTGCGGATCACCCACTGGCGAAAGCCCGGACGCAGGACAAAAATATTATCTGCAATGTTCAGATTTCCTGCCAGAGAACTTTTCTCCTGGATAATGCTGATCCTGTTTGCTGCCTTGTAATTCTCTTTCCAGGTGTTTACCTTTTCCCCTCCATAATAAATATAACCGTCATAGAGGGGAAGATTCCGTTCCAGAAGCTTCAGAAGAGCTGTTTTTCCATGACTGTTAACAGGCATAAATCCCATAATCTCTCCCTGAAAAATCTGAAGATTGAAGTCCTCCAGCTTCACAACCTCATCCTCTTTATACGTCACACGCTCCATTCTGAGAACTTCGTTTCTCATACCAACACGCTCCTGTTTTTCACCTGTCTGTCGTCAGTAAGTATAGGGATGGTGATCTCCACATCTGTTCCTTCTCCTGGTACAGAATAAACATGCATGCCATATTCATCCCCAAAGATCAAATGGATTCTGTTATTCACATTCACCAGAGCAATTCCGCCCTGTTTTTCTTCATTGTCGTGAATGGCCTTGGTTGACTTGCCCAGCTTCTGGTTCAGCTTTGCTAAAGTCATCTCGTCCATTCCCACCCCATCGTCTGAAATACGGATGAGCAGGCGATCCTTTGTACACTGAAAACGGATATAAAGATTTCCACCGCCAACCTTCAGCTCCACGCCATGGATAATGCTGTTTTCCAGAATCGGCTGCAACGTCAGTTTGGGGATTCTGCAGTTCATGATCTTTTCATACTCTGCAATATCATAATCAATATGAAGCTGCAGCCGGTCCCCGAAACGATATTTCTGAATTCCATTATAAATCTCTCGGTTATCCAGTTCTTCCTCCACAGAAACCAGATTCTCCACCTTGGTAATGGTGTAACGGAAAAATCTTGCCAGGGCTTCTGTCATATCTGCAACGCTGTCCAGACCTGCAATAATAGCTTCTCCACGGATGCTTTCCAGTGTATTGTAGAGAAAGTGGGGATTGATCTGATTCTGCAAAGCCAGGTACTGAGCCTGTCTTTTGTTCAGATCCATATACTGGGGAGAACGCACAATGCGGTCTACCATTTTCATCTGCTTCTGGATGCTTGGAGTCAGGTTCAAGAGTTCCATATCTTCTTTTTCGGAAAAAATATAACCATCCAGAAAACGATCCGTCATTTTTTCACAGCGCATGTAAGGGCGGTGAATCCACAGCCAGAATACAATCGGAAACAAAATTGCAAATATTGTTATAATTATGGCCATCCACCAGGGTGTTTCGCCTTTATATGCCAATAACAGCTGAATTACCGCCAGAATAATAAAACTCCCGAAGACTACCGTTCCCAGGACAAGAGCCCGGTTGGATATGTATTTCAGTTTTTCTTTAAATTTCATTTTTGATTTATCCATACAATTTTCTATATGTAGAGGGTTTCACCCCTGCCGCTTTCTCAAAGGTATGTGTGAAATGTTTCGGATCGTTATATCCTACCCTCCTGCAGATTTCTGTTACTGGAAGATTGGATTCCCGAAGGAGTAGCTTGGCCTGTTCCATTCTCACGTTGATCAGATATTTTGCAAAACCTTCTCCTTCTGTCTTCTTGAATAAGGCACTGAAATAAGCAGTGCTAAGTCCCACTATCTCGCTGACTTCCTCTAAAGTCAGCGGATCACTGAAATGGTTCTGGATATATTCCTTTGCCTTGCGAACCGGGCGGATAGTATCAGTTTCATAGCGTTCAGCCTGCTCCTGGATATATTTTTTCTGGAAATCCCCAAGACAGGAAAAAATTTCCTCTATTTTTCCACATTTATCACACTGTTTACGGAATTCCTCCACAGTAGCAGTACGCTCTGGAATCCGAATACTTGCCGCAAAAATATCAGCTGCTGCATACACCAGTTCAAAAATCTCGCTGCCACGAATTTCTTTCGCCTTATTTACCGTATCCTGCAAATCCTCTACTGCTTCTGCTGCATTCTGAATGCTGGAAATTTCTACGGCATGAGTAATCTCACGAAGATACTTTTTCAGCAACTCGCTCTCCTGGATTTCTGAAGCTTTTCCCAGACAGTCAAGAACCCGTCCGTCCCCTTTTACCAGCCTTTCCTGGATCAGTTTTCGGGCTTCCTGCATAGAGTCAGCCAAATGCTCTGCCTCTTTGTATGCAGCTCCAACTGCCATGGAAAAGCTTACATGCTGAAACATATTTTTCTGGATTTCCATCTGGGTAAGGCTGCTCTTCATGCTCCGGCGGATGGATTCCTTCTCACTTTCCGGATAGTTAAGAATACCGTAGCAATAGTCATCACGAATCAGAAGAACTAATTCGCGGCTGTCTTTTTTCAGATTTCGTTCCAGGACCTCACGTACTTTTTCCATAAGGATTTCACTGGAAGTGGAGCTGATCTCTCGTGCGCCAGCCAGACCTGTTGTTCCATCCATTCTGCCGCCAGAAATGATCTTTCTTCCATAATCCACTTTTACACAAAACGCCTGGTACACTCCCTGTCTTGCTTTCAGATGATAAATGCTCGTCAATGTGTCCTGTGAAACCGGCATATCCGGCTGATCCAGCAGCCGGTCGATCAGATTTGCCCGTAAATGGTCATCATCCCTTTTCGCCTTATTTACAAGCTCCTGATGATTCAGTTCCGACTCCTTGCGCTCCCCGATCTTTTTCTGCAATTTCTGCAGGGTAGCAGTCAGTTCCCCCTTGTTTACCGGCTTCAGAAGATAATGTCCCACACCGTAACTGATAGCCTGCTGTGCATACTCGAAATGGGCGTAACCGCTGATTATGATTACTTCCAGAGCGGAATCCAGCTCCTTCACCCTTTTTACCAGCTCCAGGCCACTGCAGCCTGGCATGCGGATATCTGTGATCAGAATATCCGGCTGTGTCTGCCGTACCATTTCGCAGGCTTCCTCTCCGTTGTGGGCGATTCCCACCACCTTCATTCCCATAGAATCCCAGTCGATCAGTGCCTGGATCAGCTGGCAGATCCGCACCTCATCATCTGCAATTACTACCTTTAAAATCTCCATGTTCTCCGTCCCCATTACATGATTACTGTGAAGAAATTTCCCCATTTTTTTAGAAACTCTCTCCACTTTTTCTTACTTCTAATAATAATCCATTTCAGCATTTTAAGCAAGAAAACCGCCGGAAAAACCGACGGTTTCTTGCTCCTTATAATTACTGCCCCAGCCGTCATCATATCCATGACGTTCCATGAACAATATTCCTTTTATTTCAGATTATTTATCAGAATCCTTTGTGATCACAGATACACCTGTATCTGTAACTTCTCCGCCGAGTTCCTCGCCGTTGATTGCTTTTACAGCTGCTTTTACGCCTTCAGATCCCATAACATCTGGGTTCTGAGCCATTGTGCAAAGAAGATATCCGTCGTCGATCAGGTTCAGAATCGCGTCAGATTTATCAAAACCAACACCGATGATGTCAGCGTTTCCAGCTGCTTTGATGGCATTTCCGGCACCAGTTGTGGAGCCTTCATTACATCCGAAGATACCAACAACACCCTGTGTAATGTAGTTCTCTGCGATACTCTGGGATTTTGCAGCATCACCTTCGCCGTACTGGGTTTCCATGATCTCGAAGTCTGTGCCGTCAAATGCTGCGCGGAAGCCTTCCTCACGGTTTACGCAGGAATCAGTAGCTGCGTTTACATTAATGATACCGATTTTACCAGATGTAATACCAGCATCCTCAAGCGCCTTCTTCATCTCTTCTCCTGCTGTTGTTCCAGCTGCCTCATTGTCTGTGGAGAAAGTAGCTTCTGCCTCTACATTTGCAGGGGAATCAACATATACGATCTTAATTCCCTGATCTTTTGCTTCCTGAAGTGCGGAAGAAATAGCGTCTGGTCCGTTTGCAGCAACCATGATTGCATCATAACCGCCTGCTACTGCATTGTTTACACACTCGATCTGCTGAGCGTCATCTTTTGTATTCGGGGACATGAAGTCAACTGTTACACCAAGCTCTTTTGCTTCTTCCTGAGCGCCTTCGTTCAGGGTGATCCAGTGCTGGTCGATAGAGTCCATTGTGATCAGCGCAATTTTCTCATCGCCTGTAGCCTTAACATCATCTGATGCATAAACAGTAGCTGCTCCAAGGGAAGCGATCATAGATACTGCACATACCATAGCTAAAAGTTTTCTTTTCATTGTAAAAATCCTCCTAAAAATTATTTTTTATAACTACCCGCCTTCTCCATTTGCGGTTTAGTTTCATGAAATTATTTTACATCTCCCATATTCAGTTGTCGATTTCATTTTCCTGTGAAAAATACTGTTTTCTTGCGGTTATTTTTTTCTGTGTTTGCCAAACTGTCCGTTTCTTACAACTACATCCAGCAATACGGCTGCAACTACGATCACGCCGATTACAACTCGCTGGATACCAACTTGTGCACCGATCATGTTCAGACCATTTTCCAGAGTCTGCCAGACAGCTGCACCTGCGAAGGTTCCAAGAAGGATTCCAGTTCCTCCAAGTGGGGAAACGCCACCGATTACGCCGGCTGCTACGCCATACATCTCGTACATGTTTCCAGCTTCCATATTTCCCATACCAGCCTGTGCGCAAAGGATAAGACCAACTACACAGGAGCATACGGAGCTTACCAGATAAGTCTTTACTGTGGTGGAAACTACGTTTACACCAGAAAGCTTTGCCGCGTCCACGTTAGAACCGATTGCGTAAATATGACGGCCTGTACGTGTCTTGGATAAGATAAAGAAAAATATAACAAAAATAACAAGTGCGATCCAGAATGTGTTATAAATGCCAAGCGTTTTACCGTAATAAAAACAATTTTGGAATGCATCAGCCGTTTCTTTTCCAACACCTGTTGCAATGGCATCTGTATTTCTGTTTCCGTTTACCATGTAGGCAATTCCTCGTGCTACGAACATGGTTCCCAGAGTTGCAATAAATGGAGGGAGTTTAAATTTTCCAACCAGATATCCATTTACCACACCAACTACCAGACAGGCAATAAGTGCGATCACAATTGCAAGGAATGGTACCATTCCTGTTGTCATTAAGGTAGCTGCGATCATGGCGCTCATTCCGACCATGGATCCGATTGACAGGTCAATGTTTCCAGTGATCAGTACGTAACTTTGTGCAATACCGATCAACAGGTACTTGGACATGGAACGCAGCAGGTTCAACATATTCTGTCCTGAAAAAACCGCCGGGTTAATGATACCAAATGCGATATAAATAATGATCAGCCCCACGAATGCGGTAAGTGCTGCCCCCATTCCCCTGATTCCCAATAATTTCTTTAAAGGGCGTTGCTGTTTACTATTCATTTTTACTTCCTCCCTCAGTTTCCTTAATACTCTTGTTTTCAAAGGATGTTGCCATTGTAAGGATCTCGTCCTGGGTGGCTTCCCTTGCTGAAACCTCACCGGTGATACGTCCGTCACACATTACGATGATACGGTCTGCAATTCCCATGACCTCCGGCATTTCAGAGGATACAAACATAACTGCAATTCCCTGTTTTTTCAGCTCATTCATCAGATTGTAAATTTCTACCTTTGCGCCAACATCAATTCCTCTTGTGGGCTCATCAAAGATAACAACCCTTGAATCTCTTGCGAGCCATTTTCCAACAACTACTTTCTGCTGGTTTCCACCAGAAAGATTGCCGGAATCAATTTCCACATTCGGTGTTTTAATCTGGAGATCCTTCACTGCTTTTTCGCAAAGAGCATCTTCTTTTCCTGAGTTTATCACACCCATCTTATTGCATACAAGGTCAAGATTTGGCAGTGCCAGGTTCTGACGGATGCTCAGTTTCGTACAGAGACCGTCTTTTTTACGATCCTCAGGAGCAAGCACAACACCGTTTCGAATGGCATCCATTGGACAGTTGACTTCGATTTTTTTACCATCCACATAAAACTCTCCGCTGTCTTTCGGATCAACACCGAAGATGGCTCTTGTAGTCTCCGTTCTTCCGGCTCCCATCAGTCCCGCAAATCCTACGATCTCGCCTTCATATAAAGAGAAGTTGATATCTCGGACCATTTTTCCGGCATTGAGATTTTTCACTTCAAAAATCTTCTTGCCTTTCCTGCATTCCACTCTCGGGAATTTTTCTTTGATTTCACGGCCTACCATATTTTTGATAATGTAGTCCATGTCCATGTCTTTGAAATTACCGTCTGTTATGTATTGTCCATCTCGCATGATGGTAACTCTGTCCACGATATGGGACAGTTCTTCCAGTCTGTGTGAAATGTATACGATTCCTCTTCCTTCGTCCCTCAGCTTTCGGATGATACGGAAAAGATCATCAATTTCTTTTGCTGTCAGAGAGGATGTAGGCTCGTCCATGATCAGGATCCTTGCATCGATGGAAAGTGCTTTTGCAATTTCAACCATCTGCTGTTTGGATACTGGCAGATCTCCTACGATCTGATCCGGACTGATGTCGATTCGAAGATCGTCCAGAACCCTCTTGGCTTCTTTCCGCATCTTCGCATTATTTAAGGATAAACCACCTTTTACTTCTCTTCCAAGGAACATGTTCTCCGTTACTGTTAAGTGCCTGCACATGTTCAATTCCTGATGGATAATGGCTACTCCTGCTTCCTGGGCCTGCTTTGGTGTTAGGTCGTCATAGGATTTTCCGAAGATTTCCATCGTTCCTTCGTCTCTGGTATATACACCGCTGAGGATTTTCATCAGGGTCGATTTTCCGGCTCCATTTTCTCCCAGCAGCGCCATGACTTCTCCAGAACGCAGCTCAAATTTTACATGATCCAGAGCCTTAACACCCGGGAAACTTTTGCTGATATTGTTCATGGAGACAATGACCTCATTCATTCCATTCCCTCCTTATTTATTTGTTTTTGTTTTCCTTTGTTGATATTATCTTAACTCATACGATGGGGTTGGGATAGAGGGGGAGAGTTTGGGTTTATAGGGGTTTTTTTATTGTATGAAGGGTATGTGTGTAAAAAACAGGACCCTGTTTTCATGCAGGATCCTGTTTTTTGTGAATATGAATATGTGTAATACCTCCGATTATTTTCGGATGGAAGCAACCAGTTTTCGTGCTTCTGCTGTCAGGTCTCTGATCTTGTCAAATTCTCCGTTTTTTACAAGCTCTCCTTTTACCATCCAGCTTCCGCCGCAGCATATAATTTTGTCAAAGGAAAGATAATTTTCCAGATTTTTTGCATTGATACCACCAGTGGGCATAAACTTAATTCCCACATAAGGTGCAGCCATAGCCTTGATCATGGCAACTCCGCCTGCCGGTTCTGCCGGAAAGAATTTTACCACCTTAAGGCCTCTTTTTACTGCCTGCGCAACCTCAGACGGTGTGACGCAGCCTGGGAAAACAGGAATTTCTTTTTCCAGACAGTAATCTACGATCTCCGGATCAAATCCAGGGCTTACAATGAACTTCGCACCAGCTGCAACAGCTGCATCCACCTGCTCTCTGGTAAGAACAGTTCCTGCTCCTACAAGCATCTCCGGAAACTGTTCTGTCATCAGACGGATTGATTCTTCTGCTACTTCTGTACGAAATGTAACTTCTGCACATGGAAGTCCACCTTCAACAAGTGCCTTTGCAAGGGGTACTGCATCTTTTGTATCTTCCAGCACAACTACCGGAACAACACCAAGCTTCTGAAACTTCTCTGCTATATCCATCATTTGAATTTCCTTTCACTCAAAAACATGTTATCTTTTTATATCAAAATTCATTTCCATCACATGTCTGATCAGGGAAACATCATCTGTAATATTTCCGTCACCATGAATGGTATGCTTCACTGCACTGGCTGCAACACCAAAGTTCACAATATCTTCCGGTGTATATTCATTCATCAGAGCATAAATAATACCACTTACAAATGCATCTCCACCGCCAACACGATCAAGAATATGGAAGGTAAGCCGGTTGCTTTCGTAAATCTTTCCGTTTAACCAGAGATAAGCCATAAGGCTGTTCTCACTGCAGCTGTGTGCAAAACGCACATGTCTTGCAATGCATTTGATATTCGGATATCTCTCTACAAAAGCCTTGAAGACTTTTTCCTGCTGTTCACGATCCGGCTGGAATGGAACACCATCCTTTACATCACCTGCGGTATGATCTTCTTCATTTTTCCAGATATGATAAGGCTCGATTCCAAAGAGAACATCTACGTATGGAAGACAGAGGGTACAGAAATCTCTTGCTTCCTCCCAGCTCCACAATGTACTTCTGAAATTTCCGTCAAAGCTGACTGTCATACCATTCTCTTTTGCTGTTTTCAGGCAGGTCAGGATCAGTTCGCTGCAGCTTTTTCCAAGTGCAGGAGTGATACCGCTCAGATGAAGCCAGGTGTAACCTTCCAGAAGTTTCTTCACATCTGTTTTGCTGAAATCATATTCGGAAAAGGCACTGTGCTTTCTGTCATACACCACTTTACTTGGGCGGATTCCGTAACCCGTCTCCAGATAATAGGTTCCAAGCCGATGTGTCGGTGTCTCTTCTTCTGTTGAATAAACTACGCTGTCGCAATTTACGTCATTGCTTCGCAGCATACGTACAGCACTTTTTCCAAGACTGTTTCCCGGAACTACTGTAAAGAATGAGGCATCTACTCCAAGATTTGCAAGGGAGAGGGCCACATTGGCCTCACTTCCCCCATATCTTGCCTCAAAAGATGTTGCTGTTCTGATTTTTTCATAATCCGGCGG
>OMGY01001927.1_pt1 | contig 16865 bp, 14 predicted proteins | sample 1674461 | NCBI WGS metagenome assembly OMGY01 (sample SAMN05578579, study PRJEB25193) | human gut metagenome | biome: Human Microbiome; feature: human-associated habitat; material: feces | host: Homo sapiens | place: USA:Birmingham
ATAGAATGATAATGGGGAAATCTGATATTTTACATTTCCGATATAATCTGTAATATATCCCTGTCCCCAGAGAATTTCATAGGAATCTCCCATAATCACATTATCTCTTCGTGTATTCGGACTGATCGTGATACTTGTCATGCCCTCAATCTGAATAAGCTTTTCAATCAGACGCTCTGCTTTCGGAAGTTTCTTTCCGTTGATCACAAGACAGACCATAATTTCTTTTGTCTTGAATCCATAGCGGATCAATGCATGCCGGATCAGACCTTTTCCAGTCTTCTCGTCATACGATTTGATCTTGTTTTCACGCATATATTGTAAAATGATCTCGAGAATCTCTTTGTTCTGCTCTACGCCAAGAGCGCAATCTGTGTTTGCAATGATATCATGTGTTCTTCCGGCATAGAATCCCGTGATCGGATTGCCTTCTTTGTCCGTTCCGAACGGGAACTGTGCTTTATTACGATAACCAAACGGATGCTCCATTCCAACAACCGGCTGCATCACTGTATCGATCTGGTCTTTTGTGAACCCACCGATTCGTTCCAGATTGCCACGAATCTTCTGGTCTTTAAACACAAGCTGACGATCATAAGACATTTCCTGGATCTGGCAGCCTCCGCATCTTCTGGCAAATGCACACTTTGGTTCTACGCGATATTCTGACGGTGTGATGACTTTCATCAATCTGGCATAGCCATAATTCTTCTTTGCCTTCATGACTTTCGCTTCAACCACATCACCGATCACTGCGTCTTTGATAAAGAGCGTGTAGCCATCCACATGGCCAATTCCTTCCCCGCTCACTCCGATATCTGTTATTTCAACTGTTACAATATCATTCTTGTTCATTCTTTTCTCTCTTCTATTTTACTCTTAATTATACAAAGATGTTGGGGTCAAAAGGTATTTTGACCCCTATGATACACGGATTGCTTCGCATTTCATGCTCTCGCAATCCTAAAACACCTCAAATCCGCTCATTTTTCTACGAAAAATGGCTACTTTTCGGTGTTTTGCGGGTCAATAAGTCATGCTTTTTCATGCAAGCAAGAAACGCATGACCTTTTGACCCTTGTATCATACAAATAGCCACTGCTCACATAGATTCTGCAAACAGTGACACTTGTTGTTCTTATTGTTAGATTTAATCCTCGGATGCTCTTCTTAAATTAGACTCAAACAAACGGTTATATCCAAGCCATTCTGTTCCTGTTTTTCCTTTGAACAGTTCTGTCAATGTCTGAAGCTTTGCATCTGTTGAATCTGCCATATTCAGTGCCACTGCCTCTGCCAGTGCCGGTTTCTTTGGAGAACCGTATTCCAGTTCACCGTGATGTGCCACGATACAATGCTTGAGTTCATGAGCAAGCTTCACCGGAAAGTCCGGGATAGAACGGATCGCATCATCGATCATCTCGACACCGATCACGATATGTCCGATCAGCTGTCCCTCATCTGTATAATCATTGTCCGGAAAATCAGAAAGTTCTTTCACTTTTCCGATATCATGAAGGATTGCAGAGCTAAGGAGCAGATCTCTATTCAAAATAGAGTAGCTTGTTGCAAAATAATCACACATACGAGTTACACTGAGTGTATGCTCAAGCAATCCTCCGGAAAATCCGTGATGTACTGTCTTCGCTGCGGAATGTGCCTTGAATTTTTTGATAAATGCTTCATCTTTTATATAGTAGAATTCCAACACCTGTCTTAAATATTTGTTAGAGATCTGACGAATATAAGCTGTCAGTTCCTCGTACATTCCGTCTACACTCTTATCTGTTGTCGGCATATAATCTGCCGGATTGTATTCTCCCTCTTCCGCCTTTCTGATCTGACGGATGTTCAACTGAAGATTTCCATTATAATTGATCACATCTCCAAAAACTTCGATAAAGTCCTTCTCATCATAATCTGCGATTCCCTGGGAGTTCGGATCCCATACTTTTCCATCTAATGTTCCTGTTTTATCCTGAAGAATCAGATTATCATACGGCTTTCCATTTCTTGTCTCTGCGGAACGTTTTCCTTTACAAAGATATACATTCCTGATTGTTTCTCCCTCGCATAATCCATCTATAAATCTCATTTTCTGCCTCTTTCACTTGTTATTCTTTACTTTCAATCGTAACATCAAATTTAATATCTACATATCCTTCAGATCCTCGGCGTTTCCCTTCTACTTTGATCTGATCTCCTACTTTCCATGTCAGCATCAGTTTACGGTAAGCACTCATGCTTACAATTTTCTCTCCATTCACAGAACAGATCACATCTCCACTCTGTATGCCCGCTGCCATTGCAGGTGAATCTGCTGCCACGTCAATCACATAGACTCCTGACGGCATGCCCTCTTCTTTCTGAATTCCACTTGTCACTGCTGTTCCTGACACACCGATATAAGGTACACTTGCACCGTTCGCTAACAGCTGGATAACCAACTTCAGATCTGAGATCGCATAAGCATTCGCAGTACGTATTCCACGTTCTTTCCAGATATCAGAAGAAATCATTCCGATCACTTCTCCATCCAGATTGAATAAAATACCTGTTCCTTCGGATGCACTGCTCATATCGGTCGCAATCACACTATACTCTCCGTCGCGTCCGATTTCTTTATAGTTTGACGAACTGACAATTCCGTAACCGCTTCCTCCGGCATAACCGAAAATATTTCCCAGTGCGAATATAACATCACCCTGTTCTGTCAGATTCGAATTACCAAGTGATGCTACACTTGAAGCACTCCATGTGGCATCTGAAAGGCTTTTTTTATCTACCGCAAATATTGCAAATCCACTATTTTTATCCTTTTTTTTCAGGCTTGCCTTATATTCTGATTTATCTGAAAATGTAACGCACCACTCTTTTGCATCTTCGCAGATCGAAGCATAGGACAAAATCAGTATCTCCGGTCCGTTATCCGCAACGATCACACCAGATACGCTCTCATCAATTCCGGTCGCTTCTGCATTCCAGTTCTCCTGTTCTGCTCCTTTCGTAACAGATACCACACTCTTCTTCGCTGTCAGTGCTTTCTCATATGCTTTGGACATCATCTGTACATAACTGATCTCCTGCTGATTCTGCACGTCATTCTGCTCTGTCGTGTCGCCACCTTCTGCTAAATCTTCCTCTGATTGATTGTCCTCCTGGATTGTCACAACTTGTGTCTTTTCAGGAAATAAATGCTGTGCAAGCGGGCGCAATGCAAAGAATCCCAGGCATGCAGAGCCTCCTAAAACCAGTCCGCATATTGCAATCCGGATGAGCTGTTTCATTCCTTGCTGTTTGCTGATCTTCTTTGGTTTTATCGTCTCTTCGAGAAATGCAAAAGATTCCTTTTTCTCTGACTGTTCTAAATTTTTCCCATCAGGACCCTCTTCCGGAACCTGACCATTACTTTTCTTTTCTGACATTGGCATGAACCTCATTCGTGACTGTTCACTTCCGTGTCAACTACAAAATCAACCGACACGGACATTTCCATTACTTAGTATAACTGATTCATATAGATTGTTCAATATCTATAAAAGCCTTTTATTTAATGAAATAATAAGGTACAATAAGACTCGGAAATAGTTATTGTTCACATGTATTGTGAACAGCTACATGATTAAAAAATTAGTATTAAGTTGAAATGACAGAGGAAAATAAATGAATCAAAAAACATTATTTAAACTGGAATATGATAAGATCATTGCTCTTCTTGAAAAAGAAGCGACATCTTTCCGTGGAGGACAGCTCTGCCGTCGTTTGAAGCCAATGACCGACCTTCATAAGATCAACACTTATCAGGAACAGACTGCTGCCGCTTATACACGAATCGTGCAAAAAGGACGTATCTCGTTTGGTGACGCTGCACCGGTTGAAGAGTCCATGAAGCGTCTGGAGATTGGTGGCTCACTCAGCAGCACAGAACTTCTCCGTATTTCCCGCCTGCTTGTAAATGCAGCCAGGGTAAAGGCCTACGGAAGACATGATACACAAGAGGACGCTTGCGACTGCCTGGATGAATATTTTAACCTGCTTGAACCACTGACACCACTTTCAAATGAAATCGACCGCTGTATTATCGGCGAAGATGAATACAGTGATGATGCCAGTTCCACACTGAAGCAAATTCGTCGAAGCATTAATAACATCAATGACAAAGTACACGCCACTTTAACTACACTGGTCAACGGTTCCCTTCGCACTTATCTGCAGGATGCAATCATTACCATGCGTGGAGACCGCTATTGTGTACCTGTTAAAGCGGAATATCGTGGACAGGTACAGGGACTCATTCACGATCAGTCTTCAACAGGTTCTACTCTTTTTATTGAACCTATGGCAATCGTAAAACTGAACAATGACTTAAAAGAACTTTATGCAAAGGAACAGGAAGAGATTCAGGTGATTCTTGCGAATCTAAGTGAAGAAGCCGCACAATATATCGAGGAAATCCGTGTGGATTACCGTTCTCTGACGGATCTTGACTTCATTTTTGCACGAGGTGCTCTGGCAATGTCCATGCGCGCCAGCCGGCCGCTTCTGAATGAAGAGGGACGCATCCGTGTCCGTGAGGGACGTCACCCACTGCTCGATAAGAAAAAAGTGGTTCCAATCGATGTCATGCTCGGCAAAGATTTCAAGCTTTTGATTGTAACCGGTCCAAACACCGGTGGTAAAACTGTCTCTTTAAAGACCGTGGGACTTCTTACTTTAATGGGACAGTCCGGGCTTCACATTCCGGCTTCTGAGCGGTCAGAGCTTGGTATATTTGAGGAAGTGTTTGCAGATATCGGTGATGAGCAGAGTATCGAACAGAGCTTAAGTACTTTCTCATCCCATATGACCAATATCATCCGTATTTTGAAAAAGGTCAACGACCGTTCGCTCGTTCTCTTTGACGAGCTTTGTGCCGGAACCGACCCGACGGAAGGTGCCGCCCTTGCGATCTCCATTTTATCCAGACTGCACCTGTACGGTGCCCGTACCATGGCAACCACTCACTACAGTGAATTGAAAGTGTTTGCACTTTCAACCCCGGATGTGGAAAATGCCTGCTGCGAATTTAACGTCGAGACTTTAAGCCCGACTTACCGGCTTGTAATCGGTATCCCGGGAAAAAGTAACGCCTTTGCGATCTCGGAAAAACTTGGTCTTGGCAAAGACCTCATCGAAGACGCCAAAACCCGCATCAGTGAAAACGATGAAAACTTCGAAGATCTTCTTGCCGATCTCGAAAAAAGCCGTGTGACCATCGAAAAAGAACAGGCTGAGATCAACCGCTATAAACAGGAAATCCAGTCCTTAAAAGAGCGTCTCGAGCAAAAGCAGGAAAAATTGGATGCAAGCCGCGACAAGATACTGCGCGATGCAAACGAGGAAGCGTTCCGCATCTTAAAAGAAGCCAAAGACGTGGCAGATGAGACAATCCGCAACTTTAACAAATATGGCAAAGCAAACGCTCCAATGAGCGAGATGGAAAAAGAGCGTACCCGACTTCGTGACAAGATGAATGCGAGCCAGAAAAAGCTTGCCGACCAGAAGAAAAATGCTGTTCCAAACCACAAAGTCCCGAAAAAACTTCAGATTGGCGACACTGTAAAAGTGATCAGCATGAATTTAAAAGGAACCGTGCACACACTTCCGAACGCGAAAGGCGACCTTTACGTCCAGATGGGAATTTTACGCTCTCTGGTCAATATCAATGACCTGATCCTGATCGACGAGGATTCCCCGATGATGTCCGGTGCCAAAGCAAACAAAACCGGAGCCGGAAAAATCCGCATGAGCAAATCCGCAACGATCTCCCCGGAGATCAACCTCATCGGAAAAACCACAGATGAGGCGATTGCTTTATTGGATAAATATCTCGATGACGCTTATCTTTCCCATTTAGGCTCCGTGCGCATCGTACATGGAAAAGGAACCGGTGCACTGCGGAATGCCGTGCATACTTATCTGAAACGCCAGAAACATGTGAAGTCCTATCACCTTGGCGAATACGGCGAGGGCGATGCGGGTGTAACAATTGCCGAATTTAAACAACAAGGAGGCTAAATCCTCTCCTCACACAGAGGTGTTCGGATTTGCTTCGCAAACAAGGAGGATATATGGCAGCGAAACAGAAAATTTTAATTGTTGATGATGATAATAATATTGCAGAGCTGATTTCCCTTTATCTCACAAAGGAGTGCTTTGACACAAAGATTGTAAACGATGGGGAGGAAGCACTGACCGCATTTGAGCAGTATAATCCAAACCTTATTTTGCTCGATCTGATGTTACCTGGAATCGACGGCTATCAGGTGTGCCGTGAGGTACGTGCAAAGGCAAATGTTCCGATCATTATGCTCTCCGCAAAAGGTGAAATTTTTGACAAAGTGTTAGGTCTTGAACTCGGTGCGGATGATTATATGATGAAACCTTTCGATTCGAAGGAACTTGTTGCCCGCGTCAAAGCCGTGTTAAGACGTTATCAGCCAGTGAAAACCGAGGAAGTGATCCCGGATCTGAAATGTGTCAAATATGAAGATCTGGTCATCAATCTTTCGAATTACTCCGTCATTTATATGGGGCAGGCAGTGGATATGCCGCCAAAGGAACTGGAACTTTTATATTTCCTTGCTTCCTCTCCAAATCAGGTTTTCACCAGAGAACAGCTCTTAGACCATATCTGGGGCTATGAATACATCGGTGATACAAGAACGGTGGATGTCCATGTAAAACGTCTCCGTGAAAAGATTAAAGACCATGCGAACTGGAGCCTTGCTACGGTATGGGGAATTGGATACAAATTTGAGGTCAGAGATTAAATGAAACGTACATTATACTTAAAGCTTTTAGGTGGTTATCTGCTTTTTGGCCTGCTTGGTTTTCTCATCATTGCGACCTTCACTTACCACCTCACCTTCCAGCACCTTGAAAAAAAAGAGGCTCAGAATTTATACCGGGAATCTGCCCTGATCTCATCCAGTTATGCGCAGAATTATTTCAGCAATTCCATGACGCTAGATGAGATCAACGAGCAGCTCAGCGCCTTGGACACTTATCTGAACGCAGATATCTGGATTGTGGATACACACGGAAAGATCCTGATCAATACTGCTGCCACAGAGACTACAGAAGAAACGATTCCAGACTTTGATATGACAGACTTTGGCAACCGCTATTATCGTGTCGGGACTTTTTACGATTATTTTCAGGAAAATATGCTGAGTGTATTTTCCCCGATCACTGTCAACTACAAAGTGCGCGGCTATGTGATCATCCACAAATCAGAATCGTATCTGACCGCATCTGCAAACAGTCTGTCCGCGATCGCATACACAACACTGGCTCTGATCTTTGCCGCAGCGTTTGTCGTACTTGCATTATTTACATATGTAGTTTATATTCCGATCCGCAAGATCACCCATGCGGCAGACGAATATTCCAAAGGAAATTTTGATGCCAAGATCGACGTGCACTCCAATGATGAGATTGGTTATCTCGCCGCATCCTTAAACTATATGGCGAATGAGTTGAACACGTTAGAGGAAGATCAGAGAAAGTTTATCTCCAATGTCTCACACGATTTCCGCTCCCCGCTCACCTCGATCAAGGGATATGTGGAAGCGATGTTAGACGGAACTATCCCGGTCGAAATGCAGGAAAAATATTTAAATATCATCCTTTTTGAGACAGAGCGGTTAAATAAGCTGACAAAAAGTCTTCTGGAATTAAATAAATTTGGTTCTCATGGTGTTATGTTGGATGTGACGGATTTTGATATCAACCAGACGATCAAGACAACGCTCCTGACTTTTGAGGGAATCTGCGCCAACAAACATATCCGCTTCAACCTGATTCTCTCCGGTGAGCAGTTGTTTGTCACTGCTGATTTCAGCAAAATCCAACAGGTACTTTACAATCTGATCGACAATGCGATCAAGTTCAGTCATCAGGATTCCACGATCACAATTGAGACAACCGAGAAGAACGACAAAGTATTTGTCTCGGTCAAGGATACCGGAATCGGTATTCCCAAAGACAGTCTGAAAAAAATCTGGGAAAGATTTTACAAAACCGACCTCTCCCGCGGAAAAGACAAGCGCGGCACCGGTCTTGGACTTTCCATTGTAAAAGAAATCATTCAGGCACATGGAGAAAATGTCAACTGTATCAGTACAGAGGGCGTTGGCACAGAGTTTATTTTCACTCTGCCGATTGCCAAAGATAAAGAATAAAAATACAGAGACGAGATACGCTCTGCGAATCTCGTCTCTGATTAGCGGTCGTCAATGCACCGCATAAATGCATACATTTTCCGCATCTCTATACCAAAAAGTGGAACCTGTGTTTTACTTCTCATCCCACTTGTTTCTCTAACTTCCGCAACAGTGTCACAATCGGAACAATCAATATTCCACAGAAGAAATTGCTGACACCGTGCACAAAATCCCACGGCAATCCTGCAATGATCCAGGCGATCATCCCCTTAAAACTCAGTCCAAAAAGAATTGCCTGCGCCGGGGCATAGAGTGTTCCAAACAAAAATCCGTGACATGCATTTACTACCATATACACAATTGGCTGTATCTTCTTCGGAATTTTTCGTGGAAGCAGCATGGTCACGCCCCACAGAATTGTCCAGAGATACAGATACGGTATCCACCATGTCGCAAATCCCGTAAACAATCCATTCAGTAATACATACGTGTAAATCGGATACAGTGCCTTTTTCCGATAAACAAGTGTAAAAGAAATGGTAAAAACTCCAAGCAAATGCACATTCGGCAGTAATTCCATAAATACTTTTGATGCATACATCAAAGCACCAAGCATACCGAATATTGCCACTTCCCTTGTTTTCAGCTTCATTATTTTTCTACCTTAAACTCGTAGGTATCGCCTTCGTTCACCGGAGTGGAATCCACACCTGTGCTTGCATACTCTCCATTTACATAGAATGCCCAGTAAGTTCCGTCTGTATCATAATCTGCAGTGATTCCGTTTACAGTCTTTACATAAAGACCATAATCACCTTCTTCACCTTCGATCAGATTCTGCTCTGATAAAGCATCGCCGACCGTTTCTTTGTCTGTGTTAACCACAAAGTTTGTTTCGTTTCCATCTGCATCCACCACGATAAAAGTAAATTTGACACTGCCTTCGCCTAATATGATCTCCTGCGCCGCAGCAGCATCCACACTCTCTGTCTCTGCAACCGCTTCTGTCTCTACAGTTGACTCAGTATTAACGATTGCTGTCTCTGTATTTTTCTGAGTATCTGCTGTATTCTCTGTCTTGCTGCCACATCCAACTGCTGTGATTGCCATTGCCATAGTAAGCATCATGCAAAGAAGCATGGATTTGATTTTTTTGCCTGTTAATTTCATTTTGGTTTTCTCCCTTTTTTCATTTTAATACACAATCACAAAACTCTAACCTAAGCTATACAAATTGTGAAAAATTATATTTACTTTTTTATGAGTTTTGCAATTACTTATAAAAGCAACAGGCTATATGTTAACATATATCTTTTTTTATGGCAATGCATTTATTTTATAGTCATGAACAGCCCTGATTTTCGTAATGCCGGGCGAAGTGCCATGTAGATTGCAACTGCGGCAATCACAGAGAGCACTGCGTTGATGCTTGTTGCAGCAATGTTCCATGCAAGTGTCACTTCTGCTGCCGGTTTTCCAATAATCACTCTCTTATAAAAATATCCGACAAGTGGATCGAATATCATATTAAAAACCATGCCACAGATTGATGCGATCACTGTCCATTTCAATACATGCTTTGTGTCATTGGATGTGGAAATTTTTCCGATTTTATGTGCGACTAGTCCGGTAATCAGACCAATGCAGAATTTCAGCAAAAATGTCTTTGGAGCATAAATGATATAAACCGGATCAAGCAGATCACCGATCGTCATTCCGATTGCACCGCCAAGCCCGCCGTATACGCCGCCAAGCAGTAATGCACCTAATACACAGACTGCATTTCCAAGATGCAGGGAAGTAGCGTCACCACCCGGAAGTGCAATCTTAATCTGCAAAAACGTAAATACTACATAGGACAATGCCGCCATTAAGGCTGTCAGGGTAAGTTTGTAAACTTTTTCATTTCTCATAATTAAAATTCTCCTCTTGTAAATTTGATCAGATTCTTTGTTTCGTCCGAATCCTTACCCCATATCTTACGCAAAATTGGCTTTGTGTATATATCCAGTTTTATTTATTTTGAGCATGCCAGATTATCTCTCCTGAAAAAATTCAATTTCCTCGCCAACCGGTCCGATGCAGAACGCAACGCGGATCGGAAATGGCGGATTTGACGCACACTTCCCTGTATTAACATAAATTGTCAATGCTGTTGTCAATTTCATCATAAGTCAGATTAAGCCGGATATTTTCCCATATATTCCTCATACAGTTTTTCGTTCTGTGATATATACAGTCCATCAAAAAGTGTACTATCCGCACCAATTTCAAAGAAATTTTTCAACATGCTCATATTGAGTGTTTTTCCAAAGCGACGTGATCTTGTAAAAAGATTCACTTCTCCCCAGTTCTGCAAAAGCTGCTGAATAAGTCCTGTTTTATCAATATAATAAAAGCCTGCTTCCCGCAATTTTTTCAAATCATAATTATAATATTACTCTCGATCACTATCCCTGATTTTTCAATTCTATCTTTTTCCTGCTCATACTCTCCCGGCAGCATGCGCCATGCAAGCCCGCAGCCTGCAGAAATCTCCTGTGGTAACGGAATCAGTCTGCCCGGAATTTTCTGCTCATGACAGTAATCTTCCATCGCCATCGCGGCTGTTGTCGTGTGAAAAGTAAGTATCTGGTAATTTTGTTTTGTGCGCATATCGTCGTCACCTCCGCTACAAACCAAGCATATTAGCCAGTTTTTCACACGCCCCATCTTCTGCAAAAATATTAACGCCTTCCAGATCCGTACTTCTGTTCGCAAAAGCAGGGAATAAAAAACCTGCCTGTGGCATGCCCGCCTCATATTCTCCTACCGTCGGGCAGACCGCCACGACCAGAAAACGGTAAACCTCCTCCGATTCCCACTGGCTCTCCTTGTCTGCGCCTTTTACCGGAACATCATAGTTTCCACAGAAAACCTCGATCGTGTAAGGTTTATCCACAACATAGCGTTCCCCGATATATTCATACAATGAATACAACAGTGCATCGTTTTTCAGCTCGCAGTCCCTCAATGCGGTCAGCAGATGCCAGATACTTCCCGGTTTCTTCTGTCTGCTGTCAATCCTAAAGTTTTTCAACTGCTCATTGGTTTTTGCATATGGGATTGTCTTGGCGATTGCAAGCTGTTTCTCTTTGTCTGCTGGAGACAGCTTTAAAAAATGGGTGTTGAACGAGCCGTCAATGAATCCTTCCTCATCCATATAAGCACCCGCTACACGGTTAAAACAGTTTCTTGCTATCGTCATTCTTCTGGTCAGTTCCAGCATATCTTCTCTGTCGATGTGCATGATAATATCTCCATTTATATCTGATGTTTTTCCAAAATCTCCTGCCACGCCCCAAGCAGCCTCTCCATCTGGAACGCCGCATTCGCCGGACTTGTGGAGGGAAGTTTTCGGATGTCCCTGCCAGTGACCGGATAAGTATACTTTTGATACAGGTCATATGCTTTCGCACCATTGGCATAGATTGTCCTGATCGGCGCATGGTCAAGGATCACAGACAGCTCCGCCGGCACAACATTTTTGATGGAACTGTCGGAAGAACCTGCAATATCGCACTCTGCGATCACATCCCACAGCGCAATATGATGTTTTAACAGCAAATCCTTTTTCTCTGGGATTTTCCCCGGCACAGGCTCTTCAAAAAGTGCCGCAATGACTTTCCAGAAACGGTTCTGCGGATGTCCATAATAAAAATTCTGCTCCCTCGACTTCACGGAAGGAAGCGTACCGAGAATCAATATCTCTGAATTTTCATCAAAAATGGGATCAAATTCATGTTTTACATGCGTTAATTTCTGATTTTGCTGTTTCATGCCAAATTCCTACAATTCCATAATATAAAAGATATTTTTGTCCACCTCTTTCGTCCTGACACTTATTTTATCACAAAAATATTTTTTCACATACAATAAAATATAAGTTCCGCAAACATTTTATTGTCAAAAAAAGAACAGTCCTCACATTTTTCATGTTAAGACTGTTCTTACTGTCCACGTTCTACTTTTGAGAAACTTCGCACCGATCAAATTCCAGAACGACTTTGAATAAATCTCCGTCCACGAAAAGCTGCATTTTTCCATGCATAAGTTCCATCAGGCTTCCTGCGATCGACAAGCCCAGACCATTTCCTTCTGTGTTTCTGGAACTGTCCCCACGGACAAATCGCTCCATCAGCTCCTCGCTGGAAATGTTCAGCGGATATCTGGATGTGTTGCGGAATGTAATCTGCACTTTTTCTCCGGTCTGCTCTAAATTGATATAAACTCTTGTCTCCGGCTGTGCATATTTGCAGATGTTGTTCATCAAATTATCAATAACACGCCAGAAATGTCTGCCATCCGCCATAATATAAATCGGTTCTTCCGGCTTTTTGATCTGAAGATCTAATTTGTTCTTCTCCGTTTTCTCCTTAAATTCCCCTACAGTCTGCACGAGGAACACCCCTGCCTCGAGTTTTTCCAGATTCACGGAAAGGCTTCCGCTTGACGCTTTGGATGCTTCTATTAAATCTTCGATCAACTTTTTCAGGCGGGCAGACTGCCGCTCTAAAACCTCTAAATATTCCTTTGCATTCTCATTTGGGATCTCCTCTTTTTCCAGTAAATCCACATAGTTGATAATGGAAGTAAGCGGTGTCTTAATGTCGTGCGAGACATTGGTAATTAATTCTGTCTTGAAGCGTTCGCTTTTCATTTTTTCGTTCACCGCTTTGGAAACACCCTCATTGATGCGGTTTAAATCTGCCGCATGTTCTTTTAGTGCCGGAAGCATATGTTCCGTGTCGATCTGATAATCCATATCGCCCTCCGCGATATGTTTTCCGCCTTCCTGAAGTCTCTTCATCTGAATTAAGATTTCTCCGCCCGCAAACAGAATCACGGCTTTCTCTGCAAACCAGACGATCATGATTTTAGAATAATCAACACCAAACACAACAAAGATCAGAACTTCCAAAAAGTTTACGCCAAGAAAAATCGCAAGCCCTTTCCACAGGATGGACTTATTCTCGCCCACTTTGTTCCAGCCACGGTAGATCGAACGGATCACTTTATAGATGAGTGTATTTCTCCACCACTTTCCAAGCTTGATACGCACTGCAAAATCCAGAAGATACCCTAATGCCAGCCATCCGCCACACAGAAGCAGAAAAAGCATTGCCGCCACATAAAAAACATAGTTGTCAGGACTTCCGGCATTGCCAAGCAGTGAAATGCCCACTGCCAGACTTGATTCTGCTGCTAAAAATATGACAGTAAGCAGATCGGCCGGTACTTTGCAAAGAAAACCTCCCTGCACCTGTTTTTGATCTTTTTTATGTCCTGCTGCACTTACCAGATAGACAAAGCTTGCCACAAATACCGTCAGGCTGAGTGCGAGGATCACATACACGCTGTATTTCATGTGATCCGCCAGATTCACAATCTCATTGATCTGGACAAAATAATCGCTGCCCCAGACTCCGACACCCTCTTTTTTCATAAGACTATCCGCATCCGGAATCACAGATAGTACATAGTAATCGGTTCCTGCATCACTGCCCTGAACAGTGGAAAGGAAATCTGCCTCGGTGGAATCATAATCGGTACGGTTTTTTATCATATCATCCGGCAGCCCTCCGACATAGGAAAGCTCTACCGGCTGCGATGTAACCGTTGTCGGTGCACTCACGACTGTCTCTGACACTGTGACCTGCTCTGTCTGCTGTTCCTGCGTATATGGATAACGCATCTCTGCCGTCCAGTCTGATGTTCCATAAGAATAGGTGGTCGCAGTCAGCTGCCAGAACGTCAACGGTGTATTTTCCAGAATATTTATTACATTATGCAGATCATTTTCATCTGCACTCTTTGCATTCTGAATGGTAATACAAAGTACCGCCTGGCCGTCACTTTCTGACATTCCCTCCCGCAGTGCCTCATACTCTTTATCTGCCGTATTATATACATACGCATAGTCTGTCGTCTCACCGGTGCTGTCATCCACCAGTGTCACTTTCACTTCTGACACCGGGAAATAACATATTTCAGTTGCAGCTTCTTCTTCTGAAATCTGTGCAGATGACACATCTGACACCTGATAATAAAAAATACCGCTATCTGTATCATACACATATTCATTGATATATTTATTTCTGTACTCTCTGGTACTGTGCGAAATGTAATACCCGCCAAGCACAGAGTTTTCCACATAAATCGATGTGTCAGCATTCATATTACACTGAAAAAGATGAAGATTGTCGAGGCTCACTTTCTCATCAAAATTTGACTGCACATAGGTGCTCTGCTGATTCAGATCCAGTTTTTCCAATTCCTCGTAATTGGACGCTTCCACCACTCCATACCGGAAGTTGGTATCCTTAAAATAGGTTTCATTTTCCGTGTTATTCAGATTCTGCAGCACTCTTGCAGAGTACTTTCCGGCAATCCGCTCAAACTGCTCCTCCCGGATCTCCTGTACACTTTTCGTATAAAAACCAAGTTCACTGATGATATACGCCCCGGCTGTGCCTGCCAACAGCATCAGGGCTGACACCGTGATCAAAATCCACGCAATGATTTTTGCCACGGGCGATTGTTTCAACTGTTTCATATCGACTGTCCTTTCTTACTTACACTTCCATTTTATAGCCTCTTCCCCAGACAACTTTTAAGTGTCTTGGTTCCGCCGGATTGTACTCCACTTTCTCCCTCAGATGTCTGATATGTACCGCTACCGTATTCTCATTCCGAAATGGATTATCGTTCCACACTTTCTCATAAATTTCATTCGGTGAAAAAACCTGCCCCGGATGCTGCATCAGAAGTTTTAAAATATCATACTCGGTTCTTGTCAGCTGCACTTTATCCCCATCAAGTGTCACTTCCTTCGTGACATCATTCAGTTCAATCCCACCGATCACGATCGTGTCCGGTCTGACCGTGCCGCCTCCCAGTTTCATGTAACGCCTGAGCTGGGATTTCACGCGCGCCTGCAGTTCCACCGTATTAAACGGCTTTGTCACATAATCATCTGCTCCCACGGTAAGTCCGAGCACCTTATCGGTGTCCTCACTTTTGGCGGTGAGCAAAATCACCGGAACATTGCTGACTTCACGGATTTTCAACATTGCTGTGATGCCGTCCATCTCCGGCATCATAATGTCCATAAGAACAAGATGAATATCTTCATTCTTTAAAATTTCCAACGCCTCTCTGCCGTTGTAAGCCTCAAAAACCTGATAGCCGTCTGCCATCAGATATATTTTCAATGCGGAAACAATATCTTTTTCATCATCACATACTAATATACGGTACATTTTCTTCTCCTCCGGATTCGAATGTTCTCAGTGCGTAACTGACTCATTCCCTTTATGATCATGTACTTATTGTAAAGGATTCTTTATGAACTTCCAATGAGGTAAAACATTAAGATTTGATGAAGTTCTTTCGCTTTTTTCCTCTCTTCCATGCATTGGAAGCATTGCCAATCGCCTCCTATTGTCTATTTATTACAAACTTGTTACAATTTATTTGTCCTTAAGAAATATGTTTGTAACATTCAAGCATTGGTTCCCGGCTTCTCCCCGAAGTTGAATACCGGTTTGGAACTGTCTGAAGGACAAACGATAACCATTTATGCGTTATCAAAAAAATAAAAATAAGGAGGTCGTCACTATGTGTTTTACAACTAATTGCGCTGAATTATTTAATCTGATCTGCAAATATTTTAAAATCGGTTGCTAATTCTGTTTCAGATATTCAGCTATAAGATGATTTATACAATGGGATATTAAAAATATTCTCTATTGTATAAAAAACAGGCAGCCCCGATGTTCGTAATGAACATTGGGGCTGCCTGTTTTGCTAATCTCTATTTATTTCATTTGTTTCTGGTTTTATCAGCAGTATTCCTTGATATAATCTGCAAAATACGGCAGCGCAAGTGAGACATATCCCTGTCGGTTATTCAATATTCCTCTTTTTATCAGACGATCCCTGTACATTGAATAACTGCCTGCTTTTTCACCCATAAGCTTCAGTATTTCATCACGCTTATATTCTTCCTTTTCTGTCAGCAATCCAGCCAGAAATCGATCCATTTCCGTCATCTCTTCCCATATTTTTTCATAGGAATATGCAAATAATTCTGACTTTAACTTTGAAAGGATATCTTCCAGTGTCTCATTCTCTTTTTTCTTAAAACACAGCACTCCTAATTCCTGAAAAGCATAGGCATATCCCTTTGTAATCTTTGCCAGCTCTCTTGCCTGACTGACATCAATGTTTAATTTGCTCCTGTACATCTCCGTCATTCTTATCATATTCAGAGGTTCTGTCTTCACTGTCGTCGCTCTTCTGAAAAAGGTAAGGTTTTTGACATTGCAAAGTTCCTGAATATTTTCATATAAACCAGTGCATACAAAATAAACCGGATACCCCGCACGAAGCCATCTTCCATATTCTGATGCAAACTTTATCATCTCTTCTGATTTTGATACTTCATCAATTCCTATTAATATCTTTTTTCCCTTCTTCTGGACATTCTGTATCATTTCTTCAACCTCTACACCAATGTCAAAGAAATGATTACTCTTGTCCGCTGTATATCCTATTCCACCGCCAGAGCCCAGCACTGTTGCTGAAATATTGATTCCAGTTGTTTTTTTCTCTTCT
>OMGY01001931.1_pt1 | contig 16845 bp, 16 predicted proteins | sample 1674461 | NCBI WGS metagenome assembly OMGY01 (sample SAMN05578579, study PRJEB25193) | human gut metagenome | biome: Human Microbiome; feature: human-associated habitat; material: feces | host: Homo sapiens | place: USA:Birmingham
TTGCCGTAGCCCGCTACGGCGCCCTCATCCGGGCGAAATCTCCCACAAATTGTGATGCACATCTTGCAGAAAGCCTTTTTCAAACACGCTCTAGACAATCAAATAAAGAACAGATATGAATCCTGCCAGTAAATTGCGATACAGTAATTTCGGGCAATATAAAGAGACAACAGAAATGAGGAAAATAAATGGACGTAAAAGAGATTTTAAAACATGTGGATCATACCCTTCTTCTCCAGCCATCTACCTGGGAAGAAATCAAACAGATTTGTGACGATGCGATGGAATACGGAACTGCATCCGTATGCATTCCGCCAAGCTATGTAAAACAGGCAGCAGAATACATGAATGGAAAAATGGCAGTGTGCACGGTTATCGGCTTCCCAAATGGCTACATGACAACAGCAGCCAAGGAATTCGAAACAAAAGATGCTCTTGCAAATGGTGCTTCCGAAATCGATATGGTAATCAATATCGGCTGGCTGAAAGATCAGAAATATGACCTGATTGAGAACGAGATCCGCACCTTAAAAGCTGCATGCGGTGACAAAATCCTGAAAGTTATCATTGAAACCTGCTTCCTCACAGATGAGGAAAAAATTAAAATGTGCCAGATTGTAACAGAAGCAGGCGCAGATTATATTAAGACCTCTACCGGTTTTGGCGGTGCAGGTGCAACCTTTGCAGACATTGAGCTTTTCTCCAGGCATATCGGACCAAATGTAAAGATGAAAGCAGCAGGTGGAATTTCTTCTATCGACGATGCAGAAAAATTCCTGGCACTGGGAGCAGACCGTCTGGGAACCAGCCGAATTGTTAAAATTGTGAAAAATGAGGAAGCAACTGGTTATTAAAAGAACGAGAGGTGTATAATATGGAAAAAGCAATGATTGAAAAGTTGATCGACACAGCAATCAAACAGTTGGATTTTTCCTATACTCCCTATTCCGGCTTTAAGGTGGGCGCAGCACTGCTGACAAAGAAGGGAGAAATATACACAGGCTGCAATATTGAAAATGCATCCTACACGCCTACAAACTGTGCAGAGCGGACAGCTATTTTCAAAGCAGTCAGTGAAGGAGTCAGGGATTTTCAGGCCATCTGTATTGTAGGCGGTAAGGATGGAGTACTGACAGAATATGCGGCACCCTGTGGTGTGTGTCGTCAGGTTATGATGGAATTTTGCGATCCGGAAACCTTTCAGATCATTCTGGCAGTAGATAAAGAAAAATATGATATTTTTACACTAAATGAACTGCTTCCGCTGGGATTTGGGCCATCCAATCTTTTATAGAGCGGCAGTAGTGAACATGGAATGGAGTGGTGAGAAGTTATGACACAGGAAGAACTGCTAAGATTGCCGAAGGTGGAACTGCATTGTCACCTGGATGGATCTCTCAGTCAGGAATTTATCGAAAAAAGGCTGGGAAGATCTGTAAAAAAAGAAGAATTGAGCGTATCGGATGACTGTACAAGCCTTGCAGAATATCTGGAAAAGTTTGATATGCCATGCCAGTGTCTTAAAGATGAAGAAGGTCTGGAAGAGGCCGGCTATGATGTATTGAAAAGTATGAGCAGAGAACATGTATGCTATGCAGAGATCCGCTTTGCACCACTTTTTTCTGAAACAGAATCTATGAGCTGCAAAAAGGCAATGGAAGCACTGATCAAAGGGCTGGAGAGAGGAAAACAGGACTTCGCTATTGAGTACGGAGTAATCGCCTGTGCCATGCGTCATATCGGCGAGGAAGAAAACTGGCGGATGATCCGGGCTGCAAGAGAACTTCTTGGATCCGGTGTCTGCGGAGCAGACCTGGCTGGGGCAGAGGCTTCTTATCCCATGTCACAGTTCATGAATCTGTTTGAAAATACAAGAAAGATTGGTATGCCCTTTACGATTCATGCCGGCGAGTGCGGAAGTGTGGATAATATCACAGATGCAGTGAATGTTGGCGCAAAGAGAATCGGACATGGGATTGCCATGAGAGGTCATGAGGATGTGATCCGGGAACTGGCAGAAAAAAAGATCGGAATTGAGATGTGTCCAATCAGCAATCTGCAGACTAAGGCGGTATCCGGTCCGGAATTCTATCCGATCAGGGAATTCCTGGATCATGGTGTACGGGTTACTGTGAATACAGATAACCGGACCGTCAGCAACACGACCATGACAAAGGAACTGGAATTTATTCAAAAAACATACGGAGTCCGGGATGAGGAGGTCCTGCTTCTGATGAGGAATGCAGTAGATGCGGCTTTTGCGAGTGATACTGTCAAAGAAAAGCTGTACCGGAAGTTGGCAGAAAAATAATAATAGAAAGAGGTAGACGAAGATGAAAAAGTACAACAGAATTTTTGTGATTGTCCTGGATTCTTTGGGTATCGGAGCTATGCCGGATTCTGAAAAGTTCGGAGATGTAGGGGTAGATACTTTTGGACATATCCTGGATCAGATGGGAACCCTGGAGATCCCCAACCTGAAGAAGTTGGGAATGCTGAATCTCCACTGTGGAGGAAACATGGAAAAAGCTGCAGAACCTATGGGACGTTATGCCCGTCTCGGAGAAGCAAGCAATGGAAAAGATACCATGACCGGACACTGGGAGATGATGGGAATCAAGACAGAAAAACCATTTATCACCTTTACAGAACATGGTTTTCCGCCGGAACTGATCCATGAATTAGAAGAAAGATGTGGAAAGAAAGTTATTGGCAATAAATGTGCCAGTGGAACGCAGATTTTGGATGAATTAGGTGAAGAAGAGATTAAAAATGGTTCAATGATCGTATATACATCTGCCGATTCTGTGATGCAGATCTGTGGAAATGAAGAAACTTTTGACCTGCAAAATCTCTATCGCTGTTGTGAAATCGCAAGAGAGATCACATTGAAAGACGAATGGAGAGTGGGACGGGTTATTGCAAGACCCTATGTAGGAAAGAAAAAAGGTGAGTTTAAACGAACCAGCAATCGACATGATTATGCACTGAAACCAACAGGTCCTACAGTATTAAATGCTATGAAGGACAAAGGCCTGGATGTGATCGGTGTAGGTAAGATCAATGATATCTTCTGCGGAGAAGGAATCACGGAAACCTATCATTCTACCAGCTCAGTCAACGGAATGGAACAGACCATCGAAATCAGTAAGAAGGATTTTCATGGCTTGTGCTTTGTCAATCTGGTTGACTTTGATGCACTCTGGGGCCACAGAAGAAATACAGAAGGTTATGGCCATGAGATCGAAAAATTCGACAAAAATCTCGGAGTACTGCTGGAAAAGCTGAAAGAAGATGACCTTCTGATCCTTACAGCGGATCACGGAAATGATCCTACCTATACCGGATCAGACCATACGAGAGAATATGTTCCTTTTATTGCCTATTCGAAACAGATGGAAAACGGAGGAGAACTGGAAGGCGAGAACACATTTGCTGTCATTGGTGCTTCTATTGCAGAAAACTTTGATGTAGATATGCCGGAAGGAACGATCGGACATTCCATTCTGGAAAAATTAGCGGCGTCCAAACGAATCAAGTAAATTACCTGTTTCAATTACGAAGAGTAATAAGCAGTAATTGCAGGATTTATTCCAGGAAACAGAATTGCAAATAAAACAGGATCCGGAAATAAAAAGAACAGTTTGCTATGAAAATAATTCCATCAAAGCAAACTGTTCTTTTACGCGAGCAACGAGCCAAAGTCTATTGCTTTTCAGAAATGCGTGCCGTGGATTTTCTTTCAATCAGCTGCGCATGCAAAAGGAATGTGCTGATGGAAACATGATTGAGAAGGCTGGATAATGCAAAAAATCCACTTTTACCCAGTTCTGTTCGATCCTGACGGATGGTGGTTAGGGGCGGTGATGTATAAGCAGCTATTGGCAGATCATCAAAGCCCACGATACTGACATCTTCAGGAACCCGATATCCGAGCTGTTGACACTGAACCAGAGCAGCACTGGCAATGGTGTCCTGGCTGCAGATAATGGCAGTCATTTCACTTTTTAAAAAGTTTGGAAGATGTTTTTCCATACATTCGGAAAGAAAACAGGAACAACCGGCATTGTCATAAGAAACTTTCAGTCCGTGTTTGCGCATAGAACGGAAGAAAGCAGAGTATCGGATCTGGATAATCTGAGAACCAAGAGAATTGCTGAGATATGCAATTTTTCGGTGCCCTTGTCTGACAAGATGGGATACCGCCAGTTCCATACCCTCGTCATTATCAATACCCACATAGGCAGTGGAAGGGTTGCCTGTAATATAGTTATCATAAAGTACAGTTGGAGTACAACTGTTTTCAAAATCCTTAAGCCATGGATCGGCAAGAGAAAAACCGATCACAAAAGACCCAACATAATCATGTTCCAGCATATAAACATCATAAGGCTGGTTGCGTTGTATCTGGATATCAACAGGTTCGATCACAACATCAAATCCCTGTGGCTCCGCCAGCTGCCGGAATCCCATAATGATATCATATGCAAAATGATAAGGTTCTTCATACTGTATATTGTCTTTTTCTATTAAGACACATATTTTTCTGACAGAATTTCGATAACGCCGTAACTTTGTATAACCAAGTGCTACGGCAGTTTCTAAAACTTGTTTTCGCAAAGTTTCGCTGATGTCAGGGGCGTTATTCAGAGCCTTTGATACAGCACTTTTGGAAATCCCCATTTTATCAGCAATATCCTGGATCGTGGTCATGATGAAATGTCCTTCCGTGTAAAAAATGATACAGGGGTCAAAATACCGTTTGCCCACAACATCATTATATAGAATATGATTGTAAAAATCAATGGAACAATGAAAAGAATTTAGTAAAGTTTTGCTATAAAATATGATTGTCAATAATTAATAGAAATACAAGGAAATAATTGTATAGAATACACAAAATAGTATGGAAATAATAAAAAAGATTGACGTTGAAAGGAAAAAGAATTATAGTAAAGGCATCGAAACAATTCGAAACAAATATCTATAAATTTAGTTTCTTATATAATATAATTTGGAGGAAAATCAGATGGAATTTGCCAGCGTATATCATAAGACATCGGAACAGATGAGTTATGCATTGGACGAGAACCAGCTTGTAGTAAATATCAAGACCGGATATGATGTAAAGAAAATTTTTATTCATTATGGAGATCCCTTCGATGCAGGAATTCTGGGAGGAAATGAGAAGTGGACAGGAAAAAGGGAAGAGATTGTATACAAAAAACGTCTGTCCCACCAAATCTGGTGGACAACAACACTTTTGCCTGTGTATAAGCGATGCAAATATTATTTTGAACTTCATACAGAAAAAGAAGTCTGGTATTACTTCGAAGATGGTTTTTTGACGGAAGATCAGCTTAAGATGGACGGTCGTATGTTGCAGTGTTTTATTGTACCGTGGATGAATCCGGCAGATATAAACCGTACACCTTCATGGGTGAACGATACGATCTGGTATCAGATCTTTCCGGATCGATTCTGTAATGGAACTCCTGAAAAAAACGGAGAAGACATTCTGCCGTGGCGAAATCAGGGCAGGGTGACCAATGAGGAAAAATTCGGGGGGAATCTGGAGGGGATTCGTCAGAAATTATCCTATCTGGAAAAACTTGGAATTACCGGTATTTATTTGAATCCTATCATGGAAGCCGAGTCAAACCACAAATATGATACAACAGATTATACGAAAATTGATCCGTCTTTTGGCAATGGAGATACCATGAAAGTACTCTGTAAAGAGGCACACGAAAAAGGGATTCGAATCATGGTGGATGCCGTATTCAACCACTGTGGAAGAAAATTTGCTCCATGGATGGATGTACTGAAAAATGGGAAGAATTCCCGCTATGCGGATTGGTTCATGGTTGAAAACTGGGAGCAGATCGGAAAGAGAGCGGATACCAGAGACAGACGTTTTTATTCTTTCGCATTTTCCGATGGGATGCCAAAGCTGAATACTAATAATGAAGAAGTGATTCAATATTTCTGCAAGATCTGCGAAGACTGGATTCGGGATTATGATATAGACGGAATCCGGTTTGATGTGGGTAATGAAGTATCCCATCGATTTTTAAAACGGATAAGGGAGCATCTGAAAAAGATAAAACCAGATGAGCGTACCGACATTCGCAGCAGGAGAACAGACATCTACTGCAAAAATCTATGTAAAAAATGCAGAAGGAGCTAATGTTAAATTTGTTCAGGCAGTACAAGTTAATCCAGAATCCACACACGGATGGGCATTCACAGATGAAACATATGCATCTGCGTTTAGAACAGCCTTTAATGTAGATAAAAATGAAGATGCAATAGAAAAACTGATTGACTTAGGAAAATTAGAGGAACTGAATCCAAATCAGAATGCTGCAACTGGCACTACTAATACTGGTAAAAAAGAAGAAAATACAGCGACTTTAGCTTCTCAGTTTGCAACAGCATTGGCTAATATCACTATTGCAGGAGATGGTACGAATTTACCAGATTCTGTTCCAACAACAGGTTACGAACTTACTGATACTGCAAGTGCTGGTTTATATGTGATTAAAGCTACTAAAACAGGATATAGCTACAGCGATATGGCTGTATATGTATCATTTGCTGATCATACAGCAGGAAGTCTGAACAATGCGACTGTAACAGCAAAAGGAACAAAAGATCAGGTTAAGAAAGAGATTGATGTAGTTAAAGTAGAAGGTCAGAAAGCAGAAGATCAGAACACTTCAATTACAACAGGAGATGTAATTAATTATACAATTACCCAGTCTTATCCATACTATCCGGCTAATGCAGAGAAGAAAACATTCCAGATCGTGGATACAATTACAAATGCAGAATTCAATCAAGATTCATTAGTAGTGAAATCTGCTGATACGACATTAGTAAAAGGAACTGATTATAAAGTAGATTACACTACAAATGCAGAAGGAAATGTTATGACAATTGACTTTACTTATGATAATACTAAAGCAGGTCAGATCGTAACAGTAAAATATGGTGTAACAGTTAAAGATATCAGTGCAGTTGACAACGCAAAAGTTGTAAACAGCGCAAAAGCAACAGCTAACGGAAAATACACAGTTGCTGAAGTTGAGTCCGCAGCAGTTACATTTACAGTTAAAAAGGTAGATGCTTCTGATGAAAGTGATACTAAGACAGGTTTATCCGGAGCAGAATTCCAGTTATATGTTTCTTGTGCAGAAGATGCAACTGGTGCAGTGCAGCTCACATTAAAAGATAATAGTAAAGTATGGGCGCTCAGTCTTGGAAATAATCAGAAGAAAACAACAAGTGCTGATGGAACTGCAACATTCAAAGGTTTGGATGCCAATAAGACTTATTATGTATTAGAGACAAAGGCACCTGCAGGATATAGCCTGAATGATAAGGCAATTCAGTTAACTGGTGCAAACGTGACAATGGCACCCACACGGACTGAAGATGTTAAAAATGCTGAAGGTACTAAAGTAGAGTATACAAAAGAAATAACAGCCGTTCAGAGCGTAACTAATTTCCGGAACGAAGAGTATACTGATACAAAACTTTCCGCTCTGCCATCCACCGGTGGTATTGGTACAACAATCTTCACAATCGGCGGTTGCGCTATCATGATCGTAGCAGCTGGTCTGTTCTTCGCAACAAGAAGAAAAACTCAGAAATAATTAATCATAAGGAACCCCGTACACTCTCAGGAGGAACGGAAGAACCCATGAAAACGGGGCGGCTCGCCCGCCCCGTTTTTGATAAAAAAGCTTTACACGACAGCATATAGGATTTAACATTAGAGTTGAGACAAGATACAACAGTAAGGAGAGCCCGGATGAAGAAAAAAATATCAATTGTATTAGCAGGAATTTTGTTTTTAGCCGGTTTGTCCTTGTTGCTGTATCCGTTGGTGGCAAACCAGTGGAATAACTACAGACAGAGCCGACTGATCTCGGAATATGAATCTGTAGTAAAAGACGAATCAAGGAAAGGAACCATCAATTATGAAAAGGAATGGGAGCGGGCTAATGCGTATAACCAGTCGCTTCTTCCAAGCATCCTTCCCGATTCTTTCGCTATCGCAGCAGCATCCGATAAGCCCGGTGAGGAATATATGTCCTGTCTGAACATCCTGACAGATGAGATGATGGGATATGTGGAAGTGCCGAAGATCAATATCAAGATCCCGATCTTCCACACCACTTCGGAAGAAGTACTCAGCAAAGGAGCCGGTCATCTGGAAGGAAGTTCCCTTCCGGTAGGTGGCGAGAATACCCATTCGGTAATCTCTGCACACCGTGGTCTTCCAAGTGCCAGTCTTTTCACAGACCTGGATCAACTGGAAGACGGAGATCATTTTCTGATCCGTGTACTGGATCAGACACTTTGCTACGAAGTGGATCAGATCCATATCGTGGAACCGGAGAATACCAGTGATCTGGCAGTGGAGCCTGGACAGGATCTGGTAACTCTTCTGACCTGTACTCCATATGCGGTCAACACGAAACGTCTTCTGGTAAGAGGGCATCGCGTACCGTATGAGGAAGAGACGATCGAGAAGGAAGAGAAAGAATCTCCGATGAGTCTCTATACCAACTATCTGTTATGGGTAGTGGTCGGGCTTGCAGTAACCGCAGTGCTGATCATATTCTTATGGCAGTACGACAAACGATATAAGAGAAAAATGAAAGAAAAACAGGCAGCAGCAGGTGGGGCACCAAAAGATGCCTCTGACCGGAAAGAGGAAGAGAGATGAGAAGAAAATTATCGGGAATTCTCTTTGGTCTGCTGTTTCTGGTAGGATTTGGGATCCTTGCCTACCCCACGGTATCCAATCAGTGGAATACGTACCGGCAGAGCAGGCTGATCAGTAATTATGAACAGGCGGTCAGCGATATGCAGCCGGAGGATTACACGAAAGAGTGGGAAGCGGCGAGAGAGTTCGACAGTACTCTGGTACAGAATAATATATATGGTGATGTGTTCGGCAGTGATGATGTGGACATGAAGGACACAGATTACTGGAAGGTTCTGAATGTGGCAGGTGATGGCGTGATGGGGTATCTTTCCATCCCGAAGATCAATATCAAGCTTGCCATCTACCACGGAACCGCGGAGGATGTTTTGCAGACGGGGATCGGTCATATGAACGGCACATCCCTTCCCATCGGCGGAGAGAGTACCCACAGTGTACTTGCCGCTCACAGAGGTCTTCCGGCAGCCAGATTATTTACGGATATTGACCAGTTGAAGCAGGGGGATATGTTTTATATCCATGTACTGGATGAGACGATGGCATATCAGGTAGACCAGATTCTGGATATGGTAGATAAAGATGATCACGAGACACTGGAGGAGGCACTGCAGATCCAGGAGGGGGAAGATCAGGTAACCTTATTCACCTGTACCCCATATGGTGTCAATTCCCACCGGCTTCTGGTCCGGGGAACAAGAGTTCCGTATAACGGCGAGGAGGAAGTGGAGAGTACACCGGTAGACAGCATGTTGCGTGCCATCCAGAATTATTATATGTTATACTTAATCTTAGGATTAGCAGTGACACTGCTTGTGATACTGATCATGAAGTTCCTGTTTGACCGGAAGAATAAGAAACGCTCCGGTAAGACGGATGATATGTCGAAGGAGGGATAGAGGTGACTATGAAAAAGAGAATAAAAACCGCAGGGGCGCTGACCCTTGCAGCAATAACTGTTTTATCAGCAGCCGGTTTATCCAGTGTATATGGTGCTCTTGGAGTAGAGACAGATAGGAAGTGTTCTCTTACATTTACATTGGACGGCACGGAGTTCGATGAACTTCGTAGCCTGGAGATTCCGGTGGATGTGTACAAGGTAGCGGACATTACAGAAGAAGCAGTGTATGACACTACAAACTATACAGTTTTTGCTGATCTGGGACTGGAAAAAGTAAGCAGTACTACCACTGCAGAGGAATGGGCACAGATGGCAGAGAAGGCCATGGAGACTGTAGAGGATAAGGGAATTAAACCAACCGAAAAGGTAAAAGTTACCAAACCGGCAGGTGCAAAGGAATCTACCGGTGTGATCAACAATCTGGAGACCGGTATGTATCTGGTACAGGCCGAAACTGTGCAGACCAGTGAATACACCTATGATTTTACCCCGTACCTGGTATCTCTTCCGAATAACTATTATTCCAAAGAGAACCCGGATGATACCTGGGTATACGATGTGACAACCGGTATGAAGCCGCAGCAGACACAGCGTTACGGAGATCTGGAGATCGTCAAGGATCTGACAGAGTACAATGCTTCCCTTAAGGATGCACTCTTCGTCTTCCAGGTAGAAGGCACCAGACATGGTGAAAAGGTCTACAGTGATGTAGTTTCTATTAAGTTCGACGAGGCAGGTAAAAAATCAGTCCTGGTGAAACATCTTCCGGCAGGAACCGTAGTTACTGTAAAAGAAGTGTACGCAGGCGGAAGCTACAGCAACACTTCCGGTGACACACAGAAAACAGAGATCGTTGCCGAGGGAGTTAAAGACAATCCGGCAAGCGTTAGCTTTACCAATACTTACAACGGAAAATTGATTCCGGGAACCGGTATTGTGAACCATTTTGAGAATAAGGACGGCGAGTGGAGCTGGGAACAGCAGACAGATGAACCCGCCAGTGCCAATTAGAGAAAGGGGTGCAGGATATGAGAAAATTAAGTAAAAAAAGTCTTTGCCTTGCAGCCGCAGCCCTGACACTGACAGCGGGGATCAGCGCAGGAACAGCGATGGCGTATTTTACCACGTATGCGGAGGCTTCCGGTAATGTAACCCTGAATATGGGATTTACGGAGACAAAGCCTACAGAGGAATTCAGTAACTGGACCAAACATGTGACTGTGAAGAATACCGGTGATTTTGCTTGTTTTGTCCGTGTGAAAGCGCTGGCAGGAGAAAAATATCAGGATGGCCTGCAGTACAGTGATTCCGATGGAAAGTGGACACCGGGAGAGGAAGGCTATTATTATTACAGTGAGCCGGTCGCTCCGGGAGAGAGCAGTTCGGTTCTGGATATTAAGATCGACAGCAAGGATACAGAAGACAGTTTTAATGTAGTCGTCGTTCAGGAATCCACAAAGGTTTTATATAATGAAAAGAACGAACCGTATGCTGACTGGACACAGATCGCTGATACCAGCGAGACAGCCGGAGAATAGGAGGGTGAGAGATGAGTAAGAAAAAGAGAATGCCCCTTGGGGGACTGACCGTGGCTCTTCTTTCCGCTTCTGTGGTATTGCTGGCAGGAAGTACGGTGGGAAGTGCCAGAGCGGCATTGACTTATTACAGTGAGAACTATGGCGCACAGGTAGAGGTTTCCAATATCGGTGTCAGCCTGGTGGAAAATGATAAAGTGATCAGCAAGAGAGATTACGCATCCAACGGAAAATGGGATGAGGCAACGGGTGATCTGCTGACAGGTCTGAAAGAAGAAAAGATCGTACCGGGAAAACAGTACGAGGAAGCGATCAAGGTGACAAACAGTGGTTCCATCGACAGTTATGTCCGTGTGATCCTGAAGAAGAGCTGGACGAATAAAGAGGGTGTGAAAGATACCACTCTTTCCCCGGACCTGATCGATCTGAATCTGAAAGAGGGAAGTGGCTGGGTGATCGATAAGAATGCATCTACAAAAGAGAGAACCATTCTTTATTACACCGGTATTCTTCCGGCAGGTAAAAGCACACCGGCACTCAGTGATACGCTGACCATCGATGGCAGCATCGCTACCAAGGTAAAACAGGATGTCACAGAAAAAGACGGTTATAAAACCATCACCACAACCTACGCATACGATGGTTATAATTTCCAGCTTGAAGCCGAAGCAGATGCAGTACAGACTCACAACGCACAGGATGCCATCAAGAGTGCCTGGGGTGTGGATGTAGACGTAGACGGCAATGGCAATATCAGCTTACGATAGGAGGGTGCAGAATATGAAAAAAAGAATTTTGTGCCTTGCCATGGCAGCGGTCATGGCCGTAGGCATACATACAACAGCATTTGCAGAGACACTGCAGGGAGGGTCTGACTGGAAGGTAGAATTCAACGGTTCCAAGATGAGCAGTAATTTTACTTCCGCAGACATGAAGAAAGATATTTTCCAGTTACAGCCGGGAGATACCATGGAACTTCAGGTAGGACTGAAGAATACCAGTGAGAAAGATGCAGACTGGTATATGACCAACGAAGTATTAAAATCTCTGGAAGACAGCCAGAGCATCGCAGAAGGCGGCGCATATGGTTACAAGCTGACTTATGTGGGACCGGATAAGAAGGAAACTGTATTATACGACAGCGAAACCGTAGGCGGTGAGGATGCCCAGAAGGGTGAAGGTCTTCACCAGGCCACCGATGCACTGGAGAAGTATCTGTATCTGGATCGTCTCTCCAAAGGTGATGTAGCTTCTGTTCATCTGACAGTAAAGCTGGACGGTGAGACACAGGGTAATGATTATCAGGATACACTGGCAAGTCTTCAGATGAGTTTCGCAGCCGATCCGGTAACGGTAACAACCGTGACGAAGAAGGGCGAAGACAAAGTTGTCAATAAGACAGTGACCAAGACAGTGCAGACACCGACAAAGAATGTTGTGAGATCCCCGAAAACGGGTGATACCACTCAGATCCTTGCCATCAGTGCGGTAGCGCTGGCAAGCGGTGTGATTCTTCTGATTCTGGCAGTGGTACTGATCAAGAAGCGAAAAGAGGAGAAGGGAGAGGGTCAGAGATGAAAAAAATGTATAAGATAGCCACAGTTCTTCTGGCCTTTTGTTTTCTGCTTGGATCGGTTCCTATGAGTGTTAAGGCAGAGGATTATACGTATAAGGTAACAATTTACAGCGGCAAACAGGGAACATTTACAGGTATACCGGGAAATCTGGTAAAAGAAAATAATGCTACAGTTTCTATTAGCGATGATAAGAGTGCTATTGTAATAGACAAACTGAATCCAAATGATTCGGTAAATATGTCAGAACTATTAACCTCAGTTTCGCTGGGTAGTAACAGCAAATATTATGTTCGTGGAATTAAAGAAAGCGGACGTGATAATAGTGAAAAACTGAATACACTTTCATTTGATGTGAAAGAAGACCAGGAATATGTAGTAGCATACGGAATCAAAGGCGATCAGGTAGCTTACACCATCAATTATCAGGATGCCAACGGCAACAAGCTGGCAGACAGCCAGACCTTCTATGGTAATGTAGGTGACAAACCGGTGGTTGCATATACCTATATCGATGGTTACACACCGGAGTACAGAAACCTGACCAAAACCTTATCTGCCAATGCAGCAGAGAACGTATTTACCTTTAATTATCTGCCATATGAGACTGTAACCGTGACAACACCGGGGCAGACCATCACCAACACCACCGAGCAGACAGTTACCGTACCTGGAGGTACAACAACTACAACCGGTGGTACTACCGGAACTACCGGTGGAACTACAGGCACAACCGGTGGCACAGGAACCAATGCCAATGGCGGTAACGCAGCAGGCACAACCACCGGAAACGGTGATGCACAACAGGACACAGATGCCACAGGTGGAACCGGCAATGGCGGACCTGGCAATGTAACAGATAATCAGGGAACAGAAGGCACAGAAAACGGCGGAACCACCCAGGATGCACAGGGTAACGAAGACACCACCACCATCGGTGATGAAGATACACCAAAAGCAGACCAGGATCTGAAAGATCTGGACGATGAGGATGTACCGAAGAGTGACAAAGACCTGGATGGCAACAAGGAAGTAAAGAAGAGTCTTCCTCTGGTAGCCGGCGTTGGTATCGGCGTAGCAGCACTTGCAGCACTTGCAGCAGGTATTGTGATCGTCAGAAAACGTGTACACAGATAATCAGACAGTGGAAAGAACAGTGAGACTGCTGTATGGAGTTAAAACAAAACTCCATACAGCATTTTTTTGTTGTCCATGCAAATTAAAGTCGCGAAAGGTATTCTATTTTGTATAAAACAACATATAAAGAAGATTTGCTTTCTTTCACGTAATGTATTATAATATACATATGTGTCTCACGGAAGGAACGAAAATCATATTTTCCGTGAAAGTGTAATACAACTCAGGGAAGTGGTTGTTTCAGGAGGCTGTAAACAGAAGTATGCAAACATGTGGAACGTATATGAAGAACAAAAAATTGAAGAACCAACAGGTTTTGTATGTAAAAATGTTCGGTGATTTTTCCCTGAAATATCAGGGGAGATCTTTGATCGCAAAGAAGAAAAAAGAGACGCAGTTTGCACTGGTATTGCAGTTGATTTTCCATAGCGGAGAAGAGGGGATCAGCCGGGAACATCTGGAGAAGGTTTTGTTTGGTGAACGGACATTGGACGATGCGAATCATGCGATCCACAGCCTGATTTATAATATCAGAAAGAAGCTGGAGCAGACAGGGCTTCCGAAAGGAAAATATATTATTTCCAGAAGAGGAAGATTTTACTGGGACAAAGAGATTCCGTTTGAAGAGGATGCGCAGTTGTTTGAAGAGTACTGCAGCAGAGCATGCAGGGCAGGGGACTGGGAGGAACGAATTGAGCTGTGCTGGAAAGCTGCCTCGCTGTATAAAGGTGCCTTTCTTAAGGACTCTGAGCAGGAAGGCTGGGTAAAAGAGGAACGGGAGCGTTACCATACTATGTTCCTGAAGCTGATAGAATATATGGCAGAGCTTCTGCGGAAAAAGAAGGCATATATTCAGCTGGAGAAGCTGGGCCGGCATGTATCGAAAGCAGCGCCATATGAAGAAGGGGAACTGCTGGTGATCGAGGCACTGACCGGTATGGGAAGAACGGAACAGGTAGAGATTCTGTATGTGGAAACCGTGGAAAAGTATCGTCAGGTCTATATGGAAGAAGAACTGTGCAAATTAAAGGATTTCCGGAGAAAAATCGAAGAACAGCTTGACCATCCGTATGATATACTGGATAATATACAGGAGAATATGACAGAACAGCTGGAAAAGGTACAGGAGCCGTATCAGTGTAACTGGATGGTGTTCCGGGAGATTTATCATATGGTTGCACGTATGATAGAGCGAAGCGGTCAACAGGTGCAGCTGATGTTATGTACATTAACGGATATGGAGAAACATCCCATCAGATCCGATGAATGTGCAGAGGTACTGTCACGGTATATATGGGAAAGTATCTGCAGAAGTATTCGTGCGGGGGACGTAGTTACCCGTTACGGGAGGGGACAGTATCTGGTGCTTCTGATCAATACAAAACCGGAGGATTGTCAGGAGATCCAGAAACGCATCGATGCACAGTTCCGGAAGAAAGATACCGTGTATGAGATCCGGTACAGCGTGAAGTCTGTCAGAAGTCTGAATAATGCAAAGGATGATCAGAGCCTGTCATAAGGTGTTTTTTGGCAGGCATCGGTTCTGGTACAGGATATGGAAAAAAAGAAGAAAGAAAAAAGAGGGGCACTGGCAGGATGTGCCCGAGTCTGTAAGATATTCGGAACGGTCTGTCTGGTGGCAGTGATTCTTGTATGTCTGCCATTAACCCTTCCGCGGGTCTTCGGATATGAGATCTATACAGTCATCAGTGGAAGTATGGAGCCGGCGATACCGGTGGGAAGTCTGGTCTATGTACAGCCGGGAGCACCGGAGGATGCCGAGACAGATGATGTGATCGCATTCCACAGTTCTATGGATACGGGAGCGATCATCACACACAGGGTTATCAAAAATGATATAGTAACCGGTCAGATCCACACCAAGGGTGATGCAAATGAAAAAGAAGATCTGTATCCGGTGGGCTATGATTATTACATGGGAAAGGTCGTGTATTCTGTTCCTGTGCTGGGACGGGTACTTGCATTTTTTGTGACTTTCCACGGTAAGATTGCAGCGGGAAGTCTGATCGGACTCGCGATTCTGTTACAGATCATCGGTGGAATGCTGGAATCTGCGAATGAGAAGAAACAGGCAAAAATATCGCAGAAATAGCTTTGCGATATTAGCAGAAAATAGTATAATAACAGTAGCTGTGAAAGATGAGACAGTTACTGAGAAATGAAGGTAACCGGGGCAGTAGCCTGCAGTTACCTTCTGTGTTATAGAAAGAAGGATAGGTACGATGGAATTTAAAAAAGTTGATGTAAAAACACTCGATATGAAACCTTTTGAGAAGATCGGTTCCGAATGGATGCTGATCTCCGCAGCAAAAGACGGCAAAGCCAATACAATGACCGCTTCCTGGGGCGGCATCGGCGTTCTGTGGGGCAAGAATGTGGCAACAGTATATATCCGCCCGCAGCGTCACACCAAAGAATTCGTAGATGCAGGTGATACATTTACCATCAGTTTCTTCGGTGGCGAGCACATGAAAGAGCTGGGCTACCTCGGCAAAGTCTCCGGCAAAGATGTCCCGGACAAGATCGAACAGTCCGGTCTGCATCTGACAGAAATAGACGGTCAGCCGGGATTCGAAGAGGCTACACAGGTGCTGGTATGCAGAAAGCTTTACCATGACGAGATCAAACCGGAAAACTTCTATGAAACGGAAGAAGATGAAAGATGGTATCCGGAAAAAGATTATCATACCATGTACATCGCTGAGATCCGGGAGTGCTGGGTGAGAGAGTAAAGCAGAAAGTACAAAAGAAGAGTCGGAATCCTGGAAGGTAAGACAGGTTTCCGACTTTTTTGCATGACAGGCGAGGCAGGATTGGCTGTTTCTGGTTGCAGAAGTAAGGAAAAGAGACATATAATAGATGTTGCAGGGTAACTATTCATTAGTCACTGTCCCGCGAGGTGTTTTGACATGAATATGTCAAAATCCCGAGACATACAAG
>OMGY01001936.1_pt1 | contig 16818 bp, 24 predicted proteins | sample 1674461 | NCBI WGS metagenome assembly OMGY01 (sample SAMN05578579, study PRJEB25193) | human gut metagenome | biome: Human Microbiome; feature: human-associated habitat; material: feces | host: Homo sapiens | place: USA:Birmingham
AAAGCACCCAAACCATTGAACATCAATCACTTAGGGGCCGGAACAATAAAAATTTTATTGTCCCGGGGCCCTATTTTCCGGCATTTTATCGTAGTATTTGCAGCAGAATCCCCGTATTTGTGGTACAGACAAAAGGATCCGAAGAATGCTCGAATGGATTGCACCACAGGAGTATACGACAAACTCTACAGACGACGGACAGGCATATGACGAGGCTTGGCAAGCTCAGAACCAGATCACTCAGAACGATACAGTCAGATTCCTTTATACTGAATAGAAATAGGAGTGTTTTAGGAACCCAATCAAATTTACATAGATCTATAAGGGTCACGGGGAAAGGTTCCCCCAAACACCCTCCTAAATCCCAAATGGGGAGGGTTTTTGGGAGGACCAACAATCACGGACGAGCACGTACATATTAATAGGTACAGGATCTCCGTCTCGGATCCGAGACGGAGATCCTCATCACCAGCCGAATCCCGTTTGTAAATATGGTAGGAACTGGTTTGGACACGGGGCATATGAAATTCCAGCTCCTGGAACATAAACTCAATCAAACAGTTTTAATCCCGGGGATCCCAACTTTTTTCTCATTTTTCAATCAAAAAATTTTTTACTTCAAAAAACTTTTCTTATATTTGTGATCCAGACAAAAGGATAAGACAATGACAACTACAAATTACATTAATAGCAACAGTTTAGGACTTAAGGTTACCCAGCTTCCTTCGGGTACTTTCGACCTCTATTTCAGCAACGGGTTCATCTCCACCTGCTACACAGAAGAGGAACTCCAGGACCTCATCCAACGAAAAGATTTTCAACAAACAAAATAGAACACAATGAACACAATGAAAAAAATCGCATGGAATGAGCCGGCACAGCCGGCTATCAGGGATGACTACTTCTCCAGTCTCATCGGACCGGAGATGGACGCCGACAAAGCAGTAGAGATCGTAAACAGGATGCAGAAGAGAGTGGACAGACTTGACGAGGAGACAGTTAGTCATGTTTCTTCAGTCTTGTTGGAGATGGTTAAGTTAGCAAACGAATTGTCCGGCATGGACAACACCTTAACCAAACGAGAGGCTCTTCTCGTCTGCATGGGCTTCAAGTCTGGCGAAGCATACGTCCGCGGTAAGTATGGAATTAACGAATAGTAAAACATGGAAGAAAAATTCAACTGGGATCTCCCGGCAGATCCGGACCCCAAATCGGACAACTATTATAACGGAATCGTATCCAAGGAGCTGAAAGACTCCAACAATGTGGCAGAGGTTCTCCTCGAAGTTATTCGCAGAGAATCAGTTACCAATCAGTCGGATTTTGTCAATGAAGGGATTCAGTCTATTCTTGACAGGTTAGGCATTAAAAGCGACAAGCCCCTCACGAGAAAGGAGAAACTCCTGGCTTTCATCGGGTTTAAGGCTGGCTTAATATGGGAGAGATCGGCGGGAATCCAGACAAAACCAGCTTCACCCGACCCAATCGAAACGGTCATTATGGGGATTCTTAAAAACGGAAAAAAATGCTGATTTTATCGTAGTATTTACCGCAGAAGTATTGTATTTGTAGTGTAAACAAAAAACCTACACAACTATGAGAGCAATGAAATCAGTACTCATCGTCACTCGAATGGGATACATTGAGGGGGTCTTCACTTCCTTCAGAGCTTTGGCTAACTCCCGGGGAGCCACTCGAATCAACATTGAAGGTGAGTACGAGCCTTACACTGAGACTGAACTGAAAGACATTGCAGTTAACGGTCAGACCTTCACTTACTTCGGCAAGAAATGCAGAATATCAGCAAGAACCTTAAACATATAACTATTATGGAAAAGATTGAAGAATACGTAGTGTTCAAGTACGAAGACGAGTTCGGATTTCACTACATGATAATGGACAAGCTTCCAGGAGAGGGACCTACATACATGGAGCCCATCTCGTTCGGGAAGAAGATCAACCCCAACTGTACTCCGGGAGCTATCACTCGTCAGCCATTTTCGGAGGACGGCAAATCGGTTTATGGGCTCAACTCCAAACCCGTCCCCGTGGCGGGTTGGTGGCCAGATAAGGGAGACGTTCTGGAGTGGCAGGAAAGGACCAGGGTTTACAGAGCCATCAAGGAACTGGAGAGGAAAGGAAAAGATCTCAAGCTCGAGAAAGCCATTGAGCCTATACGAGAAGCATACAATCGCCTCAGTCCAAGCAGAGGGAGTATGTTTATTGCTCAAGTGGTATACCTCCTCACTAAGTAAACAATTTTCACAAAAAAGATTGAAAAGTTTTTATACGTGGGAAAAATTGATTATATTTGGGATAAACAACATGGACAACACAATGACTATCAATCTCAGAGAACTAATCGAACAGAGGGGTCTAAGACTTCAAGAAGTGGCAGAATTTCTGTTCCCTGGTAACCGGTTTCCCCGAGCAGCTCTCAACCGGGTCCTCAACGGAAAGACATTGCTGAACTCGGAGCAAGTCTCTCGGTTAGCAGCTTGGCTTGGAGTATCAGTCGACAACCTCTACAAAGGAGCATGGAGCTCCGAATTTAATGGAGAGACATGTATTCTGACAAACGGAAACTACAGAGCAGAGTTATCAGTCAAAACAGGAGAGACGAAGGTGTTCCATCTCGGGTCCTTGTTTCATGAAACTGTTCTCCATGACCCGGCTATACCTCTCAGCAAGTACATTGAACTTCTGAACACCACAATCAAAAATCATCAAGCCAATGAAAGTAGAAATTAAGATCGAGGCAAACCTCGAAGAAACTCAGGATCTCGAAATGGTCCGCAAGATCTGTCAGGTTATCGGAGCAAATCCCGTGACAGTTAAGACGACTGGCGTCAAGAAATCAGTCCCTGCACAGGACGTGAAGAAGCCAGCTCCGGCTCCGGCTCCAGTCCCCGAAAAGACTGAGGATTTCGCATCCATGCCGATGGATGCGTACTCCTCTTTGGATTCTGACCCCGCTGTCTCAATTCAGGACATCCGGACTCTCCTGGCAAGTAAGGTGGACAACCACCGCGAAACCATCCGGGCAAAGCTCACTGAACTGGGAGCGAAGAATGTGACGGGACTGGATGCCCGAAACTACGACGCGTTCTACGAATTCCTCAAAGACCTTGCGTAATGGGAGCCCCGAATCACTCATCTCGTAAGCACGCCATGCTTTCGGCATCAAAGGCAGACCGGTGGATCAACTGCACCCCCAGTGCCAGACTGGAGGAAAAGGTTGAGGAAACCGGTAAGCCTTCCAAGTATGCCGAAGAGGGTACTCTGGCTCACGAGATGGCAGAATGTTACCTCCGAGCGAGGTTCCGCATAACGCCTGTTGACGTTACGTCTGCTGAACTCAGGAAGCTGAAGAAGAGTGACCTCTACACTGAGGCCATGGATGAGCCCGTAATGGCTTATTGCCAGTACGTAACGGACCAATATACGGAAGCTCTACGGAAAACCAAAGACGCACTCGTTCTTCTGGAGGAGCGACTGGACTTCTCGGCTTGGGTCGAACAAGGATTCGGCACTGGAGACGCTTGCATTATCGCTGACGGGGTCATGGAGATCATAGACCTCAAGTTTGGCACTGGCGTGCCGGTTTTCGCTGAGAACAATGCTCAGCTGATGCTGTATGCTCTTGGGGCATTGTCCAAATTTGAGATGATCTACGACATCAACATGGTAAAGTTGACTATCGTCCAGCCCCGGCAGGATCGAATCTCGTCATGGGAGATTACCCCCGAAGACCTCTACAAATGGGGTGAGGAGGTAGTGAAACCCAAAGCAGCTCTCGCTTACTCCGGGGAGGGGGAACTCCAAGTCGGGCACTGGTGCAGGTGGTGCAGAGTCAAAGCTTTGTGCCGCAAAATGGCAGACCACAATCTTGACTTGGCCAAACACGAGTTTAAAGAGCCCGAACTCCTGACCACTGAGGAGCTCGCTCAGATTTTCGAGCAAGCACCCATGCTTCAAGATTGGGTAAATGCTGTATCTGAGCACCTACTCTCCAAAGCCATCTCGGGCGAGAAGGTCCCGGGATATAAGGTAGTAGAAGGAAGGTCAATGCGGAAATGGACTGACGAGAATGCAGTTCAGGAAGTTCTTACCGCATGCGACTACACTCCGGAGCAGTTCCAAGTTGTCAAACTGGCTGGAATCCCGGCCATCGAGAAGCTCCTCAAAAAGGACTTCGATTCACTGGTCGGGGACCTCGTCATCAAAGCTCCTGGCAAACCCACTCTCGTCCCTGAGTCTGACAAACGTCCGGCAATGGGCATAGAACAAGCAAAACTCGATTTTTCAAATAACTAAACTCCAACAATTATGAGTGCAACAACCAAAGTAGTTACCGGCAAAGTCCGGTTCAGTTACGCCAACGTATGGGAACCCCGGGCAATGGAGGGTTCCGACCGAGCAAAATACTCGGTGTCCATCCTCATCCCGAAGACTGACTCGGCAACTCTGTCTCGGGTCAAGGAGGCCATCGACACGGCTCTCAAAGAAGACATCGCCAAATTGGGCGGCAAGATTCCCCCGACGTGGAAGAACCCCCTCCGCGACGGGGACACCGAAAGACCTGACAATCCGGAGTATGCAGGGCACATGTTCGTCAATGCCAACTCGGACAACCGTCCTGGCATCGTGGACATCAACCTCAACCCGATCATCGAAAGAGAGGACTTCTACTCTGGATGCTACGGCCGGGCGTCGATCAACTTCTACGTCTTCAACACCAATGGCAACAAAGGCGTTGCTTGCGGGCTGAACAACCTCCAGAAGTTGGCTGACGGAGAACGTCTCTCCGGTGGATCTTCTGCAGAAGAGGACTTCGGCCAGAACCCGTGGGACGACCTTATGTAGGTTGGTATGCTGGGTCTTACTTGGGATTAGGGGTTCGAATCCCCGCCCAGCAACAAATTTAACAGTAGTCAACATGCCGAGACGCTTATATTTCGATACCGAAACATATAGCCCGGAGGACATTAAATCCACGGGCGCCTATAAATACATAGAATCGGGGGACTTTCAACTCCTTATGGTGTCTTTCGCCTTTGACACCTCTCCCGTTCAGGTGATAGATCTGGCCAAAGGAGAGGAGCTCCCCGACTACTTCGTTTCTGCTTTAACTGATCCGGGGATCGAGAAATGGGCGCATAACGCAGTATTTGAGAGACTCGTATTTAAGCGTATAGGACTACCCATCCCGATTGGTCAATTGTATTGCTCAATGACCAAAGCGGCCTATTGCGGACTGCCTTTGGCTTTGGATGAACTCTCCAAAGCTTTGGTCCTCGGGGAGCACGGGAAGAAGTTGACCGGTAAAGCTTTAATCCGGTTTTTCTGCTCCCCGTGCAAACCAACCAAGTCCAACGGGATGAGGACTCGGAACATGCCGGACGACGACCCGGGCAAGTGGAACGAGTTCAAGACGTATGCCGAATATGACGTGATTGCCGAACGCGACATCGTGGAACAGCTGGACCAATTCCCATTCCCGGAGTTCGAACGCCGGAACTACCTCGTAGACCAAAGCATCAACGACCGGGGGATCCTGATAGATCTCGACATGGCCGGGAACGCCATCTCTTTCGACGAGGTATACACGGAGGAGATGACTGACCGAATGAAGGAACTGACAGGCTTGGATAACCCGAACAGCTTGGCCCAGTTGAAGACGTGGCTTAGCACTAATTTCGGGCTCAACTTCCCTGCACTGGGAAAGCCCGAAATTCTCGAATATCTGAAAAACAATCCGGAGGCTCCCGATCTGGTCAAGGAGGTCCTCGCTGGTCGGCTTGCACTGTCCAAGACTTCAACTAAGAAGTACATTGCAATGCTCAACTGCGCTGCCAAAGACAGGAGAGCTCACGGGTTATTCCAGTTTTACGGGGCCAACAGAACAGGACGTTGGTCGAGCCGAATGATCCAGCTCCAGAACCTCCCCCAGAATCACATGAAGGACTTGGACTTCGCCAGAAGCATGGTAGAGAAAGGAGACTACGACCTTATCGAAATGTGTTACGGCAATATCCCGGAGGTTTTGTCCGAGCTCATCCGAACAGCCTTCATAGCCCCGGAGGGGAAAATGTTTGCAGTAGCCGACTTTAGTGCTATTGAGGCCCGGGTCCTGTCCTGGTTAGCCCAGGAGAAATGGCGACTCGACGTCTTCAACACCCATGGCAAGATCTACGAGGCATCAGCATCACTCATGTTCGGGGTCCCCATTGAGCAGGTTACGAAAGGATCGGACCTCAGACAACGGGGCAAGACGGCAGAATTGGCACTCGGATATGAGGGGTCGATCAACGCAATGAAGAAGATGGACAAAGAGAAGAAGCTGTCCGAAAAGGAAATGTACTCCATCGTAGCTCTTTGGCGTCGAGCCAATCCTAAAATCGTTGAGTTTTGGGCTGAGGTGAACGAAAAGGCCATTGAGTGCGTCCAGACCAGAAAGACTAAAAAGGTAAGTTGCCTCGTATTTGAACATGACGGAACCAATCTGACAATAGCCCTCCCAGCGGGGAGAAAATTATACTACAGAAATCCCCGAGTGAGACCCAACAGGTTCGGGCAGACTGGCATTGTCTATGACGGCATGGTCCAGTCAGTAGGATGGACTGAGGTAGAGACTTACGGGGGCAAACTGGTGGAGAACATAGTCCAGGCAATCTCCCGGGATCTTCTCGCCGAAGCAATGTACAGACTAAGCATTATGGAAGACTTCGAAGTAGTAATGCATGTCCATGATGAAGCCATTGCAGAGGTAGACGAAGACCGAGCCGGGGATTGTCTGGAGACTATGTGCAGAGTTATGGGGGAGGATCTTCCTTGGCTGAACTGCTTGCCAATGGGATTGCCTCTCAAAGCAGACGGATACGTTACTAAATTTTATAAAAAAGACTAATGACATACGACGGGGAACTTGATATTGCAATTGGACTGAGTGCAAGATCAAAAGTATGGAGCAACAAGAAACTGAAATGGTCTGAATTGGTCAGTCGACTCGGGGAGGAGAATAAGACCACTGAAACATTCAAGGAATTTGTTTCTGCAAGCAAGGAGGACCAGCTCAAAATAAAGGACGTAGGTGGATATGTCGGGGGCTACCTGAGAGGAGGCAAAAGAAGTCCGGCCAATGTGGTCCACAGACAACTGATGACCCTCGACTTGGACTTTGCCCACAAAGACCTCTGGGACGACTTCACTCTCCAGTTTGACAATGCAGCTGTTCTGCACGGGACTCACAAACACTCAGATGCGTCTCCTCGGTACCGACTAATAATGCCACTGAGCAGAGAGGTCACGGCTGATGAGTATGTGGCCATAAGCCGAAAAATTGCCGGGATAATCGGGATAGACCTTTTCGACAATTCAACCTTCGAGACCAACCGACTCATGTTCTGGCCTTCTACGCCGAAGGACATGGCCTACTATTTTAAGGTCCAAGACGGTCCATGGATTGATGCTGACGAGGTCCTCAACTCCTATGCCGACTGGAAAGATTCGTCACTTTGGCCCACAGCTTCGTCCCGTTTCGAAGCTGTCGACAGAGCCGTTAAGAAGCAGGAGGACCCAACCATAAAGAGGGGGCTCATAGGAGCGTTCTGTAGGACGTACTCCATACCCGAAGCAATAGAGACCTTCCTCTCCGACACCTATGTCCCGTCAGCATTGGAAGACCGATACACTTACACAAAAGGCAGCGCCTCGGCTGGTCTGATCGTGTATGAGGACAAGTTCGCTTATTCCCATCATGGAACTGACCCGTGTGGGGGTAAACTTTGCAATGCGTTTGACCTGGTCCGCATACACAAATTCGGCCACCTTGACGACAAGGTAAAGGACCCCTCGTCGAAGTTGCCAAGTGTGTCAGCAATGGAGGAGTTCGTACGCAATGACCCCGACACTAAGACAACCATTGCCAACGACCACATCAACAGTGCCAAGTACGAGTTTGCCAATCCAGAGCATGATCGGACTCAGGAAGAAGTAGTCGAAAAGGAGGTTGACCCGGAGGCTGAGAGCGTCGAGTGGATGAAGGAGCTGGAGGTTGACACCCGAGGAGCATACCTCTCGTCGGATGCCAACCTCAACCTCATATTTGCAAACGACCCCAGACTCAAAAGACTGTTCAGACAGAACGACTTTGACGGGAAGAGGTACGTTTTTGGGAATCTCCCGTGGCGTCGGGTTGTTAAGCCGGAGCCGGTCAAGAACGTAGACTACTCCGGGGTCCGGAACTATTTGGGTTGCGTATATGGAATAACGTCCTCGCTAAAGATCGACGATGCCATGGCTCTGGAATTTGAACGCAACCACTTCCACCCGATTCTGGACTACCTCAATGACCTCAAATGGGACGGGATCCAACGGGTAGACAAACTCCTGATTGACTACATGGGGGCTGACGACAATATCTACTCTCGCGAAGCCATCCGCAAGATGCTGGTTGGAGCAGTTGCCCGAGTTATGAACCCCGGGGTCAAATTCGACCTTGTGCTTATGCTCGTAGGACCTCAAGGATCCGGCAAAAGTACGTTCATCAAAAAATTGGGAAAATCCTGGTTTAGCGATACATTCCTGACAGTCCAAGGAAAGGAGGCTCTCGAGCAGATCCAGGGGGCATGGCTTATTGAAATAGCTGAGCTCTCAGGTCTCCGCAAAGCGGAGGTTGAGTCCGTGAAGCATTTCATATCTAAGTCAGAAGACTCATTCCGACCAGCGTATGCCAGAACTTCTGAGATATACCCCCGGCAATGCGTCTTTTTCGGCACCACCAACGACAGCGAATTCCTGAGAGATCCCACTGGCAACAGACGCTTCATGCCAGTGGACGTGGTCCCCAACAATGCCAAAAAAGACGTGTTCATGGAACTGGACGACGAGATAGACCAAATATGGGCTGAGGCAGTTGTCCTGTACAAATCCAAGGAAAAACTCTATTTGAGCCATGAAGCAGAAAAAATAGCCAAAAATGAGCAAAGCTCGCACAGCGAGTCGGATGAACGGAAAGGCATCATTGAGGCGTACTTGGAACGTCAACTCCCGGACAACTGGGACTCAATGGACCTCTACCAGAGAAGAGACTTCCTGGTCGATGAGTTAAACCCCAAAGGGACCACCCCCCGAGACTACGTGTGTGTTGCTGAGATATGGTGCGAATGTCTCGGGCGGAACAGAGAGGACATGGACCGGTATAAGACCCGAGAAATCAATGACTTGTTGAAGAGCATGCCAGAATGGGAACCGTGCAAGGCTAGTAAAAGATCCCCCATCTATGGAAAGCAAAAGTATTATGTGCGAAAAATCGACTGAGAAACGACTCGTCACTGAGGTGGAGAGAGTTGGTGGCTGGTGTTTGAAACTCCCCGCAATTCACAATGCTGGCCTCCCTGACCGGCTCTGTCTGTTCCCCGGTGGCGAAGTCGTTTTCGTTGAGTTGAAAGCATTCGGTAAAAAGCCCAGAAAAATACAGACATTAATGCACCAGAAACTGAAAGCAATGGGCTTTCGGGTCGAGGTGATAGACACGACCATGGGTTGTAAAATGTTAGCATTGGAATATGACCGAAAATGATCTCCATCAATACCAGCTACAAGCTGTTGACCACATAATAAGCCACACGCACTGTGCTTTGTTCCTGGACATGGGATTGGGTAAAACAGTGTCTACTTTGACAGCCATCAACGAGCTCATGTTTAAAGAGGTCGAGGTCCGACGGGTATTAGTCATAGCTCCCAAAAGAGTAGCCGAATCAGTCTGGACACAGGAGGTCGAGAAATGGGACCATTTGAAGCACATTAAAGTGTCTCGCATCATTGGAACAGAACGTCAACGTCGTGAGGCTCTCGCCAAGAAGGCAGACGTATACACCATCGGGAGAGATAACGTGGCTTGGCTATGCGGGCTCTACGGGGGATATTGCTTACCATTCGACATGGTGGTCATCGACGAGCTCAGCAGTTTCAAGAACCCCAAGTCAATCAGATTTAAAGCTCTTAAGCACGTTCAGGCTTCACTCTCCCGAGTAGTAGGTTTGACTGGTACCCCGGCACCCAACGGTCTTATGGACCTTTGGGCCCAAATGTACCTCCTGGACCGGGGAGAGCGCTTGGGAAAATACATATCCCACTATCGTGACAACTACTTTAAGCCAGGACGTAGAAACGGGCATATTGTATATTCGTACGACATATCCAAAGAGAATCAGGAGCGCATATATTCAAAGATAGGGGACATCTGCATGAGCATGAAAGCTAAGGACTACCTCGATCTCCCCAAGCGAATCGACAACATCGTGGAGATCCAGATGCCCCCGGAAATCCAAAAAGCTTATGACTCCTTCGAGGAGGAACAAGTTCTCAGCATGATTGGTCAGCTCGGGGACGCCGTAGAGATACCAGCTGTCAATGCAGCAGCTTTGTCCACGAAGCTCCTCCAGTTTGCCAATGGAGCAGTGTACGATGAACAGAGAGTGGCCTATGAGGTGCACTCGTTGAAGATCGAAGCCACGAAGGAACTCATTGAGGACGCCGGGGGACAGTCAGTCCTCATAGGTTGGACCTTCCAGCATGACAGAGACCGGCTCATGAAGGCTCTCGCCAAGTATAAGCCCCGGGAACTCAAAACGGAGAAGGACATCGTTGACTGGAATGCTGGCAGAATTCAGGTTCTTTTGATGCACCCGGCTTCCGGGGGTCACGGGCTCAACCTCCAAGCCGGAGGACACCGCATCATCTGGTTTGGGCAGACCTATTCTCTCGAGCTGGAGCAACAATTCAATGCTCGGCTTGACCGACAAGGACAGAAGGAGATCGTGATAGTCAATAAACTGGTATGCTCGAAGACAGTGGACCAGGACGTCATAAGAGCCCAGAAAGCGAAGACCCGGGGGCAGGATGCTCTCATGGAAGCTGTAAAAGCGAGGGTCGAAAAATATCTGAAAAAATATCGTAAAACATCGTAGTATTTGTCGCAGAAGTATTATATCTGTGATACAAACAAAACGATAACACTATGAACTACGAAAACAAACACCGAATCGAAAGTCTGGCAAAAGCCGCTTGTCCCAACAACAAAAAAGTCTCGGTCATATTCCGAAGCAAAGAGAACAAGTTATCCGACCGGCCCAACGCTTTCATAGTAACTGTCGGGAAGAAGGGCTACACCTCAGTTAGACAGTCGAACTATTGGGCAGTAGACACAGTCGACTCCTGCAAAGACTACTCCGACCAGGAGCTCGCCCAGATATTGAACACGGTGACCAAAGACCTCGGGTCCCTCCGATTCTTCGGCTATCAGGATGCTAAATTCGTAAATTACAAAGGTGAAGAAGTAGAGGTTTAGCCTCTACTTTTTCCCCGTTTTATCGTAGGAATAAGAATATTTTCCGTATGTTTGTAGTACAAACAAAAGGACAATGAAACGATATTACTACGAATTAATGGACGAGGATTACAACAGCTACGAAGCAGCTATCCCCGACGGAAGAATCAAAGCCAGAGCCATTGCTCAAGCAAAGCGAGCAATGAGGGACTTGGGGATCCGAAGGGCTCTACTGGTAGTCAATAGCATGAGGACCTCCAACATATTGGACATAATCACAGTCGAATTGGACTGAAATATTTTCAATTTTTCTGGTGAAAGATTTTTTTTAATTGGACATTTTTTCTTACTTTTATACTACACTTAATGACTAAACACTATGGAAAAGTTTATCGAAAAGTACAAGAGCTACAGCTCGAAAGTTCTTCAAATGTTGGACAAGGTCAAGACCGGTGACGAGCTTGACGCCATCGAATCCATCCTCGCATCGAGAGGAGCATCTCAGGAACATCCGGCAGAGGGGGGCGCTGTCTACAACGCTACCGAAACGGAAGAGTACAAAGCCGAGAACGGCATCAAGGAGAACGACGAGGTCGCCGAGGAGAAGCCGAAGAAGGCTCGCAAGGCAAAGACTCCGAAGGAGCCAGGGGAACCCCGCCCGTTGAAGAAGGAGATCTCTGCAGAGGAGACCCAAGCCAATCTCGAGAAGGCCAAAGCCAACATCGGCCGCTTCTGCAAGTTCATCTGCACGAAGACCAAGGAGCAGACCGACGGCATCATCATCGGAGTTCGTCTCGATCCCCGCAACAACTTCATCCAGTACCGAATCAAGACCAACGACGGTCCCGTCTGGGGCAAGGGCATCGACTCGAAGGACCTGGAGTTCGGCGAGATGGCACCGGTTCCCGAGGAGAAGCCGAAGCGCGGCCGGAAGAAGGCTGACGAGGCAGCTCCCGAAGCAGAACAGAACGAGCCGGAGAACGCACCGGCTGAGGAGTAAGTCAGAACTCCTCGCCCAATGGAGCCGTCACTCCGTTGGGCACCCCGGAGTGGTCTAGGAGGGTTCGAATCCCTCCCCGGGGTCTAACCTATATACTAAAAATTATGAGTAACATACTTAAACACGCTGACCAAATCATTAATGAGCGGGCGGAGGAAAAGGAGAGACAATACGGGCCGTTCATGGAATGCAACCAGAAGGCCGCAGAGATCGCTTCGGTCATTACCGGTAAGCCTCTGACCGCTCTCGATGTTTCTTGGGTCCAAGTGGCAGTGAAAATGGCACGTGAATCCAATGCACACAAGGAGGACAACCTCCTTGACATGGTAGCTACAATCGGGGCCATCAACAACGAACTCGAGGAACCCAAGCCGTTAAAAGCTCCGGGAGTAGTACCTACGTACTTCTCAACCATTTCAGAGGCTGTGGACTTCATCCGGATCAGTCCCATCGAGGTGCATGAGATCAAACATGTTCTCACAGGAGAGGGGCGCAGAATAGCTGTATACTACTCCCACAAAAACGATCCGGAATAGTACAATCCATTCCCAAACATCAAGCCATGAACACACAAGACTTTAAGCCATTCATTAAGAGCTGGGAAGAGATTTATGCCCTCCAGGGGGAGATCCAGCTCATGTACAGGCCATACTTCAAGGAGCGCATCGCGAACTTTGACATTAACACTTTGGAGGATCAAGAACTATTCAAGAAACTCTGTTGGCAGATTGTCGAGGAACTCGCTGAGGCAAGGGAGGCTATCGAGGGGGAACTCGATGGCGAGCACTTTAATGAGGAGCTGATTGACGCATTCAACTTCATGTTGGAGCTTTACCAGCTTTATGGCATGACTCCCACTTTCGTCTGGACGCTGCCTAAATGGGCACAGGTTCTGGAAGACGAAGATTTTGCGGGAGATCTGCTTGCCTTAATCGGAAACATCGGCATGACAGCAAACTGTCTCAAGAACAGAGAGTGGAGACAATCTCAGTACATGGTTGACTTGATAGTTTTTGAGGGCCGGCTCAAGCGGATATGGACTTACTTCGCCATAATGTTCGAGCATTTGGGTCTCTCAGAGACCCGAGTCAAAGAGCTCTGGTCGTTGAAGTATCAAGTAAATCTGTTTCGCATTAAATCCAAATACTGATATGGGTAGAATATTTAAAGACTGTTTCGAAATGATCCGGGAGATGGATCGGGAGCTCAAGGTTTCCGGCATCACGGTCCCGGTCAACCATTACCAAAACCAAGAACTCAGCGGGGACGACCGGCTCACCAAGGAACTCATCGGAGTGAGCTTTGTCATCTCGAAGCCGTATCTCGGCAAACGTGAGATGCTCGATTTCATGTTCAAAGACGAGGCCGAGCTCATCGAGAAGTATTGCCGAGCAGAGCTCTCCGATCGGCTTGACCGGAACGGAGTCAACCCGGGTAAGAGCTGGGAAATCCGCCGGGACTTGTGGCAGAAGCTGGTGAGCAAGACTCGGCAGGAGGGTCGCTTCGACTACACCTATTCGGAGCGTCTGCACATTTTCCACAAGGGACCCGAAATACACCAGTTGGACAATGTCATCACGACTCTCCGGGACGACCCGCACTCCAGACGAGCAATGGTCATGATCTTCGAGCCGGAGGACACCCGGGCAACAGCCGGGGCTTTGACCCGAGTACCTTGCTCCGTCAGCTACCAGTTCCTCATCCGGAACAACCGGCTCCACGTGATATACTACATCCGGAGCAATGACTTCTTCAAGCACTTCGCAATTGACATCTGGTTGACGGAGGCCATGATGGACTACGTGTTCAACATCCTCGCAGCCACCTACCCCTCTCTCAAGAAGGGATCTCTGCATTACTTCGCTGGGTCCCTCCATGCATACAACGAAGATCTCTCCAAATGGGTAATCTATTAAGCTATGACTATCGACGAAGCAAGAGCTAAAGCTCATCAGCAATATGACAATTGCATGTTCTGTCCGGGATGCTCGGAGCTCCTGACTGGGCTCCACCTGGGGAGTCGGTGCTACACCGACTGGATCGAAAGAAAGGCACAACAGATCCTCGAAAATTCGAAGAAAAGTCATGACAGGAGGAAGTGATGAGCCTATCATCATCGGGCTGGCAATAGCAGTAATAGTCGGAATAGGGGTCGTTTGTCTCATGGACGCTCTCAAAAACAGACTCAAGGGATATGTGCGGAATAAGTATAACAAGAAGGATTAACGCCATTGACAAGATACAGCATAGGGGCATCGAGTCCGTCCAGATTGCCGAAGGAGAATGGTTCCTCGGTCATGTTCGTTTGCCCATTCAGACTGAGCCAGGTGACCGGATGGCTCAGCCCATAGAGCTAGCCGGAAACAACGGGTGGCTCCTTTATGTCGGGGAAATCTACAACTATCCTACGAGGTATTCCAGCGACGTCGAGTATCTTCGCGACTTGTTTGGATCCTCGTGTCTCGAAGACATCATCTATGAAGCCAACAACTGGGATGGCATGTGGGCAATATGCTGGTACAGGAAGGGTCAAATTATTGCTTTCACCGACCCTCTCGGAAAGAAGCAACTCTACTACAACCAATTCGGGGAAATCTGCTCGGAGATAACCCCGTTGGTGTCGGACTTCCGAGACTTCGACCGGTATTATCAGTCGGAAGTGTTCAAATGGGGGTACAACTGGGATGACAGAACTCCATGGAACAACGTCAAGCGTATTATGCCGAATACTGTCTATTCCTTCGATGACATGAAGGTGAAGCCCACCATTATCCGGAGGGACTACTACAGATGGGGGATAGGGAAACGGAGTCATTTAGCCAAATCCGAGTTCGCCGAAGTCCTCCGGGGCTTGGTCGAGAAGTCCGTAAAACGCCGGGCAATGTACTCTAAAGTCCCGGTCGGAGCTTTGGTTTCTGGAGGACTGGATTCATCCATAGTTGCCTCTATTCTTCATCGAATGGGCCTGGGGGTTAATCTCTATATGGTGGAGAATAATGAATCGAAATTTGGCATGCTATTGTCCGAATTTTTGGGGGTTTCTATCACCTCTCTTGGCCCTATCCCCGATGATGATTGCCTGGAGAGGTGTCTCCGCTACAACGAGACCCCCATCGACTTGGGCTCCATGATCCCCCAGTTCCGACTCATGGAGAAGGTCAAGGAGAAGGTCATCCTGACCGGGGATGGAGCTGACGAACTCTTCGGAGGCTATCGCCGAGTTGATGATTATGACTCCCAGCTCTCAGACGTGTTCCAAGAGCTTCCGTTCTACCACATGCCTCGGCTTGACCGGGCTTCCATGAGGAGCACAGTTGAACTCCGGTCACCATTCCTGGGACATGACGTTGTCAGGTTCGCTCTCCGTTTGCCCCGGGAGGACAGAACTCACAAGCGCATTCTCAAAGATGCTTTCAGCGACGTACTGCCTCAGGAGATTCTCGACCGACCCAAAGAGCCTCTCAAGTGCCAAAGTATACGGCAGGATCCGATGGCGTACCGCAAGAAGTGCCACGAAATATTCTACAACTTATGGCAATAGCTATCGGATATTACCGGGTATGGTTTAAAGAAGATGACTCCAACACGGAGGCTCAGTGGTTCAAAATGACGCTCCGGAAGGGATCTGTCAGACCTTCCATCCGTTCCATAAATCGGGAAGAGGCTCTGCGGTGGATCAAGTCCCGAAAAATGAAAGACGTCACCCCCGGAAATCCCGCAGGCAAGATATTTGAATCGGATGGTCAACCGTTCAAGAAGGCATTCCAGGAGCTGCCTCTTCACACTCGGTATAATTTCATAGAAGGAGCAACACTCTCATCAGGCACAACACACCGAGCTCGTCTCGAAAAATATTTTAAAAAATGAAAATCGTAAAAGTAAGAAATGTCAAGACCCCGACCAGAGGAACGGGTCTGTCCGCCGGGCTGGACTTCTACATCCCGGAAGACTTCGAAGCCAAACAGATCTGGCCGGGCGAAAGCATCAACATTCCGTCGGGTATTCGAGCTCGAATACCCCGGGGGTGTGCCCTCATCATGTTCAACAAGAGCGGTATTGCCACCAAGCACCAGCTCCAGGTCGGAGCTTGCGTGGTCGACGAAGACTATCAAGGAGAGATCCATCTGCACGTCATGAATGTCGGCAAGGAGATCGTCATCCTCAAGCCGGGGATGAAGCTGGTTCAGGGTTTGGTGATGCCTGTCTCCTATACCGGGGTGGAAGTTCTCGAGTCGGAGGCCGAGCTTTTCCCGCAATCGACTGAGAGAGGAGCGGGGGGCTTCGGATCCACGGGTGAATAGGACCCCCGGCCCCAAAAGTTGGTCAAACCATTGTTCCATTGTTCCCAAATCACGGGGACCCCCGGTCCCAAAAGTTGATAAAACCATGGTTTTGGCAAAAATCTCGACAGTCCCCCCTAAAAAAGTTGGAGAAACTATTGTTCCATTGTTCCGGTCCCCCCAATGAAAAACATCCAAACCATTGA
>OMGY01001939.1_pt1 | contig 16787 bp, 20 predicted proteins | sample 1674461 | NCBI WGS metagenome assembly OMGY01 (sample SAMN05578579, study PRJEB25193) | human gut metagenome | biome: Human Microbiome; feature: human-associated habitat; material: feces | host: Homo sapiens | place: USA:Birmingham
TTTCGCCTATCGAATTTCTTAATAATAGTGTCCAATATGATTGACAAACCTACAGGGGAGGTAAATGAGGAATGAGGAGTGAGGAATGAGGAATTATGGTATCGCCTGCGGCGATGATTTTTTTGTCCTTTCTTTATCACCCTTCCCCTAAATAATTTGTATACCATGTACCTGCACAAAAACGCCGTTCCGACTTCTCGTCAGAACGGCGTGGTTATTATTCTGTTACCGCTGTTTCCTCAGCCTGCTGTGTTTCAGGCTCGTTGAAAGGCAGTTTCACTGTTATGGTCGTGCCTTTTTCCGGTTCGCTTTCAAGCTGTATTTCACCGCTGTGATATGCGACTATATGCTTTACTATAGAAAGCCCCAAGCCTGTGCCGCCTATCTTCTTGGAACGGCTTTTATCAACTCGGTAAAAACGTTCAAAGATTCGGCTCTGATGTTCGTCGGATATGCCTATGCCTGTGTCGCTGAACACTGCGAAAGCTTTGCCGTCCTCTATGCCGACCGTTACTTTCAGGCTTCCGCCCTCATGATTGTACTTTATGGCATTGTCCATTAGATTTAAAAACAGTTCTGTGATGTAGCTCTGATTGCCGTATATCTGAACAGGTTCGCCCTCAATGGCCATTGTGACCTCTCTATTATCTGCCTTGTGACGGAGTATCTCTTCTACGTCATGGGCGGTTTTCAGCAGGTCTATCTTATCGTTCAAAACGTGTTCCTGCTCCTCTATCTGGGAAAGCCTGATAATATCGTTTATAAGATACAAAAGTCTTTCGCTTTCACGATATATCATGCCGCCGTATTTCTTCACGTCCTCTTCCTTGGTGAAAATGCCGTTTTCAAGAAGCTCGCCAAAGCCTTTTATGGTGGTAAGCGGAGTTTTAAGCTCGTGAGATACGTTGGCTGAGAAGTCACGGCGTATCTGCTCGCTTTGTATCTCCTCTGTTACGTCAACAAAGAAGATTATGATACCAAAATCAAGGGTATTTTCGCTGTAGACCTTATTTGCAAAGGTACGGTAAAAACGGCTTTTTTCTGTGATGATACCTTTTGCTGCACCGCTTTCCTTGGCTTCTTCAAGCAGACCTATTATCTGCTGATCGTTTGTCATATGGTCTATCTTGGTATGCTCCGTAGGGTCAAAGCTGTTGCCGAGGATTTTCAAGGCGCTCTTATTTACCGAAAGCACTGTCATGTCCTCGTCAAGAAGTATCATGCCCTCAACCATATTTTCAGTGATAAGTGATATTTTTTCTCTCTCTGCCTTTATTTTATTCATGTTCTTATGTATTCGTCCCATAAGAACGTCTGCATTTTTTATGATAGGTTCAAGTTCTTCATAAGGCGTTTCAAACTGACCGATATTCTCATTCCTCAGATCAAGCTGTTTTACAAGGGAATTTATCGGCTTTATCATGCTTTCTGAAAGCTTTATGGAGATTATGGTGGTGATAAAGATTATCCCTCCTGCGAACACCACCAGCATTGGTATCACTGCAAGGAACACCCCTGCAAGGTTTTCCTTATCTGTAGAAAATCTCAGCACGCCGCCGTTATACTTTATGGCATAATAATATGTAGTATATCCAAGGGTTTTGGAAAATCTTGTGGATTCGCCCTCGTCATTTGCCATAGCCTCTTTGAACTCTTCACGGTCGGAGTGGTTTTCCATTTTGGCGGGATCTGCTTCAGAGTCATATTTTACATTGCCCTGTGCGTCGATGAAGGTGACACGGACATCATATTCTACTGATCTTTCCAAAATATCAGCCATTTCTGAGGGTTTATTGTTTCCTGCGGCAACGAGCTTTGCAGCAGATTTAAGCTCATTTTTAGTGAAACGCTGATAGGTAGAATATCCAAGAGAGCCTGCTACTAAAAGAAAAAACAGCACTGTACATGAAACAAGTATCGTCATGACTTTATAGAGTTTTTTCTGCATATGCTGTTCCTCCTTATCTGAAAATTTTTATATTTTGTAGCCTATGCCACGGACTGTTTTGATAAGATCCGTACAGCCTGCGGATTCAAGCTTTTGTCTGAGGGTCTTGATGTGCATATCAACAGTTCTTGTTTCCCCTGCAAACTCATAGCCCCAGACCATTTCCATAAGCTTATCACGGCTCACGGCTATGGACTTATGGCGCATAAGATACATCAAAAGCTCAAATTCCTTATAGGTCAAAACGACCTCCTGACCGTTATATGTACAGATACGTCTTGAAGCGTCAAGAGAAACGCCCTGTTCTTCTATTACGTCAGCTTCGGCATTCTGCTTGCCTGCACGTCTTAAAACGGCTTTTATTCTTGAAAGCAGTTCCATTACGCCGAACGGCTTTGTTATATAGTCGTCTGCGCCCATTTCAAGACCTGACACCTTATCAAGCTCGCTTGATTTTGCGGTAAGCATTATAACAGGGACGTCCTGAGTGTGGCTGTCTTTTTTGAGCTTTGAAAGTATGGAATAGCCGTCCTCGTCAGGAAGCATTATGTCAAGAAGCACCAGCGAAGGCTCTTTGTTTCTTATCTCTTCATAAAACGGTTTTGCTTTTGGAAATGCTTTCACCTCATATCCGCCTGATTTAAGCGCGCAGGATATAAGCTCTCTTATTCCGTCATCGTCTTCTACACAATATATAAGTGCCATAGATCTTACCCCTTTTCGTTAAAACTCTTTAGCAGGCAGAGCGTATTTCTCGCTGTAGCGCTTGACCTGTCCGTCAAAGCCCTCGCCTGAATTTTTAAGCATCTGAACATACTCGTGAACGTCAAAGCTTTCGTCGTTTTCCTGTATAAGGCAGACCGCTATATTTGAGCAATGGTCTGAAACTCTTTCCAAATTTGTGAGCAGATCGGAGAACACAAAGCCCATTTCTATGGTACACTCGCCTGTCTGAAGCCTTTTTACATGGCGGTTTTTAAGCTTTGTTCTTATCTTATCCACCACTTCCTCAAGCGGCTCAACTCTTGTGGCAAGCTCCAGATCGTGCTTTTCAAAGGCTTCCATGGCGATATCCAAAACATCTCTTACGGCACTGCACATGACTTTTACTTCGGCTGTTGCCTGTGATGTGAAATTCAGATCCTTCTGCTGTTTTTCCTCGGCAACGGACACCATATTCATGGCGTGGTCGGAGATACGCTCAAAGTCGCCTATAACATGAAGTATAGTTGAAACTGACTGAGAATCCTTTGCAGAAAGATCTCGGCTCGAAAGCTTTACAAGATATGTGCCGAGTCTATCCTCATAAAGGTCGACGGCTGCTTCATTTGCGGCTATCTGCTCTGCCTTTTCCTTATCGTACTTATCGACGCAGATGCTCATTGCCATGTCTATGCTTTCTTTTGCTATCTCGCCCATGCGGTTTGTAAGCTCTCTGCACTTTTCAACTGCAAAAGACGGTGACTGGAGAAATCTTTCGTCAAGAAGCTTGAACTGCTCTTCGATATTGTCCTTGTTTCCCTCCCCCTCTTTGTCTTTGACAGTGAGGTAGGCAAGCTTTTCAAGGACTTTGATAAATGGCAGAAGTATGATAGATGTTGACAGGTTGAATATAGTATGCACAATAGCTATCTCCTTTGCGCCCACAACTCCGTCAACGAACGAGAAGCCGATAAAGGCATTGAGCAGATAGAAAACTGTAAGGAAAAGCAGTGTTCCTATTATATTAAAATAGAGGTGGACAACTGCAACACGCTTTGCGTTCTTGCTTGTGCCTATTGATGAAAGCAGTGCTGTTACGCAAGTACCTATATTCTGACCGAGTATTATCGGCAATGCAGAACCGAATGTTATTGCACCTGTGGCTGAGAGAGCCTGAAGGATACCAACGGAAGCAGATGAGGACTGAATGATAGCGGTAAGAAGTGCGCCTGCAAGAACGCCCAGAATAGGGTTTTTGAACCAGAGAAGCACTTCTGCGAACTCAGGAACGTCCTTAAGAGGTGCGACTGCACCGCTCATTGAATCCATTCCGAACATGAGCACTGCAAAGCCTACAAGTATAGATGCGATATCCTTTTTCTTATCGTTTTTGGAGAACGTCAGCATTGCGACGCCTATTATCGCAAGGATAGGCGAGAACGAGGACGGCTTGAGCATTTTTATAAGAAAGCTGTCGCCGTTAAGTCCTGACAAAGACAATATCCACGCTGTTACGGTAGTACCGATATTTGCGCCCATTATAACGCCTATGGCGGAATGGAGCTTCATGATGCCTGCGTTTACAAAGCCCACCAGCATTACTGTAGTGGCTGAGGAGGACTGAATGACCGCTGTTACAGAAAGTCCAAGCAACATTGCCTTGATAGGGTTTGAGGTGAGCCTTTCAAATATTTTTTCAAGCTTTCCTCCTGCGAGTTTTTCCAGCCCGTTACCCATTACATTCATTCCGTAAAGGAACATTGCAAGACCGCCTATAAGGGTCAGAACATTAAAAATCGTCATACTGACACTCCCTGATAATAATTTTACACTATTGTTACAATGTTTACAATGAACATTATACAACATAATTGTAAAATAACAAATCAGGCTGAGTAAAATCTGAGTAAAATCGTACAAAAAGAGCAAAAAGGCGGTATTTCCGCCTTTTATAATGATATTTTACATGATTCTTTCTGTTTTATGGACGCCTGTTACGGAGAATACCACCCATTCGGCGATATTTACCGCATGGTCACCGATACGCTCGAAGTATTTTGCCACCATAAGAGTATCTATAGCTTTTTCGCCGTTTGCCTTATCGGCTGCTATCTCGTCGATTATCTTATCCTTGGTCTTTACAAAAAGCTCGTCTATTTTATCGTCAGAGCTTATGACCTTTCGGGCGAGGTTCTCGTCGTCGTTCACATAGGCGTCGATAGCGTCGTTCACCATTTGTGTGGCGGCTCTTGCCATTTCACTGATATCGCTAAGATCCCATTTCTGCTTTTTCTTTATAAGCTGGATATTCAGATCTGCAATATCTGCTGACTGATCGCCAACACGCTCGATATCGGTTATCATTTTAAGTGCAGCGGACACACGTCTGAGATCCTCGGCAAAAACAGGCTGCTGCTGCAAGAGCAGGTTAAGACAGATCCTCTCTACCTCACGCTCCGCCTCGTTTATCTTGGCGTCAAACTCCACCGTTTCACGGGCAAGCTTTGTATCCTGCTCTTCAAGAGATTTTATTGACATTGCGATTATCTGCTCTGTCATTGCTGCCATAGAAAGCAGCTTTTTGTTAAGCTCGCTGAGCTTATTGTCAAAATTCGCACGCATAGATATTTCTTCCTTTCACCTATATTTCCAAAGCGTTTATCCGAAACGTCCTGTGATATACTCGAGAGTTTTCTGTTCCTTAGGATTGGAGAAGATACGCTGAGTTTCGTCGAACTCGACTATCTCGCCATGGAGGAAAAAGGCTGTTTTATCGGATATACGGGTCGCCTGCTGCATATTATGGGTGACGATAACGATAGTGTAATTCTTTTTAAGCTCTGTGGCAAGCTCCTCTATTTTGATAGTGGAGATAGGGTCAAGGGCTGATGTAGGCTCGTCCATAAGAAGCACCTCCGGCTTTACGGCAAGTGCTCTTGCGATACAGATACGCTGCTGCTGTCCGCCTGACATACCCAGGGCTGACTTTTTAAGTCTATCCTTTGTTTCGTCCCACACGGAAGCCTGACGGAGAGTTGTTTCGACTATCTCGTCAAGGTCGGCTTTTTTCTTTATGCCGTGAGTTCTTGGGCCGTATGCGATATTATCATATATGGACATCGGGAAGAGGTTTGGTTTCTGGAAAACCATTCCCACACGCTTTCTAAGCTCGGTTATTTCCATATCTTTATAGATATTCTCCCCGTCAAGGGTAAAATCGCCTGTTATCTTACAGCCCTCTACGAGGTCGTTCATACGGTTGAGGGATTTAAGAAGAGTGGATTTTCCGCAGCCTGAAGGGCCTATGAATGCGGTTATCTCCTTTTCGGCTATGGACAAGTTTATATTTTTGAGAGCCTGAAAATCTCCGTAAAAGAGATCGCAGTTTTTCACCTGCAGTTTTGGCTGTGTCATTTATCAGTTTCCTCCTTTGGAAAGCTTTCTGGCAACAAGGGACGCAAGTCCGTTAAGAAGCAGGACTACTGCCAGCAGGACAACTGCTGTAGCGCTTGCTTCGTTCATATAAAGTCCCTCGTTTGAAAGTGAATACATATGGATAGAAAGGGTACGTCCTGAGTCTGTAAGGCCTGCATACTTGGCGATAGTTCCTGCGGTATAGATAAGGGCGGCTGTTTCGCCGAAAATTCTTCCCATTGCAAGGATAACGCCTGAGAGGATACCGCTTATTGCAGGAGGCAGAACGATAACGAAGATAGTTCTGAGCTTTCCTGCACCAAGTCCGTAGCTGCCCTCACGGAAGCTGTCGTCTACAGATTTCAGGGCTTCCTCGGTAGAACGGATTATGAGCGGAAGCACCATTATCGCCAATGTGCAAGCGCCTGAGAGCATTGAGAGCTTCCAGTTAAGGGCAAGCACAAAGAACATATTTCCGAAAAGTCCGTACACTATGGACGGGATACCTGAAAGAGTTTCGGTAGTAAGTCTTATGACTCTGACGAATTTATTGCCTTTCTTTGCATACTCAACGAGATATATTGCACAGAATATGCCCAGAGGTGCGGCTATTGCCAGGGACACCAGAAGCATTTCAAAGGTGTTCACGATAGCGGGGAGCATTGACACGTTCTCGGTGGTATAGGTCTTTGCGAAAAGGGACGGTTTCAGATAAGGAACGCCCTTTATCACCACATAGCCCACGATAAGAACGAACACGCTTATGGTAAGCACAACTGCTATTTTGGTTAAGATATTAAACACCAATGACATGGGGTGTGTTTTATAGGTTTTCATTCTGTCTGACATTTTTATCACCCTTTATCCTTTCTGTTTGTGACAAGGTTAAAGCAAAGGTTCAGAAGAAGAATGAACACGAACAGCACAACGCCTGTTCCGATAAGGGCGTCATAGTGAAGTCCCTCGGCATAGCTCATTTCTATTACGATATTGCCTGTGAGGGTACGGACGCTGTCGAGAAGTGAGTGTGGAATGATAGTGGAGTTTCCTGCTATCATGATAACTGCCATTGTTTCGCCTATTGCTCTGCCCACTGCAAGGATAACGCTTGCCAGTATGCCTGACTTTGCGGCAGGGAAAACGACTGTTGCAACTGCTCTTTCGTGTGTTGCGCCAAGGGCGACTGCGCCCTCATAGTAACTGTCAGGAACGGCTTTAAGTGCGCTCACGCTCATGCCCACGATAGTAGGAAGTATCATTATACCGAGGATAATGGAAACTGTAAGCACGCTGTTTCCTGTTCCGCCGAAAAGGTTTCTTATAATAGGAACTACAACTACCATGCCGAAAAAGCCGTATACAATGGACGGTATGCCTGCAAGAAGATTTATTGGAGGCATGAGCCACCTGAAAAGCTTTTTAGGGCAAAACTTTGCCATAAATATCGCTGTTAAAAGTCCGATCGGCACACCGATCATTATTGCTCCTGCGGTGCAGTAGAGAGAGCCGACTATCATAGGGAAGATACCATATGAAGCAGGGACGTTTCTAGGACTCCAGTCTGTGCCGAAGAGGAAGTTTCCCACGCCTATTTCGGCGATCGCAGGACAGCCTTTAGCGAACATGAAGATACATATTACTATTACTGCCGCAACTGAAACGCAGGCGCAAAGGAAAAACAATGCTTTCATCGCTTTCTCAAGCAGGTGGGAACTTTGTTTTGCTGTTGGCTTCTGAGCGGCTGTATTCGCTGCCACCGCTGTGTTTTCCGTCAACGTAATTATCACCTCTGAAAATTTTTCACTTGTTTTTTGCTCAGACAAAGGGGGCGACTTATAGCCGTCCTCAGCCTGTCGAAAAAAACTCAAATAACGGGCGAACGCTGTTCGCCCCTACATACAAACAGCGTATTTTCGCCATTTGTAGGGGACGGCGCCCTCGACGTCCCACTTGTTTCAGACTTTTTCAACAAGCTACGGGCGACTTATAGCCGCCCTTATTTTTTATTGGTCTTTCACAGGCGGGCGACCTCAGGTCGCCCCTACAGCAATTTATTTGCTTTCGTCAGACCATGTTGTCTTTGAGCCTGTATAGATAGCCTTTATCTCGTCCATTGTGATGTCGTCAACTGCGTTATCCTTATTTACGATAACTGCGATAGCGTCCTGAGCGATAGTTACAGACTTGATACCCTGTGAAAGCTCGTCGTCTGAGATATCTCTTGAAGCCATACCGATATCAGATGTGCCGTTGATAGCATCCTTGATACCTGTTGAGGAGTCTGACTGCTGAACGTCTACTGTTACGTTTGTGTTTGCCTTCTGATAAGACTCGGCGAGCTTTTCCATAACCGGTGTTACTGATGATGAACCGCTGACTACTACCTTGCCGGAAGCGTTGTTTGAAGCGTAAGCTGCTGCGCTCTTGTCGATCTTTATGTAGCCTGCCTTTTCGATTATATCCTGACCATCTGAGCTGAGGATATAGTTCTCAAAGTCCTGAGCGGCGTCTGAAAGTCCGTCTTTAACAGCGATATTGAAAGGTCTTACTATTTTATAATCACCGCTTTCGATAGTTGCTGTTGAAGGCTCAACGCCCTCTACTTTAAGAGCCTTTACTGTATCGTTCAGTGAGCCGAATGAAATGTAGCCGATAGCGTTCTTATCTCCTGACACCTGAGTAAGCACAACGTCTGTTGACTTACAGATAAGGGCATCTTTCTTTGTGTTATCGGTCTTGTTGCCGTTAGAGTCTTTTTCCTCGATACCTGTCAGCTCGATGAATGCGCCTCTTGTTCCTGAGCCGTCCTCTCGGGAGATAACTGTGATCTTATCTGAGCTTCCTCCGCAGCTTGCGAGCATTGTGGCTGCAAGTGCAACTGATGTAAAGATCGCTGCCAGTTTTGATGTTCTTGTTTTCATGATATAAAACCTCTTTCTTATACTTGCCCTTTGGGCTTTTTGATTTGCACCTTTTCTCTCTGCACCCTGTGTGCAGGTCTTCATGTTATTTTTATTCAGGTGATATACTTATGATACATCAGCATTGTAAAATCAGTAACCGAAGTAAAGTAAAGTCATTGTAAGATGTTTGCAAAGGAATTTACACACAAAAACGGGCTTTACACTGCTATGCACAATGTAAAATCTGTTTGTATAAACAAAAAAAGTGCGTTCTCACAAGGAAAACGCACTTTGTAAAATCGGTGATATTCTATTTAAAATCAGTAGCTCTGTACAAGTACAACTGAGCCGTCTGCCTTATTATATGCGGCGCTGTAGCCATGACCGTCTTCTGTAAAGACGTAATAGTACATGAAGCCTGCGTCCTCAGTTCTGTATTCATATGAAGACACCTTGCCGTCTATCTGAGCTGTGATAGCGGCGACAGCCTTTGCAGAATCTCCGCTCTCGGCTGATGCAGTTGTTGTGGTAGTTGTCGTTGTTTCTGTATCAGGTGCAGAGGTTTCGGTGGCTGGTGTTGAGCTTTCGTCAGCCGGCTGTGAGGTAGTGGTATTTGTGTCAGCAGAAACTGCACTGCTCTCGGTATCGACGAACACGCCTCCCTTACTGTCGTCATCAGCGGCAACAGCTGTTTTTGGCTTTGTAGTAGTAGTGGTCTTATTATTTGTTCCGCCAAAACCGAAGATCTTATAGCCTGCAACTATAGCAAGAATGACCACCACAAGTATACCCACTGTGATAGTGGCAGTAATTGCAAAGAGCTTCTTTCTGGAAGCGTCATCGTTATCCTCTGTATCATCATCGGAATAATCGTTTTCATCGTCAGAATAGCCGCCATTATCATAATTATCCTGATAATTCTCACAGCCGTCATTATTATCATGGCTATCAGCTATTGGTGTGGAGAAAAACTCTGTAGGCTCTTCCGGCTGTTTAGGCACGGTAAAAGCTCTTGTTTTCTCTTCATACTCCTGTGCCTCCTGCTTTGTGAACACTCTTGTTCTGTCAGCATCGTCAGCAGAGGTGAAATTCTGCTCCTCCTGCTTGCTGTCTTCCGTAACAGGTGTGCTTTCGTCTATAAGCAGGTTATGGCAATACTTACAGAGTATTGCTTCTTCGGATATTTCCTTATGGCAAAAAGGACATTCCTTTGTTTTCATTTTTACTTTCCTCCCGAATATTATCTGTTAAATATAATGATAACACAAACCATTTTAAAAATCAACAGGTTTCACCAAAATATCATCAAATTATACCATTCTTTTAAAAAAGGCTCTTTTATGGACATTATTTTTGATGTTTTCGTATGATATCGCGGTATAATTTGTTGAATAATGATATTTGTATCGCTTTTAAGCGGGGCGTAATTGTGCAAGTATACAAAGTGATAAAAAACCTATTGACAAAACAGGCATTGGGGAGTATAATAATTAAGCTGTCTGATGACGCAGACAAATGCTTCACAGAAACATCTATGAAGCTCAAGGCACACAAAGCTTGGAACTTTTCCGTGGCTGGAGACTTTTCCCCACCGTGTGCAACGTCAACTACGAGGCGTAACTCAGTTTGGTAGAGTGCTTGGTTTGGGACCAAGATGCCGCAGGTTCAAGTCCTGTCGCCTCGACCACTTTATTAAAAAAATGAAAACAAAATAAAAAGTGCTTGACAAGTGCTTGGAGATATGATATAATAGATATCGTCAGTTCGACAGATCAAGCAATACAAGCTGGTGTAGCTCAGTTGGTAGAGCAGCTGATTTGTAATCAGCAGGTCGGGGGTTCGAGTCCGTCCACCAGCTCCATTATTTTGTTTTCATTCATATGGGAGAATTCCCGAGTGGCCAAAGGGGGCAGACTGTAAATCTGTTGCTTCTAGCTTCGGTGGTTCGAATCCACCTTCTCCCACCATACTTGTGCAATAAAATAGATGCACACCTCGAAAAGCTCGTATTTACGAGCTTTTTTTGCGTTTTGAGGGTAAAAATTTCAGGTGTAAAACCGTAGATGCTTTTTCGTTAAAAAAGGATCTGAACCCTCAACAATTAAACATCGTCAAACAAGACGGCAGACTTTGAGTATATTATGCTCTAAGCCTGCCGTTTTTTTATGAAAAAACTTTCACAAAGTTTTCAATACAAATTTATTGGATCTGCCGATTTTGTTGGTATCTCTTAAAACAGAGAAACCAATAGGATCGGCTTTTTTGTTTTTTAGAGAGGTGGTGATCCTAATGTGGCAGAGGCTGTATTAACAGATGAGAAAATAAATTTGACAGGAGAAATGTGTAATGTATTACGATCATAAGAAAATTGAATGGCTGAAAGAACGGTATCCCGAAGGAACTCGTATCTGTCTTGACCAAATGAACGATGACCCGTTCCCTGTTGAGTCGGGAACGTTTGGCAAGGTCGATCACGTGGATGATATCGGCACTGTGCATTGTGTTTTTGATAACGGAAGAACGCTCGGAGTGATCCCAGGCGTGGACGATTTTCACGTTATCAGAGAAGGATCGGAACAAACCGAGGAAGAAGAAATGAATATGTCAATGTAACGGTCAAGTTAAGAAAGCTTGGCCGTTTTTTTATTGAGGAAAGGAACGTGGTAAATGATAAAATATTTCGATATCTTTGCAGGTATCGGCGGATTTCGCTCAGGACTTGAAAAAGCGAGCGGCTTTGAGTGCGTCGGATATTGCGAAATAGATAAGTATGCAAAGAAAGCTTATGAAACTTTGTATGATACAGAAGGTGAGGTGTTTTATGATGACGCAAGAAAAATCGACCCCAATGAGCTGCCTGATCTCGACCTTATATGCGGAGGGTTCCCTTGCCAAAGCTTTTCAATCGCTGGAAAACGAAAAGGATTCAGCGATACCCGAGGGACTCTCTTCTTTGAGATCGCCAGGATTGCCGCCATTAAAAAACCTAAGTATCTGCTCCTTGAAAACGTACCCGGTCTCCTATCGCATAACGGGGGCAGGACGTTTGCGACCATCCTCGGTACGTTGGATGAATTGGGGTACGATGTCGTATGGGAAGTGCTTAACAGCGCAGATTTTGGTGTACCCCAATCCCGAAAAAGAGTGTATATTATCGGATTTCATAGAGAAAAGTGTTCCGGAAAAGTATTGTCTTTCACAGACGCAAATCCAAAAACTCTTGTCAAAAGGATTTCAGGCAGAGAGGGAAACAGAGTATATTCAGCCGACGGACTGAGCATAACCCTTACAAGTCAGGCTGGCGGTTTTGGAGGGAAAACAGGTCTTTACGAGATAATCGGTCTGCCGATAAAATCAAAAACTAAGTCAGGCTATCAGATAGCTCTGCCCGGAGATAGCATCGACCTTGCATATCCAAATATGAATTCAAGGCGTGGGAGAGTTGGCAAGGAGATAGCTCATACCCTTACAACAAGCTGTAATCAGGGGTATTACGCATTTGGGATAGATATGAATCCCGACCCGAAGGTCACAGAGCTTGCAAGATGTATAACCGCAAGGCAGGACAGCGGGATAGGTCATCATAAGGGTGAAAAGTCGGGAGTGATACTCGTTACCGAGCCAATAGCTGTGCTTACCCCTGCAAAGGCAGAAGTAAGACAGGAGGGACGAAGATTTAAACTTCCCAACGAGCCTATGTTTACGATAACTGTAACGGACAGACACGGCGTTGTGTACTGCGGGTATATCAGAAAGCTTATGCCTTTGGAGTGCTGGAGACTGCAGGGCTTTACCGATGAGCAGTTCAACAAGGTCAAGGCTGTGGGAATGTCCGACGCACAGCTTTACAAGCAGGCAGGCAACGCAGTAACCACAAATGTTGTGGAGGCGGTTGCAAGAATAATTTTAGAAACGGAAAAAGGAGAAAACGCATGAGCAATGTGATAAAGATTTTTGAGAATGATGAATTTGGTTCTTTAAGAACGTTAACAGATGAACACGGAAGGATCATGTTCTGCGGAAAGGACGTAGCTTCTGCATTGGGCTACAGCAATACAAAAGACGCAATAAGACGGCATTGTAGGTGGGGCGTGAAACACGACCTACCTCATCCGCAGTCTCCGACTAAAAAAATCAAAATGATTTTTATTCCTGAAAGTGATGTTTACAGACTTGTTGCACATAGCAAGCTGCCTGGAGCTGAAAAATTTGAGTCATGGATTTTTGATGAAATCCTGCCTCAGATCAATCACACCGGAGGTTACGTTTCAAATGAGGATATGTTCATAGAAAACTACCTCCCCTTTCTGGAAGAACCGTATCGTAATCTTTTCCGCCTGCAGATGACGGCTATCAAAAAGCTGAACGAGCGTATCAGGCACAATCAGCCTTTGGTGGACTTTGCAAATCAGGTAGCAGGAACAGAAAATCTCATCGACATGAACGCAATGGCAAAACTTGCGGCTGATGAGCATTTTAAAATCGGCAGGACAAGGCTGTTCCGCTGGCTAAAATACATGGGAGTGCTTATGGCGAATAACCTCCCCTATCAGCAGTTTATCGACCGTGGATATTTCGCAGTTAAGGAGTCGGTGTTCGAGGTGGACGGCATGAAAAAGACTTATCAGCAGACGCTTGTGACGGGCAAGGGGCAGAGATTTGTTATTAATCTGCTGAAAAAATATTATGGAAAAGAGGTTTTGCAATAATGCCAGAAAAGCCAAAATGTCCGCTCATAGGTCAGAACGGGAATATCTTTAATCTTATGGGCATTGCTTCAAAAACGCTGAAGAGAAATGGCATGTCGAATGATGCCAAGGAAATGTGCGACCGTATCACCTCTTCCGCCAGCTATGATGAGGCACTGAGTATTATCGATGAGTATGTGGAAATCACTTCGGCTGACGATGAAGAAACCGAAGATTTTGGAATGGAGATGATGTGAATGACGTATTTGTTCATTGGAATGATGATAGGTGTTATCATCGGAACAACGATTGGTTCTCTTGCCGTGGCTTTTAAGTCTGCTGAAAAAGAGATCGCACGTCTTGATAAGGAGGTCAAAGATGCACACAAACAGAGTTAAAGCGAAAGTAGACTTCAAGTTCTGTATGGGTAATATCCCTGCAATGCTGAGAGCAACAAAGCCTGTGCTTTCTGAACGTCAGTATAAGGAGCTGTGCAATGAGGTCAACCAAGCAGAAGGCTACCTTGAACAGAAACGCATAATATTCAGCTATGTCGACCCAATTATCAAGGGTTGAAACACAACAAAATGAAAATCAGCGGGCAGGCAGTATAGCTCATATCAAATTTGAGCGTGAAATGCGCTGTCCGCGCTAGGACAGGTCGTTTTGCCAACAGCAGATAAAAATCTGGTGCTTGCAAAGCGACTTTTCTGCTGTTGGTTTTAACGGCAGAAAGGAAGAAAATGAACAGTTTTATGTCATGGGTAGGAGGGAAAAAGGCTCTCAGGGACGCCGTGCTTGCAAGATTTCCGCCTTACTATGAACGATATATCGAGGTTTTCGGAGGTGCAGGCTGGGTGTTGTTCCATAAGCCGCCGGGTATGGATTTTGAGGTGTATAACGATTTTAACGGAAATCTCTCAAATCTTTATCGGTGTGTGCGTGATAAACCCAATAAGCTGAAATACAAGTTGCGGTATGTCCTCAATTCCCGTGAAGATTTTGACCGTATCGCTTTACTTCATAAGCGTGGGATTTTTGAAAAGCTATGTGATGCAGACAGAGCGTCAAAATTCTATCAGCTCATAAGGTACAGCTACGCTAGCGGCCTTGACAGCTTTGCAAGCCAGCCGCATTCGAGAAATATTATGAAAAAAGACCATATTAAACATCTTAGTTGTCTGATATGGTCTTTTTATCATATTTATTCTCATCTTGAAATACGAGTTGAAAAGTCAAAATCTGCTACAGTAAATGATAATCCAGCTTCGCCGTTTCCGTTTTCATCTTTGCTATCCCATGCAAATATATCTCCGTCATTAGTATCCTCCCATAAACAACTATATTTTGCCCAATCATTTTCTTCGTATACTTCAGTGGGTTCTCCATAAGCATCTACCAACTTTTCGTACATGGTTTTATAAGCAAGGTCGCATTCAGCCTGTTTTCTGTCATGTACTCCGGTATTATATTTTTTATAATGATCATAATCTAAGTATGAGAAGTGAAATGTTATGTCGTAAACATAATCATCAGTTGTTCGGCTTGATATCTCCGCCCAGCCCCAGTTTACTCCAAATAATTTGAGATTATTGGAATCTGCTTTATATACCATGTGCTCTACATTTGAATAATACGGATCAGAATAGGTACATTCTGTAATCCACGATATGTTTTTTCTAAACCATACATTTGCCTTACTCTGAGTATTTTCTAATATATTATAAGCACCAAAAGAATAGTCTGATATTTCATTCTTTTTAGACTCTGAATCTATTTTTTCAGCTACTGATTCAGTCATAGTCTCCGTGCTTGTTTCGGTAATTGTCGTCGTTACAACTTCTGTTGTAGTAGTTGTTGTTACGTCAGCACCAGCATCTGTAATTACAGAAGTATTTACCTTAACTTTTGGTTTGCTGTTTGCATTTTTTGCAGTGTTACCGCATGAGGTAAAGGCACTTATCACCATTATAAGTGACATTATACCCAATATACTTTTCTTCATTATTATATCCTCCCTAAATTTTGTCAAACGTTCCTAAAACATCGGACCAAGAATAAACATATCCGCCAGCTTTAAGAATATCATATTGTCCGTCAAAAGATGCTATTATCAGTTCACCCTCATAATCCTGAGTTTTTGTGCCATCAATCGTCAATATTAAATCAACAAGCGTTATGTTTTCAGCTCCTGTAAATGTGCCTTGGATTGTTTCTTTATCATCGTCAGAAACTTTTTCAACGCTATTTATTTTATATGATATTTTAAAATCATCTCCATATTGACTGCTTAATTTGCCATATACTCTATCCATTTTATTATCAGAAAAATTACTTGGCATATAGTTCAAATGCGCACCATGAAATGCAGACTTTACCAATTCAACATCCTTCGTCTCGATTCCTTCAAAATAATTTTTAATTGGATCCTCATAAGAGGGTGATTTTTTTAATATCGGTGATGAGCCCGAATTATTAACTGCTAAGTACACAATGCAAACAACTAGGACAACAAGTATGACACATAGCAACGGTATCACTCTGCTGTGTTTCTTCTTTTCAATTGACTGCACATCTGATACGGCAGTGGCTTTTCCACAGTTTTTACAGAATTTTTCGTTTTGTTTTAATTCAGTTCCACAATTTCTACAATACATTTTTTTACCTCCCAATTGATTAAGTCCAATATTAGTATACCATAGTATTTTTATAATGTCAATAGATATTGTACAATAGTATTGTAATATTTATACTGGGGGCTTAATATGTTTAACGAAAGAATAAAGGAATTGCGACTTTCTTTGGGGCTTAGTCAAGTTGAATTCGGGAAAAAATTAAATATATCAAAGCAGTGCGTAAGTAATTGGGAAAATGATAATATACAACCGTCAATAGATATGTTGATCAAGATCTGTAAAACTTTTTCCGTGAATTCTGATTATCTGTTGGGAATATCATTTACGGAGAAATTAGATATTTCAAATTTGAATCTTAAGCAAAAAGGAATCATATTTGCCTTAATGTCATATTTTGATGACATTAAATAATTATCATATCAATAAAAAGAGTCGAAATTTCGGCTCTTTTTCTTTGCAAAAATGAAAAGGAGAAATGCACTTTATGTTCAAAAAA
>OMGY01001943.1_pt1 | contig 16765 bp, 12 predicted proteins | sample 1674461 | NCBI WGS metagenome assembly OMGY01 (sample SAMN05578579, study PRJEB25193) | human gut metagenome | biome: Human Microbiome; feature: human-associated habitat; material: feces | host: Homo sapiens | place: USA:Birmingham
ATGACGAATCTGGCGTTTACTGCGGAGGTAGATTTGGTAGTTATTTGTCTGTCAAAAACAGGAAATTTGATTGCATTTGATTGCATAATGTCCAAAAAAATTGCAAAAATTGCATGAAAATCGGGGAAAATTCGGAAATTTTGACAATCTAAAAATCAAAGAAAAAGAGGTTTGAACTGCGAGTACGTTCAAACCTCTTGAAATGTTAGGTGGCGGAGAGCTGGGGATTCGAACCCCAGATACGCTTTTGGCGTATACTCGCTTAGCAGGCGAGCACCTTCGGCCTCTCGGTCAGCTCTCCAATACGATGCGACTTGATATGATAACCTGCTCGGACCTTTCTTGCAAGGAGAAGGGCGAAACAAAACCATGGTTTTTACAAAACATCTAGGTTTGATTTCGAAAATAATAGATTAGTTGAGTTATGTTATTCGAATTAAGAGTTGGCGCTTGCGTAATAGGGTCAGTGGCTTGTGCAGAAGAGTTGGGGCAACTGGAACAGTTGAGGCAACTACTGAGTAAGGATAGGGTTATCAATGGCTACTTTTCGCTCACTTCGCTATTCGCGGATAGTTTTTGTATTGAGTCTTTTGGCGCTATGCGTAGCGATAGGCGTATGGGGAATGTCTCCTCGCAGTGCTTATGCAAAAAGCTACGACATGCCAAAGGTGACCATTGATGCGCAGGTGCAATCCAATGGGGATCTGCTGGTGGTAGAGCAGCGCGAATTTGATTTTAGTGGTTCGTTTAGTGCGGTTTGGTGGAACTACGACAATCTTCCAACAGGCGCGAACCTTTCGATCGAATCAGTTCGTATGGCTCAGGTGGACGACTCCGGCGACTTGCAAAATACGTGGGTTACGCTTTCGAGTGTTCCTTTTCAGCTTGATTGGCGAGAAGAAGGCGGTCCAGGTAAAACCGCTTATTCGTTTGATGAGCCCGAAAATACCGTGTATGCCTTTTTTGATGAGGAAGACTCACGGGTAGTGTTTGAGCTTATCTACGTTATCGAAGATGCAGTTCAGGCTTACTCTGATGTGGGAGAGTTATATTGGCAGTTTGTGGGAAGTCAATGGCAAGAAGACAGCTCGGACATTTCCCTTGCCGTTACTTTGCCTGTGCCTTCTGGCACAACGGTAGAAGCGGGAGAAAATGTTCGTGCTTGGGGTCATGGCCCTCTTGATGCGACTGTCCAGATAAATAGCGATGGCACCGTTTCTTATTCGGTCCCCCATGTTTCGGCTGGTTCGTATGCAGAAGCACGGATTCTTTTTCCAACCGAATGGCTCACGGGTATTTCTGCGAGTGATGAAAACGCATACTTCTCTACAGCGCGTTTGGATACGGTTTTGGACGAAGAGCGTACCTGGGCTGACCATGCAAATGCGCAGCGGGCAGTTTCGCTTGGTACGCTTTTAGCGGTAGTACTTGTCTGCTTGGTGATTTTGGCGTGGGGAATTTATTCATTTGTACGCTACGGAAAAGAACTTGAGCCTAGTTTCAAGGAACCTTATTGGCGCGATGTTCCTGTAAAGGGGGAACATCCTGCAGTTATTGGGCGCTTGTGTCGCTTTGACAAAGAGAGTGCCAGTGATCTGACGGCAACCATTATGCATCTAGCAAACGAGGGTGCGCTCCTGATAAACAAGGGCTCTTATCAAAAAGAAGGGTTCTTAGGTTCAAAAACCGTGGAGGACTATTATCTCACTCGTGTGCCTGAGGTTGAGTTAAACCTAAATAGTGAAATCGATCGGCGCGCAATGTTGCTTTTATTTGACACGGTCGCACAGGGACAGTCCTCGCTTTGGCTTGGCACCATAAAGTCATACGCAGAAGAACATCCCGAAACTTTTAATGATGCGGTGTCTCGTTGGCAGGGTGTCGTATCGGCTCATGTGAACGCGGGAGAATACTTCGAAAGCTATTCTTCGGTCAAACGAACCAGAATGGCTTGTGCTGCAGGGATACTGATAGTGCTTTGCGCGATAGTAGCGTTCCTTTTTAGTAATCCTTTAGTACTCATTCCTGCTCTATTGACGGGTGTTGTGCTTTTGGTGGTTTCTCGATTCATGGATAGAAGAACCCAAAAAGGAGCCGATGCGTATGCTCGTTGTGAAGCGCTTGAAAAATGGCTTACTGAGTTTTCCGCCCTCAACGAGCGACCTCCTCTTGATGTTAAAGTGTGGGGCGAATTTATGGTATATGCCCTCATTTTTGGCGTTGCCGAGAAAGCAATGGAGGAGTTGCGCAAGGCGATACCAGAAGCCGGCTACGGAGACTATAGTGCCATGGGCTCATATAGTGTAGTGCCTTGGTGGCTTTGGTATAGCACGGGCTTCCATGGTGCGGATCTACCTGATGTGGGATCAGCTTTTGAGAGTGCTGTATCGGAATCGGTTTCGGCAAGTATGTCGGCACTAGCAGGGAGCAGCTCTTCTGCCGGTGGTTTTGGCGGAGGATTCTCCGGCGGCGGAGGCGGCGGCTTCGGCGGAGGCAATTCAAACCCCAACGCACCTCAGCGCGGTACCGATACTCAGGCTACTGTTACCGTATCGTTTGAAGAGGCGGCAAAGGGCTGTAAGCGTGATGTCACATACAGCAGAATAGAGGTCTGCGACGAATGTCACGGCAGCGGTGCCGCTCCCGGTACTTCTCCCAAAACGTGCCCGGATTGTCACGGCAAAGGTCAGATTACATCTTCGCAGAGAACTCCGTTCGGTATGTTTCAGACTCAAAAAGCCTGTCCGAAGTGTAACGGAAAAGGTACGATTATTGACTCGCCCTGCAAAAAATGTCACGGCGCGGGAAGAATTCGTAAGACCGCAACGCTCACCGTTGATATTCCGGCGGGTATTGACGACCGTCAGATTATAAATGCGCGCGGTCAGGGCAACAAGGGCGCAAACGGCGGCCCGGCAGGCGATCTTCGCATCGCGGTAAACGTACGTCCTCACCCGATATTCGAGCGTGACGGCTACAATGTTTGGGTTGAGATGCATATAAGCTTCCCTGCGGCAGCTCTCGGCTGCGAGCTTCAGGTTCCGACTCTTGACGGCAAGGTTAAATACAACGTACCCGCAGGCACTCAGAGCGGAACGGTATTTAAGCTTAAAAACCGCGGTATCCAGAGCCTTAACGGCAGAGGTCACGGCGACGAGCTTGTCAGAGTTATCGTTGATGTTCCGCGAGAGTTGACTTCGGAGCAAAAAGAGCTTATGAAACAGCTTGACGCTTCTTTCGGAAATCCCGCAAATTACGGTAAGGAAGAAGAGAAAAAGGGCTTCTTCGGCAAAAGAAAAAAATAACTTTAAAACATAACGTGTTTATGTTAAAATAAAGGATAGTGTTAAAACTATCCTTTATTTTTTTCAGAGAGGAATTTGTTTATGGAAACCTTAAAAATCAAAAAACTCGACCCCGACGCCAAGGTCCCCGAAAGAGCAACCTCCGGCAGTGCCGGTCTTGATTTGTGCGCTCTTTTAAAAGAACCGCTCACCCTTTCCTGCGGAGATACTGCGGTGATTCCGACGGGTCTTGCCATTGAAATACCGTCAAGCGAATATGCGGCGTTTATTTTTGCGCGCAGCGGTCTTTCGGTAAAACACGGCATAGGACTCCTCAATTCCGTAGGCGTTATAGACAGCGATTACCGCGGTGAGCTCAAGGTAGGCGTTATAAATCAAAAACGCGAGAGCTACACAATTATGCCGGGCGAGAGAATAGCTCAGCTTGTAATAATGCCGGTATCGTGTATGCCCGTTTGCGAGGTTTCGGAGCTTTCCGATACAGACCGCGGCGAGGGCGGCTTCGGCTCCACCGGCAAAAAATAATAAAAGGACTTTAAAATGAATTGGACTGAAATTTCACTTGAGATAAACGCCGATGACATTGATAAGGCGGCGGCAATTGCCAATATGACCGTTCCCTACGGAATATACATCGAGGATTACAGAAATCTCGAAGAGGAAACCTGGGAGATTGCAAATATCGACCTCATTGATGAAGAGTTGCTGAAAAAAGACCGTACAAAGGGCTTTATCCACATATATATTCCCGAAGACGAAAATCCGAGCGAGGCGGTTTCGTATCTCAGCGAGAGGCTGAAGGCGGAAAATATACCAAATAAAATAGACCTCTCCGTTTGCAAAAACGAGGATTGGGAAAATAATTGGAAAGAGTATTTCAAACCGCTCAAAATAGGCGATAAGCTTCTTATAAGACCGCTGTGGATTGATGATTACGATAATTCCGACAATCGTGCCGTGCTCTCTATAGAGCCGGGGCTTGCCTTCGGCACGGGCGGACATAATACCACCAAGCTATGCCTTGAAGCTCTTGAAAAATATGTGAAAAAAGGCTCGTCCGTTCTTGATACGGGTTGCGGAAGCGGTATATTGTCAATTGCGTCGCTTCTTTTCGGAGCGGAAAAAGCGGTCGGTGTTGATATAGATGAGCTGGCTGTTAAAACCGCCCGTGAAAACGGCAGGGTAAACGGCTTTACCGAGCCCGAATTTACGGTTATATGCGGCAATCTTGCAGATAAGGTAACGGGTAAATTTGACGTTGTCGCGGCAAATATCGTGGCGGATGTCGTTATGATGTTTTCGTCACAGGTGGGTGCGTTTATGAAGGACGACGCCGTTTTTATTACTTCCGGCATTATAGCGCCGCGCGCGGACGAAGTAAAAGCAAAGCTCTGTGAAAACGGGTTTAACATAATCGAAACACGCCGTGACGGCGATTGGTATTGTTTTGTATGTAACAGACGCTGCGGTGAATAAATCCATGTAAAATCAAACGGCGGTTTTTCCGCCGTTTTGCGTGTTTCAAGGAGAAAATACCTTTGCCTTGCGGCAAATGACATCAAAAAACCGAAAAGGAAAATTGTGCTGTTGCTAAATATCACAAATTGTGATAATATTTATAAGTTGTTTTGCGGCTTGCGGCTTTAAACTGTATTTGGGGTAGCTTATTAAAAATCCACCGTTATGTACGGAAAAGGAATTTGCTTATGTCACAAGGGAGCAAAAAGAAGAAGGGGATAGCACTTGCATTAGTACTGCTGCTCGTGATGTCGGCTCTTGCTGTCGTTGTTTTCGGCAAAGGCTATATACGTAATAAGAACAGGGGCAGATCGCCGCATGTTATTTCGGCGTCATCGGCGGAGCAGATAGCGGAGCGAATTATATCGGAAACATCTCTCGCCGGCATTGTGAAGCTTCAAAATGAGCAAGTCGGCAATTACTACGGCGTGCCTGTCGCAATTATTGAGAATTCAGCGGTATACAAAAGCTCATCGGCGCTGTCAGCGGATGAAATCGCGGTGTTCAGGGTGAGCAGCGAGGCCGAAAAAAAGATTGCGGCGTCGGCTGTTGACGGCAGACTTTCGGATTGCCGCAGCTCTTATTCCACACTCAGCTCCGACGAAAACAGAAAAATAGATAATTGTCTTGTCGAGGTAAGCGGTGACTATGTTATTATGGTTATTTGCGGCGACCCCGGTAAGGCGTCCGAAGCAATATCGGAATTTTATAAATAAAGGATGTAAATTCATAATGAAACTTGGTATCGTAGGTTTGCCGAACGTAGGCAAGAGTACGCTTTTTAATGCTATAACCAATGCAGGCGCCGAGGTTGCAAACTATGCGTTCTGCACTATTGAGCCTAATGTAGGCGTTGTGGCTGTGCCCGATTACAGACTTGACGAGCTTGCCAAAATGTATTCGCCTAAAAAAATAACTCCCGCGGTAATCGAATTTGTCGATATAGCGGGTCTTGTAAAAGGTGCCTCCAAGGGTGAGGGTCTCGGTAATAAGTTTCTGTCGCATATCCGCGAGGTTGACGCTGTTATACACGTTGTACGATGCTTTGATAACGACGACATAATGCACGTCAGCGGCTCGGTTGACCCGAAAAGAGACATTGAAACCATAAATCTTGAGCTCATTCTCTCCGATCTTGAGATTCTTGACCGCCGTATAGACCGTACCGCAAAGGCGGCTAAGGGCGATAAGAGCCTTCTTACGGAACTCGAGTTTTTAAAACGTCTTAAAACGGAGCTCGAAAACGGCGTCAGTGCCCGTGCTGTGGAGGCGGACGACGATGAAAAGGCCATATTGGCGGATATAGGTTTGCTTTCCGCAAAGCCCGTAATTTATGCTTGCAATATGAGCGAAGATGATTTTGCTTCGAATATTGAAAATAACGAGAGATATAAAGCCGTTTGTGAAATAGCAAAGGCAGAGGGTGCCGAAGTGCTTCCGATATGTGCCGAGCTTGAAGCGGAAATTTCGTCTCTCTCAAAAGAGGAAAAGGAAATGTTCCTGTCGGACGCCGGCATTGAGAGCGGCGGACTCGATATGCTTATACAGCGTTCATACAACTTGCTCGGACTCATATCTTACCTCACCGCAGGCGAACCCGAGGTCAGAGCGTGGACAATAAAGAAAGGTACCAAGGCTCCTCAGGCGGCAGGTAAAATACACTCCGATTTTGAGCGCGGCTTTATTCGTGCCGAAGTTATCTCTTTTGACGAGCTTATGGCGTGCGGTTCGATGCAGGCTGCAAAGGAAAAGGGCAAATGGGTTATATACGCTGCCGCCGCGGTTTCTTACGGAATGAGCTTTTTAAGCCTGTCCGGGATTGTGCGCTTTGCATATCCGATTTCCGGGCTTGCGGCATTCATCATAGCAGGCGGAATAATAAAAGATAGGATGAAAAGCAATGGAGTATTTTGCTTCGGCCGCATTCGCGCTGGAAGGAATAGCCGCGCAGGAACTGCGCCAAATGGGAATAACGCCGTCCATTCAGGAAAACAGAGTGTTTTTTTCGGGCGGGGAAAAACTACTGGCGCGGGCCTGCATAGGTATGAGAAGCGCGGATAGAATTTACCGTCATATAGTTAGCGGCCGTGCGGAAAGCTTTGACGCTCTGTTTGATTTAACTTATGCAGCCCAATGGCAGGAGATAATTTCCCGTTATGGGCGTATAAACGTATCGGCGGCCTGTTCCCGCTCCCAGCTCATGAGCGTTCCGGATATCCAAAGCATAGTTAAAAAGGGTATAATTAAAAAACTTCAAAATAAATACCGTCAAAATACTTTTGATGAAACAGGTGAAGTTTATTCTGTATTTGCCAGCATCCAGAATAATCATGCTGTTATAGCGCTGGATGCCTGCGGCGCAGGACTGCATAAAAGAGGATATAGAATAAAAAATGTGCCGGCGCCTTTGCGCGAGACTACCGCCGCCGCCCTTCTGGAGATAATAGGCTATAAAGGCGGCCCGCTGTACGACCCGTTCTGCGGTTCGGGGACAATAGCCATAGAAGGGGCGCTTAAAGCCTTTAATATAGCGCCCGGTCTAAACAGAAGCTTTGAGAGCGAAAGGTGGATGGGAAGTAACAGGCAGGTCTGGTTTGATGAGCGCGAGCGCGCCGCGGCAAACAAAAGGCCAATAGAAAAAGGATTAATAATTGCTTCGGATATTTCAGAAGATATGCTTGCCGCGGCACGCTTTCATGCCGCAAGGGCCGGCGTAGCGGAGGGCATCAAGTTTTTAAGGCGCCAGGTAAGTGAATTTGAGTCGTCGGGAAAAGGGTTTCTGGTTACAAATCCCCCTTATGGCAAAAGGCTTGCCGATATTAATTCAGCCAGGGCTGTTTATAAAGATATGTCCTTGAGCATACGTCCGCTGCTTAACGAAATTTCTCTGGGCGTTATTACGCCTGACGGAGAGTTTGAACGTATTTTCGGCAGGCGCGCAGTAAAAAAACGCCGGATTTTTAATGGGAACATACAATGTAATTATTACATGTACTATTAATTCCAAATATTCTCAATATCAAAAGAAAACAAGAAGGGCATAATAATTCGAGATATTGAGGTGAATTTATGTCTGAAATTTGGTTTTCGGTCTGCCGGTCATGGGAAAGCGCGCTGGATAAGCTCAAAGATACTTTGGCGCTGAATTATCTGGACGAACGCATTAAATTTGAAGAATATCATGAGGCTGACCGCAGCTTTCTTTTTATAAGAATGCAGGATAAAAACGGCGCATATGTCCAGATGCCCGAACTGGTATGCGGAGTGCTTTGCGAGGATATAGCAAAAAGGTATTTGTCCCTTTACTGCACGCGCTGGCTGAAGCTTATGCTCAATGAAGATTTGGAGCGCTTTTTGGCTCGTACGGGCAGAATTAAAGCGCAGTATGATTTAAAGCCCAGCTTAGCGGCCTTAACTGAACTCATAGCGGGCGGACGAGTCAATCTGGATGGCTTTTTCCGGTTCAGGATGCGGGATTTAAAAAGGGAACTGGAGCGGCGGGTGGATATTATTGCCCAGGATATTATTATGGAGCGGGAATATTTTGATTTCCTGGATTTGATTAAGGAGTACTCTAATTCGCTTTGCCTGGAAAAAAAGAGCGGGAATTTAATTTATCTTTCAGGCGAAGAAAGCGGACTTAAGCTTTATGATGAGGATATGCGGCCAATAGAGTGGATAGGGAACGGACTGCCCAAAGAAGCTACACAAAACGATATAATATTGAATACTTTAATAGAGACGGCTCCTAAGGAAATAGTCATGTGCGGCTCAATTAACTCAGACGACCCGTTTATAGAGGCTGTTTTATACCTTTTTGGTGAAATTTTAAAGGATTTGGATCCGTCCTGAGCAAAATTCTGCTTGACAAAGAAGCTTTTAATAATATAATTAAAATATAAATATTCAAGATGATTAAGTTTAGTAGCTGTGTTTGCAAGTTCATTAAAGAGAGTCCTGTCCTGGCTGAAAGCGGGATATGAATAAATGCAGCGAATACCGCCTTATGATTGAAGCGTGCGGCGCGCGTTAAGCGCTTAAGAGAAGTAATTTGGGTGGAACCACGAAAGCGGAGCTTTTGTCCCTTAGGGCAAAAGCTTTTTTATTTTATAAAAAGGAGTGCTGCGGTTATGAAAATCATTTTGCCTGATAACAGCGTAAGAGAATACGCTCAGCCGGTAACGGCGCAGGAGGTAGCAGTAGATATAAGCGAAGGCTTGGCCTCTAATGCCGTTGCGGCTAAAATAGACGGGGAGTTAAAGGACATCCGGACGGTTATTAATAATGACTGTTCCCTTGAAATTATTACTAAAAGAAACGAGCAGGAATATTTGAGCGTTTTAAGGCATACGGCCAGCCATATAATGGCTCAGGCGGTTCTTAGGCTGTATCCTGACTGCAAGCTGGCCATAGGCCCCTCTATTCAGAACGGCTTTTATTATGATTTTGATTTTTCCCAGCCGATAGGCATGGATGACCTGCCTAAAATAGAGGAAGAGATGGGCCGTATTGTTAAAGAGGCTCTTCCTCTGGAGAGATTTGTGTTATCTAAAAACGAAGCGCTGGAGCTTATGAAGGATCAGCCTTATAAATGCGAATTGATAAATGATTTGCCCGACGGAGAAGAGATATCTTTTTACAGGCAGGGTGAATTTACCGATTTATGTGCCGGGCCGCATATGAAAAATACCAGTTCGGTTAAACATTATAAGCTGATAAGCATTGCCGGAGCATATTGGCGGGGAAATGAGAAGAATAAAATGCTCACCCGCATATATGCTACTGCCTTTGATAAAAAGCAGGACCTTGAAGAGCATCTGAAAAATCTTGAGGAGGCTAAAAAGCGCGATCATAATGTTTTGGGCCGCCAGCTGGGCTATTTTACCACATCTGATTATATAGGCCAGGGGCTGCCAATACTGCTGCCTAAGGGTGCGCGGGTTATCCAGCTGCTCCAGCGTTTTGTGGAGGACGAAGAGGAGAAACGGGGATATCTTTTAACCAAGACCCCCTTTATGGCCAAGAGCGACCTTTATAAGATATCCGGCCACTGGGATCATTACCGGGATGGCATGTTTATAATGGGAGATCCGGAAAAATCAGACACCGAAGAGGTATTTGCTTTAAGGCCCATGACCTGCCCGTTCCAGTTCCAGGCATACCTGGCTAAGCAGCGCAGTTACCGGGATTTGCCCATGCGCCTGGCTGAAACCTCCACTCTTTTTAGGAATGAGGCAAGCGGAGAAATGCACGGGCTGATACGCGTGCGTCAATTTACTATTTCAGAAGGGCATTTGGCCTGTACCCCTGAACAGCTTGAGGGAGAATTTGCCGGATGCGTGGAGCTTGCCCGTTTTATGCTGCAAACGCTGGGATTGTATGAGGATGTGTCCTACCGCTTTTCCAAGTGGGACGAAAATGACAGAGATAAATACATTGGGACGCCTGAGGAATGGGAGAATGTCCAGAACCGCATGCGTGAAATACTAAATGATTTGAAAATTGATTATACTGAAGCAGCGGGTGAAGCGGCGTTCTATGGGCCTAAATTGGATATCCAGATTAAAAATGTGCACGGCAAGGAGGATACCCTTATTACCATCCAGATAGATTTCCAGCTTGCCGAACGCTTTGGCATGACATATATTGATGCGGATGGTCAGAAAAAGTATCCGTACGTTATTCACAGAACCTCTATAGGCTGCTATGAGCGTACTCTTGCGCTGCTTATTGAAAAGTATGCGGGAGCAATGCCCACCTGGCTGGCCCCCACGCAGGTGAAAATTATGAATATTACCGAGCGTGTGGACGGTTACTGCCGTGAACTGGCACAGAGGCTTAAGAGTCTTGGCGTCAGGGTTGAATATGATGACCGCAACGAAAAGATAGGCTTTAAAATAAGAGAGGCTCAGCTTGATAAGGTTCCTTATATGCTGGTAATTGGAGACAAGGAAGCCCAGGAGAAAACTTGTTCTGTGCGCTCACGCAAAAACGGAGATATGGGCAGTATGACCGCGGATGAATTTGAAAGAATGCTGCTTAATGAAATAGAGACCAAGGAAAAATAATTATTAAGAGTATGTGCGGCCTGCTTTAGGTCTTTAGAGATGCGTTTTTAAGAATGGGGGCGGGCGGCGCGTGATTTTGGCGCCATTTTAGGGCGCCAAAATCACGCGGCAGCGAGTTAATCCGGAAAGTAATCTTTCCGGATTAACTCGCTGCCGCGGGCCCGGCCGAAGGCCGGGCTCCGCGCCGCCCGCCCCCCTTGCTTACAGTATTTTCCCGGCAAAATTTTAACGCTCCCAATCCGAGTTTGGCCATATGCGGCGTTTGGCAGGCGTGCCGCCTGCCGGCCGGGCATTAAGCCCGGCCGCGGCCTTTCAGGCCGCAAACGCCGCATATGGCCAACTCGGACTGGGAGCCGTTGTCAATGCCGGCGTTTTACGCCGGCATTGACAACATAATTTTATGGTGATAAAATATAAAAAATCAGTTCGACCTAGCTATTACAGATATACCTTTAAAAATTTTAAAATATTTTAGAAAAATGCCGGGCTTATCCTTAAGGATAAAGAACGGCTTTAAAATAATTAGTATGGAGGTAGGCTTATGAGCAATTCGGATATGCGGCTTCTTGAAATATTATCCCTGGACGCGCGCCTTTCCCATGAAGAAATAGCAGTTATGATGGGCATGGATACGGCGGACGTGGATAAGAGAATTTCCGAACTGGAAAAAGAGGGGATTATAATTGGATACAGCGCAGTTATCAATCCTGAACGCATAGAGGATGATTCTGTGCATGCACTTATTGAAGTTAAAGTAACTCCTCAGCGCAACCAGGGTTTTGACTCCATAGCCGAGCTTATATATTCCTTTGACGAGGTGCAGTCTTGTTATCTAATGTCTGGCGCGTATGACCTTATGGTAATCGTACAGGGCCGCAATATTAAGGAAGTTTCTGCTTTTGTCTCTGAAAAGCTTTCCATTCTTGATAATGTTTTAAGCTGCTCAACTCATTTTATACTTAAGCGCTATAAGGACAACGGCCGGATTTTCGTTAATAAAGACAGCGACAAGAGATTGGCGGTGTCCCCATGAGCAATGAGGAAAAAAACAGGATAGCGGATAATGTTTCAGGTATTCCTTTTTCTCCTATAAGGAAATTTTTTGATATTGTCAATGAAATGAAGGAAGCTATTTCCTTGGGCATTGGCGAACCGGATTTTATAACGCCCTGGCATATCCGTTCGGCTGCGATACAGTCCATTAAGGACGGGGAAACGTCCTATAGCTCAAATGCCGGTACTATGGAGCTGCGCCGGGAAATATCCAGGTACATGAAGGACAGATTCCAATTAGATTATTCCCCGGAGCATGAAATATTGGTTACGGTGGGAGCCAGCGAGGCTATAGACCTTTCACTGCGCGCCCTTATTAATCCGGGAGATGAAGTAATAATTCCTGACCCAAGCTATGTCTCCTATATGCCCAACGTATGTCTGGTGCACGGAGTGCCGGTAGCGCTGCCAACATATGCAAAGGATAATTTCCGAATAACTCCTGAGCAGCTGAAAAAAGCCATAACTCCGCGGACAAAAGCGCTGATACTGCCATATCCCAATAATCCTACGGGAGCCGTAATGCCTAGGGAGAATCTTGAGGCTATAGCTCCTATAATAGAAGAAGCGGATATTATGGTTATCTCGGATGAAATTTATTCCGAGCTTATATATTCCGGGCGGCATGCTTCCATAGCTTCAATAGAGGGCATGAAAGAACGGACTATTTTAATTAACGGGTTTTCTAAATCATTTGCAATGACAGGCTGGCGCGTGGGTTTTATATGCACGCCTCCTGAAATTATGAACGCCGTTTATAAAATCCATCAGTATACTATTATGTGCGCCTCTACCATGAGCCAGGCCGCGGCGTGCGAGGCTATGCGCTATAATATAGACAACAATTACGAGGATATCGTAAAGATGCGCGAATCTTACGATATGCGCAGACGATATATATTTAACGCTTTTAACAAAATGGGGCTGGAGTGCTTTGAGCCTATGGGCGCTTTTTATGTGTTCCCATGCATAAAAAGCACCGGTTTGAACAGCGATACTTTCTGTGAAAGGCTTTTGAGGGAAAAGCATGTCGCTGTGGTGCCGGGCAGCGCGTTTGGCCAGAGCGGAGAAGGTTATGTGCGCTGTTCGTATGCCGCTTCTTTAGAGAATATAAAGGAAGCAATGAAGAGAATAGAGAGTTTTGTAAATCAGGTGAGAAATTCAGAGGATAAGGCTGTATGAATATAGTTTTGGTAGAGCCTGAAATACCTCAGAATACCGGTAATATATCCCGCACCTGTGCTGTAACGGGCGCCTCCCTGCATCTTGTGGGCAAACTGGGATTTTCAACTGAAGATAGATATCTTAAGCGCTCCGGCCTTGATTACTGGCATATGCTTGATTTGCATTATTATGATTCTATTGAGGAGCTTTACAACTTATATCCGCAGGGACGCTTTTTCTATGCTACTACTAAAGGAGGCCATCTCTATACGCAGCCTCAGTACCGCCAGAATGATTTTCTGGTTTTTGGCAAGGAAACCAAGGGCCTGCCTGAAGATTTATTAAAGGCTAATCTGGATAGCTGCATAAGGATTCCCATGATTGATGAGGCTCGTTCGCTTAATCTTTCCAATTCAGTTGCTATTGTGCTTTACGAGGCGCTGCGGCAGCAGAATTTTGACGGGTTAAAACAGTACGGTAAGTTAAGCGCGCTTTAGTGCGCTTAGACTGGCTGTTATTGCAAATACAATAAATATAAACATTTACGGAGGACGGTAAAATGGAATACGCTTTTTCAGACAGAATTAAAAATATGACGGGAAATGCTATAAGAGATATTTTTAAGCTGTTGGCCCGGCCGGAGGTCATTTCCTTTGCCGGCGGCATGCCGGCGGCGGATGCGCTTCCCGCCGAACAGATAAGGGAGATTGCCTCTCAGGTGCTTAAAGACGACCCAATAGGCATATTGCAGTACGGAGCTACCGAAGCTTACGCCCCGTTGAGAGAAAGCGCCGCTGAATTTGTATGCAATACGGCAAATATTAAGTGCTCTCCTGAGGATTTATTTATAATTTCGGGCGGCCAGCAGGGATTGGATCTTGCCTGCAAGGCCTTCCTTAATAAAGGGGACAGGGTACTTGTAGAGCGGCCTACTTATCTTGCGGCCCTTCAGATTATGGCTACATATGAAGCGGAAGTACATTCGGTCAATATGGACGAAGAGGGTATGCTGATTGACGAATTGGAGGACAAGCTGAAAAAATATTCGCCTAAGCTGATTTATACAATTCCTAATTTCCAGAACCCAACGGGACGTACAGCTTCTCTGGAAAGGCGCAGAAAATACCTGGAGCTTGCGGAAAAATATAATGCCGTGATAGTGGAGGACGACCCATACGGCCTCTTAAGATATGAGGGGGAAGCGGTTCCCAGCATCAAATCCCTGGACGAAACGGGCCGGGTCATATATGTTACCAGCTTTTCCAAGGTTATTTCTCCTGGACTGCGCGTGGGCGCGGCTGTAGCGGCTCCGACCGTTCTGCGCAAGATGATAATAGGCAAGCAGGCGACAGATGTTCATACTAATTCTCTTTCTCAAGCTATAGTTGACCGTTTCCTGCGCCAGGGATATATGCCTGAACAGTTGAAAAAATCCAATAAAATACACGGCGAGCGCAAGAATAAGATGCAGGAAATGCTGGACAAATATTTCCCCAAAGACGTTAAATATACCCGTCCTGACGGCGGCCTGTTTATTTGGGCAGAATTAAAGGAAGGAATAAATACCCTGGATGTGCTCCAAAAAACCACTCAGAGGGACGTAGCCTTCATTCCGGGCTCACATTTCTTTGCTGAAGGGGACGGCTTAAATACCATGCGTCTTAATTTCTCCAATTCTTCCTTTGAGAGGATTGAAAAGGGAATAAAAATACTGGCTGAAACCATATCTGAATTTTAATTTGATTTAGTTTACTGCTGTATTGCAAAGACTCAGAGGGCAGGCGCTGTTTTTAACAGCGCCTGCCTTTTAAGTTGCGCATGCAAACAGTTCCCGCTTCTTTCCAAATGATAGATTTAATTGCCTCATAAATTTTTCAATATTGGCCGGCATTGGTTTTCAATAATATGCAATAATAAATTCTTTGGCCATATCGATATCAGCGTGCATTGTGTATATTACTGGCTTTTTTTGTTATTTTATCTTTGCGAGATATTGACTCTTATATATGAATAATATATAATCGTAGGGGGTATTATTATATTTCCTCATTAAAAGCATTAAATAATTTCCCCGATGATAAGGAGCAGGTCATTATGAAAAATAAATTTATTAACTTCCGGCTGTTTTACGAATTTTTTAAACAGATTAGAGTACTGGGGATAATTATCACAGTGGTGCTGTGCGGCGGCAGCGCATTCTGGGATTTTGTTTTATACAGTCCTAAATTGGACGATGGATATATAGCAAACATTTCAGATGTGGCTCCCATATTGTATTATGCTGTATATTTAATTCCAATAGTTTTTACTTTTAAAGCATTCAGCTTTTTATATAAGAGAAAAGCCTGTGATTTTTATCACAGCATACCTGACCGCAGAAGCAGTGTTTTTGTATCTGCCGCTTTGGCGGCCATTTGCTGGAGCCTTATAAGCATTATCGCTGTAACGCTGGCAGGTTATTTGAGCCTTATTATCATCGGCTCTGTATGCCCGTTTTCCTATGCATTATATTTCATAGCATATAATGCGGTTATTGCTCTTTTAATAACTGGCTGTGCTTCTATTGCGTTAAGCATAACAGGCACTCTTCTTTCGGGGCTGATATTAACCGTTATAATAATGTTTTTGCCCAGAATAATGATATTTTTATCCAACAATATCGTGAGACATATCTCTAAAATCGCCTATATGCCGATGGACGGATTTCTTTTTGACCCGGATTATAATTTTTTGACGGCTCCTCTTATTAATATTATTTCTTCGCAAGCAACAAGCATCTTGCTTCCCGCTTTTGGCGGAGGATATATATACTCTATTACCCTAAGTCTTATTTATTTAATTCTGGGCTGCTTTTTATTCTGCCGGCGGAAAAGCGAGACAGCGGACAACGGCGTGTTCAGTCCGCTCAAAAAGCATGCCTATTCTCTAATTGTGTCCTTTCCCATGCTGATAATAGCTATGTATCTGTTGCTGGAGCATATATATAATAAAGGAGCTTATGTTAATCCTATTATCATTGTACTGGCCGCAGTTTCTGTGGCGGTTTATTTCATATATGTCGGCTTAACCTCCAGAAGCGTTAAAGCAACCCTCAAATCCGCGCCTATATATCTTATAAATATTGGAGTATGCGCTTTAATAGGGATTTGCTCTGTAGGCATAGGATATCTTGCCATTGATGATAACCCCTCTCCCGACCAGGTCAGTTATCTGAAAGTAGGGCCCTATTATTTTGATTATGATACGCCGGAATATGAGGATGCAGTATGGGTTGGTCCTCGGTACAGTAATGAGGAAATGATAGAAATTGCCTGTGAGCAGCTGGAGGAAACCAGCCAGCAGATTAAGGTCCAGTATGATTATATGCTTTATCCGGCTTACTCTAAGGAAGTAACCTTTGCTCTTAAATCGGGGCGCAGAATAACGCGCAGGGTATTTTTCTGGCAGGACGTAATGCGCTTTGAGGAGCTGCTTAATGAAGAAGAAGAGCGGCAGGCAGACAGTGTTTACACACTGCCGAAGGACTCGGAGATTGTTAATATGTCGGGCCGGGAGGGAATAGCGGATATAGACGGCGCAAGCCTCAGCGCGCTTTGGGAAAGCTATAAAAGGGAATATGCTGAATTGCCTGCTTCAATTCGGGAAATTCTCATGGCT
>OMGY01001959.1_pt1 | contig 16633 bp, 13 predicted proteins | sample 1674461 | NCBI WGS metagenome assembly OMGY01 (sample SAMN05578579, study PRJEB25193) | human gut metagenome | biome: Human Microbiome; feature: human-associated habitat; material: feces | host: Homo sapiens | place: USA:Birmingham
CAGGAAATAGTCTACCATGCCGCCATAGTTTCTCTCTATAAGCCGCTTGCGGATAAGGACCACGATAAAATTAACGGAGTGCTTTCAGGCGCAAAGCTGTTTTACGCCAAATCCGGACTTTTCTTTGTCGGCCTTGTTCTTGCGCTTGTAATTTTTTATCCCCTGCTGACTACCACCACCCTGCCCCATTCAATGGTGCGCCTTATGATACTTATTCTTTCGGGCAGCGGCATGGTAGACTATTTCCTGCTGGGCAAATACCGTGTTTTGCTCATGGCCGACCAGCACAACTACATAATTACTTCGGTTCAGACTCTTGGTACTATTCTTAACGCCGTTGTCAGCGTTATACTTATTCAGGCTCATGCCAGCGCACTGCTTGTAAAGCTGGTTGCAACGGCCGTGTACGCGCTCAGGTTCTTAATAATTTTCTTTTACTGCCGTAAAAACTATACTTATTTGAATTTCAAAGCAGAACCCGACCGCAAAGCCTTTGCCCAGCGCTGGAGCGTATTGATCCATCAGATTACCGGGCTTATAGTAAATAATACTCATATCATTATATTAACTCTCTGTCTGGGAGCTTCCGCCCTTAAAGAAGTAAGCGTTTACGGTGTCTACAATATGATAGCCTATACTCTCTACAGCCTCATGAATTCCTTCAGCACCGGCCTTACTTCGGGTTTTGGGGAAATTATATCCAAGAAAGAATATTCTGCTCTTTATAAAAGCTTTTCCAACTATGAATACATGTTTTTTATTATTCAATCTGTATGCTACTGCTGCATGGCGATACTCTTATTGCCCTTTATAAGCATATATGCCAGAGATTTTGCAGATGCGGCAGACTATTACCGGCCCACTATTGCCGTGCTTTTTACTGTGCTGGGCTATCTTCAGACCATCCGCGTACCCGCGGGTACAATTATTGTCGCGGCAGGTCATTACAGGGAAACTCGCGGCCGGGCTATTATAGAATCCGCCTTGAATTTATTCGTTGCTCTCGCGCTTGTATATCCCCTTGGCATGAGCGGCGTCCTGCTTGGTTCAGTGGTATCCTATGCCTGGAGAAGCGCCGATATGATTTTCTATAACTCCCGTCATTTAGTAACCCAAAGCTTAAAACGCAGCCTCTCCAGAATACTGCGCAATTTAATTGCCGCGGGAATATTTATTGCAGCCGGTCTTTATCTGGTGCCCTCTGTTATGGATTCCTTCTGGACTTGGATTTTATATGCCCTGGCAACCGGAGCTTCAGCTGTCGTCTTATTTGCCGGCATTAATTTAATATTTGAGAAAAATGAATTTATCCTGCTTATAACACGTCTTAAAAACGTACTCAAAAGAAAATTCAGCCGTCAGTAATTAAAAAACGGCTGAATTTAATACTATTAGTTAGTTTTGTATTTGCGCATTAAAAAGATCTTATTTTTTACATAAATAAAGAAAAGTTTTTATTATCTCCCAGCCCTTATTATTTCCATTCCCTCAAGGGCTTCATTTATAAGCTTTTCTTCCTCCAGAACCTGTTCGGCCTCAATTACCTTCTCTAAACCTGGCTTTGTCGCCGGATGCCTTGGGGTGAAAACTGTACAGCAATCCTCATACGGCAGTATGGAGGTATCATAAGTACCTATTTTACGGGCAATGTCCATTATTTCAAGCTTATCCATGCCAATTAAAGGACGGAATACAGGCATATTAACCGCCGCGTCGGTGCAGTAAAGAGCGTTAAGCGTCTGGCTGGCTACCTGCCCTATGCTTTCACCCGTTATTAAAGCGCCCGCGCCGCTGCGCCGCGCCGCCTGCTCTGCGATTTTCATCATATAGCGGCGCATAATTACCGTAAGATATTTATCGGGACACTTTTCATATATCTCTTCCTGAATTTTAGTAAAAGGAACGACGTTCAGCCGTATTTCGCCGCAATATCTGCTCAGCAGCCCTGCCAGGCTGATAACTTTTTCCTTGGCCCGCTCAGACGTATGCGGGAAGCTGTGGAAATGCACTGCGTCTATCACCACGCCGCGCCGTGCTATCATATATCCGGCCACAGGACTGTCTATTCCTCCCGAAAGGAGCAGCGCCGCCCGTCCCCCTGTACCGACGGGCATCCCGCCGGCGCAGGGAATTTCCCGCACATAAACGTATGCGGCGCTTTCCCTGACCTCTATCTGCACTAAGTGTTCCGGATTGACTACGTCCACAGTCAAATGGGTATGCTCCAAGATATATTCTCCTGTCATTACGGCAATTTCAGGAGATTGGATTGGAAAATGCTTGTCCGCGCGGCGCGCTTTAACCTTAAAGGTGCCTTTTTCAATCCGGGCATCCATAAGCATTTTTACCGCCGTGCGCATTATTTCTTCCATATTTTTTTCCACTTGCAGCGCAGGAGAAACTGCATGTATGCCAAAAACTCTTGTAAGCCTGTCTAAAGCTTCGTCCAAAAAATCATCTGATATATTTTTAACATATATCCTGCTCTGGGCTATGCTTACCTGCGCTTCGCTCCCGTATAACGCATTTCGGATATTATCCATAAGCCTGCGTTCAAAATAAGGGCGGTTTTGGCCCTTTAAATGTATTTCCCCTACTTTTACCAATATCACATGCATGCTGACAAACTCCTTTATTTCCTTTTAAACCGGCGCAGATAGTTGAGAGATTCTTTTAAAGCCCCGGCAGCTTGGGAACATTCCTCCATAGTGTTAAGTGCGCCTATGCTTATTCGGATTGCGCCGCCTGCATATTTAGCAGGGACCTTCATGGCCAAAAGCACTTCGCTAACTTTGTTTTTCCTTGAAGAACATGCGCTTCCCTTGCCTACTATCACTCCTCGCGCTTCCAGCGCGCTTTGCAGGCTGGCTGCCTGCACGCCCTCAAAAGCCGCGCATATTATATGAGGAGCCGTATGTGTTCCTATAATACATACGCCCTCTATTTCAGAAAGCAGTTTTAAATATTCCTGCTTTATTTTGCTTATTCTTTCAAGCGCCCGGCTTTCTTCAAATATTTCAAGAGCGCTTGCATAACCCGCAATGCCGGGCATATTCAGCGTGCCCGGCCTGAAATTATCCTGCTGGCCCCCGCCATAAATCAAGGGCGCAAGCTTCGCATTTTTTCCGACGGCTATAGCGCCCATTCCCTTAGGGCCGTGCAGTTTATGAGCGCTTGTTGTATAAATGTCGGCGCCCTGGGGCGTTTCAAGCCGCATATGCCCCTGCACTCCGTCAGAATGCACTAAACAATCAGGATTTTTCTCTTTAACTGCGGCGGCTATGGCGTCAATATCATTTATTGCGCCCGTTTCATTATTTACATGCATAATGCTGACCAACGCGGTTTTAGCCGTCACCATATCTTTAACGCGCTCAGGGTCTATATTGCCCGCAGGCTCAACCGGCGCCAGCAGCACCTTTACCCCTCTTCTGCGCAGAGAAAAAGCCGCCTGCATAACGGCCGGATGCTCTATTTCTGAAATTATTACTTCTGTTTCGCCGCTCTTAGAGCTTCCTTCAACAGCGCCTATTACCGCAGTATTCGCGCCTTCTGTGCCGCCTGAAGTAAAATAAACCGTTCTGCCGCCCGTCAGCCTGCTAACGGTTTCCCTGCACTTTAAAAATTCCTTTTCTTCGGGAAGAGCGGCTGCATACGACGCCGAAGGATTAAAATAATCCTCAAGCATATATTTTTTTACTGTTTCCGCCGCCTGAGTAAAGGCTTTTGTAGAAGCGCTGTTGTCCAGATAAATCATAGCCGCACCGCCCTGGGCTTCTGGCTCCTAACCGCTTTTAGAAGCGCTTCGGAAGGCTCCCATAGAACGCAGGTGCGCGATTTATTATACACGCAGTCAATAAAATATGCATGCTCAGAACCGTTGAGGGTGGCATTTATAACCTTAAGGCCGCTTATATTCTTAAGCGGCTTGAACCTATCGTCATATACCGGAGCTATGCATTCTATTTCCGGCAGTTCTACGCGTATCAGCTCTTTGCGCCGGCGCTGGTTGGAAACGCGGGCTATGGTTATAACGTCCTCATAAAAAGCATAGTCATATTCCAGAATGGAATTTTCCTTGCGGAAATAAGCAAATATAGCTATACCGCCAAAGATAACGGTGTCAACAACTCCTAGAATAGTATTATAGAACAGCGTCAGAACCCCGATAAACGCTCCGGCAGCCGCTATTACCATAACTACAAACCAGATTTTATATTTTATTTCATCCGCCTTGGTATCTTTTTTTCTGAGGCATTCCTCTATACTGGCCATGTTTAATCTCGCCTTTCCTAAAGATATACCTGAATTTTAACACAAATATAACGCTTTATCAACAGATTACACTATACTTATAGTTATTTTTATTAAATATTTATTACTATTTTGCTTTGTGTTAAAAATTACTGGAAATAGGCTATCTGTTATGATATAATAAGCGAACAGATGGAATCATTTTAATTATAACCAAATATCATCAAAAGGAGAGAAGCACATGATTTGTCCTAATTGTCTGGCTAATAATAAAAATAACGCGACAGTATGCCAAAATTGCGGCTACAGCCTTATTGAAGAAGATTTGGATTTAGAACAGGCCGTAAGCACAGAGCAGGAGGACGAACAGAATATTGAAGATGAATTTGCCGATGATATGCCGTTGGAGGACGAGGAAGCCGCGGACGCTGACGATACTGCCGGCAGCTCATCTGGCGAAGCGCCCCAGGAAGCGGAGGAAAAAACTATAAGCATACCCCCGCTGCGTGAGCGCACATCAGCCCGCCGCATACCGCAGGTGGTTTATGAAGCAGATTCAGAAGAAAAGGATTATTTTTCAGACAACAGCGAGCGTAAAAGGCAGTCCCCCCTGCGCACGGCCGTTACCGTGCTTTTATGGGTGCTGATAATAGCCGCGGTTGTCTTTATAGGATTTATGCTGTACGACCGTTTCTGGGGCGGGGATAATCCCTCGGATATAAACAATACAGGCAGCAATACATCCACTACCCAGGGAAGCGGCTCTGTCAGCGCGCAGGCTCCGACGGTAAACCTCAGGCAGGACGAAAGCGGAGCCGACTATTATGAATGCGTATTTTACGGCCAGCCGGGCGACAGCGTTTATCTGGCGGTAAAAAATCAATATTACTCCTTTGACGAAAGCGGACAGTATGCCGTCTCGTTATATCTTTCGGATTTTGTAGACGCCGCTGCGTCCCTGGAAAACACCTACAGCGCAACCCTGACTTACAGATACCGCCAGGCCAGCGGCCAGGAAACCGAGCTTACCCTCGAAAATCCGCTGGTATTCACTATACCCGCCACGCAGATTAAATTAATTTCCCCCGAAGTGGAGAGCCAGGAGATATATGAGGAGAATTATTCTGTAATTTTTAAAGTAAATGCCGGATCTACGGTACTGGTGAACGGCCGGGACGTTTCTTCCAGCGTCAACAGCCAGGGCAGAGCCACATATAACGTCACCCTTGGGCCGGGTTCCTCTGAAGAATTAACTATACAGGCCACTGCGCCCTATCACAGCACCGCGACGCAGACTATCACCATAAACCGTTCGCCGCTGAATGTCAACTTTACCATTTCGGCTAATACTCCGCGTTCGGTCAGCTCCCCGACCGTTGAAATTTCGGGAGTTGTGGATACAGGCGCAACATTGAGCTGCGCAGATTACACCCTTTCCAACCCTGAAATCAATCCTCTGACAGGCGCGTACCGCGTTACTGTACAGCTTCCCAATTACGGCAACCACAGGATAATCCTTACGGCTACAAACGCAGACGGGCAAACCTCAACTCTGGCTCATACCGTACTGTATCTGCCTAATGAGGACCAGTATACCCGCGATGTCTGGGTATATGACCCTGCGATTGTATCCAATCCCTCTCGGTATATAGGCCGCAATTACCTGCTGGACGGAGTGGACGTCGTGGAAATACTGGACAGCCCCGGCACTATCTTTACCGTCAACATGGGAACGGATGAATCGCCTGAATACCTCGCCGTGGAATACTATGGCTCGCGCAATATCCAGCCCGGCGATACCTACCGCATCTTTGGACAGGTAATAGGCTCATATCAGGGAATGACCCTTATAGGCGGATATTTTATCTATGTAAATTAAGGCTTGCTTTGGGAAAAAACGCCGCTGCAAAGCCGCTGTTTAAACGCTTGCCAGAGTAAGCAGAGCTAAAAGCATATTGAACCAGCTTAAAGTCCGGCTTTGTCCGGACTTTTAAGTTTGGGTACATGCCGGCAGTAATTTAAGCCTCTGGACTTTTGCACAAAAATATATTATAATATGGTTAAAATTAACGCTGTTGCCGATAATCAGGCCGTAATTTTTATATTATGCCGTGAGCGGAAAAGCATTATTTGATTTTTATAGCGGGCAGAGGATACTGGCCAGCCCCGCCATACAAATAAAGAAAGGGAGTTATATTATGAAATGCACTTACTGCGGTTATCCCGAAAGCAAGGTGCTGGACAGCCGGCCCACTGAGGAAGGCACTGTAATCCGCCGCAGGCGCGAATGCATAAAGTGCCAGCGCCGGTTCACTACATATGAAAAAGTGGAAACCATGCCCCTGATGGTTATAAAAAGAGATGGACGAAGACAGCTCTTTGATATAGAGAAAGTGCGCAGCGGAATTATAAAAGCGTGTGAAAAATGCAAGGTTTCGGCTAACGATATTGATAAGCTGGTACAGGACATTGAGCGCCGGGCAAGCGACAGCCCGGAGCACGAAATAAGCTCTGTTGACCTTGGGGAAATGATTATGAAGGGACTTTTGGAATTAGATCCTGTGGCATATATCCGCTTTGCTTCTGTTTACAGGGAATTAAACGACCTTAACAAGCTTATGGACGAAATGAATAAGCTGCTGGGAAAGGAGAAACATGAGTGACAGCTTTTACACTCAGCAGATTAACGGGCTGACTCTGCTTAAATCCCGTCTGCTGGAGGATATCCCCGGCATTAAGCATGCCTTTTCCTGCCGGACGGGCGGTATAAGCACCGAAGAATGCCAAAGCCTTAACCTTGCTTGGAAACGCAGGGATTCAGCGGAAAATGTAAAAGAAAATCACCGCCGCTTTGCACTGGCTATGGGAATACGGCCGGAAAACTTTGTTTTTATTGAGCTGAAGCACAGCGATAAGGTAATTGTATTAAACTCACATGCGCGCAATAACGGCCGCTGGTGGAACAATATTCCCACAGATTACGACGCCATGATAACGCGGGATAAAAACACAGCGCTTTTAGTGCGCACAGCCGACTGCGGCACGATACTGCTGGCCGACAAAGCCAAAGGGGTCATTGCAGCCGTTCACAGCGGCTGGCGGGGCACGGCAGCCGGAATAATAATCAATACCATTGAACGCATGCGGACTGAATTTGCTTGCAGGCCGGAAGATATTTTGGCTGCGGCGGGACCTTCTATATGCGCTGAATGCTTTCTGGCCCATCAGCCGGTATATTCCCAGTTCCCGCAAAAGTATCTTACTTTTTATCCTGACGGACGGGCGGGAGTGGATTTAAGAGGCAAAATAAAGGAGGATATGCTCTCCTGCGGCCTGCTCAGAGAAAATATAGACTTTTGCTCATTATGCACCTGCGAGCGTCCCGACCTGTTCTTTTCCCACCGCCGCGAGCATGGACGCACCGGCATTATGGCGGCCTCAATACAGCTTATATAATTTTATACTCCGTTTTTCCGTGTTACATACAAATGAAGGTAATTTATGCAGCTTTCCTCCCTTAAAGGGCTGGGGCCCAAGCGGCTTCAAGCCCTGCAAAAAATGAATATAAATTCGCCAGAAGAGCTTATAAAGCTTGCTCCGTCCGATTACATGGATATGAGCAGAATTGTAAAAATAGCGGATATGCCTGATAACGGCTATGCGCTTATTTTTGCGCGCATAACCAGCGCGCCTTACTGCGGACGCGCTAAGACTGTTTTCAGCGCATGCTCGGATGACAGCGCATGCGCCGATTTAATATGGTTCAACGCCCCCTACATTGCAAAGAACCTTAAAAAGGGGGAAATGTACCGTATTTTCGGCCGAGCTTCAAGGCGCGGAAAAAAAGTGGTCATTGTCAATCCCAAATTTGAGCATGAAAGCAAAAATTCAATGCAGGGGATTATCCCCGTTTACCCTATCCCCAAAGGCTCGCAGATAAATCAAAAGGCGCTTAGGAGCGCCATACGGCAGGCGCTGGATGCCCTGGCTAATCAGCCTGAAATTTATCCCGAACAATTCAGGCGGAAATTTATGCTGCCTGAAATTAATTACGCATTGGAAAACATTCATTTTCCCCTCTCTTTCACTCAGCTTGCACTGGCTAAGAGACGCATGGTATTTGACGAATTAATGCTTATGCTTTCAATAATAAACGAGCATAAACGCTCCCAGGGCCGGCTGCGCGGCGAGATACTGTCAAGTACCCCCGAACTGGCAAAGGCTTTTAATTCTTCCCTGCATTTTGAGCTTACCGGCGCGCAAAAGAGATGCATACGGCAAATTGAAGAGGATACCTCCTCCGGCCGGGTAATGAACAGGCTGCTCCAGGGGGACGTCGGCTCTGGCAAAACCGCCGTAGCTTTTTATGCGCTGCTCCTGGGCGTATATAACGGCGGGCAAGCGGCATTAATGGCGCCTACCGAAGTGCTGGCCCGGCAGCATTTTCAGGATTTTACGGCGCAGTTCCCGCAAATCAGCGCCGCTCTGCTCTGCGGCAGTACGAAGAAAAGTGAAAAGGAAAAAATTAAGGGCGGTCTGAAGGACGGAAGCATTAAAGTTGTGATAGGAACGCACGCAATAATCCAGGAGGATGTGCAGTTTTCGCTGTGCAAACTTATTGTTACCGACGAACAGCACCGCTTCGGCGTATCCCACCGCGCTCTGCTGGGCGCCAAAAGCCAGGGGGTGCATACGCTGGTTATGTCGGCCACGCCCATTCCCCGCACCCTATCGCTGGTGCTTTACAGCGACCTGGATTTTTCAGTGCTGGACGAAATGCCGCCGGGCAGACAGAAAATCAGCACGCATATAATTCCGCCCCAAAGAGAAAAGGCCATGTACGAATACATAGCCCAATGCGCCTCCCAGGGGAAGCAAACCTATATCGTATGTCCGGTTATAGAAGAATCAGATACCCTTCCCGTAATGTCCGCTGAGGAATTATATCAAAAGCTGGTCTCTGGATATTTAAAGAATGTGCCCATCGGCCTGCTGCACGGCAGAATGTCCTCTAAAGACAAGAATGCGGTAATAGAAAAGTTTGCTTCAGGCGAAATAAAAGTCTTGGTATCCACTACCGTTATAGAGGTAGGAGTCAACGTCCCCAGCGCAGTGAATATGGTCATAGAAAATGCCGCCCGCTTTGGTCTTGCTCAGCTGCACCAGTTAAGGGGCCGGGTGGGCAGAGGCAGTGCAAAATCCTATTGCTTCCTTCTGGATGCGGACGGGCAAAACCCGCGTCTGCAAACCATGATTCAAACCTCAGACGGTTTTGAAATCGCAGAAAAGGATTTAGAGCTGCGGGGGCCGGGCGAATATTTCGGAACCCGCCAAAGCGGCCTGCCTTCGGCAATGTTTGCAAGCGCCTTTTCCAATAAGGAGCTTTTGGAGCTGGCCAGACAGGCGTATGCTTTTCTCATCTCGGATAAAGAATACAAATCAGTTTTAGATACGCTTAATATTTTGGCAAAGGAAAAATTGGCGCGGGAAAACGGGCACATAGTATATAATTAATGTGTTCTCGCGCCATTTTAGCGAAATTTTACACTTATTTTCTATCTAATAAAAAGATCAGCATTAGTGTACACTAAGAGACTTGTCAAAGGGGTGCCTAAAAGAACACATCTAAAAAATAGAGGCTTAAGCCCTTATCCAATACAGCGTTGCTGCATAACTTTTGTCCAGCCTTTTGGGGTCACTTCAATGCGAAGCCGTTTCCTTGACAGTTTCCCCATTTTGCGCTGTCAGACGGAGGGCTAAAACCGAAAGCGTATACCCGCCGTCAGGCAGTTTCACCACCCGCTTGCAGGCGGTAAGCGCGCCCTTAAAGAAGTCAAAGGCTTGTGGAAATTTTTGAAATATGATATGCTTAATGAAAACGGCAAATTTATATTCATATTGATATACCCTAAATTGACAAGGGCATATACGGTCAGGACAGGGCTGTTTCGGTGTCCTGCTGTGTTGCTTTTCGCTCCGTGTACGCCCGGTACACGTCGTTCAAGCGCCTTGCAGGGCAGGGAAGCGGCCGCTGTCTGACTCTTCGGCCTCCAGCAGGTTTGATTTCGGCATTTTCAAGAAAGTGGAATGAGGTGTACTGAACCTGCACCCATTGACGATGACGCTGAAAATGCCGAAATCAGACCGCTGGAGGCGTGCATACCCTTGTCAATTTAGGGTAAATATAGCTTAACGCTCTTTAATTACAAATAAAAGGAATTAAGAAATGAATTTATTTAAACCACGCTCTTATTTTTCCTTCAGAGAACTTTCCGGCGGACGCTGCTTTTTATACTGCCTGGTTTCAGGCGCTTTAACCGGCCTCTGCGTCTCAGAGCAGAAAGTATGGTTTCTCTGCTTTTTGACCCTGATTCCGTTCATATATATAATGCTCTGCGTAAAGCATTCGGCTCCCCGGCAGTTCTTTCTGGCTTTCACCTTTTTTGCATCTTACTATGCGCCCGTGCTGCTCTGGCTCTATACCCTGACGACAGTGCTCGCAGGAGATGTCACGCCTTTTGTCGCATATCTCATAATGACTCTGGCCCTCGCGCTTATTTTAATAGTGCTCTGCACCATCTCTTCCCTTTGCCTTCTGCCATTAAAATGGCTTTCCCGGCCTTCACCAACTGGGCTTTTAATGTTTGCTTCCCTATTTATCCTGGGCGAATTTATACCTGAATATTTGGGAGAATTATCTTTCTCCTGGATACGTCTGGGCAACGCGGCCGTGCCTTTCACTCCTTTTATACAAACCGCCTCTTTATTCGGGAGCCTGTTTATCAGCCTGCTTATATTAATAATCTCCGGGCTGATAACCCTTGCTCTTTATAAACTGCCCAGGACCAGGCACAGCATCCTGTACGCTTCAGCGGCCGTACTGCTGGCCGCAGCAAATTTGCTTTACGGCGCATTGGCCGTACCGCCCGAAACAAAGAAAACAACCCAAGCGCTGCTGGTACAGGGCAATTATTCAGATTCCAAAAAATGGCGGGAGGATATCAATTCAACCTACGAGCGCTATGAATCCCTCACTTTAAACGGATTAACTCCTCAAACGGGTATAGTAATATGGCCCGAAACCGCCGTCACCACCGTTCTTAACGACAATCCCTGGCTGCAGGACAGCCTTAGGGAGCTTGCCTCTCAAAACAACATAACTATAATTACCGGGGCTTTTGACTCTCAGTTAAACCAGCAGGGACAGCGGGAGTATTATAACGCTCTTTATGTAATAACCCCTGACGGAAATATAAGCGAGCCGTATTACAAGCAGGCTCTGGTGCCTGTAGGGGAATTTATCCCCTTTGAGAAAGCGGTCGCAATTATTCTGCCCTGGGTAAGCGAGCTGCGTGCTCTTGAGGGCACATATTTCCCTTTGGCTTTTGGTTCCGAGAATATGATTTTCCAAATTCCCGAAGGAAAAATAAGCGGCATAATATGCTATGAATCCATAATACCTCATATCGCCCGTGAACAATCGGCAATGGGAAGCGAATTGCTGGTTATGATAACTAACGACTCCTGGTTCGGTACTTCCGCCGCCCTGACCCAGCACCTGGCCCACGCCCAAATGCGCGCCGTGGAAAACGGAAAATATCTTGTCCGCGCGGGCAATACGGGCATTACCGCCATAATTTCCCCTTTGGGAGAAATTATCTCCAGCCTGGAAACAGATACGGCGGACGCTCTCAGCGGTGAAATAGGCTTTATTGAAGAACGCACTCTCTACTCCCGCATTGGCGATATAATTCTGCTGCCCGGCCTGCTTTTAGTTCTGCTTACCGCCGCCAATGACATATATCAACATACAAAATTCAAAGAAAAGAAATAGTTCTGAAATGCTTGGCGGGAAAATTCGCTTTATTTTTCATAGATATTCTGGTATACTATTGCAGTAGATTTTACAGGGGAATATTGGTTCCCCTTAATACTGCATTATAAAGGGCGTCTGCACATGCTTTATATAATAGCTAACCCGCTTGCGGGCGGAGGCAAGGGAAAAGAAACCGCCGCTCTTATAGAAAAAGAGTTAAAACGGAGGAATGTCCCTCATATATTAGAGTATACCGGGTACCGCGGACACGCTGCAGAACTGGCCCGCAAAGCCTCTCATTCAGAAGCGCAGGCCATAGTGGCATTAGGCGGAGACGGCACCTTTTTTGAAGTTCTGAACGGCATGGAGGGCGCTAACAAGCCCCTGGGCCTGATAAGCGCAGGAACTGGCAATGATTTTATCCGCTCAGCCGCAATATCCGACGACCCTGTCAAGGCGCTGGATACAATCCTCATGGGCAATACCCGCAGGATAGACTGCATAAATGTCAATGGAACGCGCTGCCTCAACGTAGCGGGAACAGGGCTGGACGTAGATATCCTTATGCGGGCCAATAAATACCGTGCCCGCTTTAAAGGCGGTCTTTCCTATTATCTGGCGCTTATAGTCTCTTTAGCTGTATTTCCCTTCAGGCGTTTTACGTTCAGCGCCGACGGAGGAGAAAGCCGCGTTGAGGAAGGCATGATGGTATCCCTGGCCAACGGCAGAACCTGCGGCGGAGGCCTGCCCGTGGCTCCTGAAGCGCTGCTGGACGATCAATATATTGATTTTGTAATCATTAAAAAATGTCCGCGCATAAAGCTGCCTTTTTTATTTATAAAATTTTTAAAAGGCAAGCTTCTGGAGCTTGAAAACGTCGAGCTGCACCGCTACAAAAAACTTGAATTGAACGTGGAGCCTGCGCTGCCGTTGAATATTGACGGCGAACTTCTGGACGCGCTGCCCCTTGAGGCTCAAATCGTCCCACAGGCAATATCTATTTTTACCCCGTAATGGAGGCCGGCACAGAATGCGTACCTACATCCGCAGAAGGCGCAAGCGCAATATACTGAAAAAATGGATAATACCGGGCATATTGCTTGTAGCCGTTATTGTTACAGCATGCGTGCTTATTTTCCGGCCCCGCCCCTATCAGCAGCTTGGAAGCGAGCTTATAAAGCTGGATATACCGGGCAGCTCGCAGATATGCCCCTTTGCCTCAGGCGCAGTATATATAAACTCAGAGGCACAAAGCCTGCATTTTATCGACCAGGAAGGAAACGAACAGTGGGGTTTCACAAATGCAGTAGCCGAAATGGGTATGACTTCTTCAGCCAACAGGCTGGCAATATATATTTCTACCAAGCTGCAAATGCTGGACAGTTCGGGCAATATGCTTTTTTCGGCTAACTATCAATACCCCATTCAGAAAATGGCTGTGGGCGACAGCGTCAGCGCCATGCTGCAATATACCGGAGACAGCGCGCGCCAAGTGCTGGTAATTGACAGCGAGGGACAAACTTTGGATACCCTGACCGAGCCGTCTGGACAAAACATAATTAATTTTGGGATTTTCGGAGATAATGGCTCAGGCGTCTGGATTATAACTGTGGACCATTCCTCCATCAGCCCTACCTATAGGTTTTCCACATACCGCTATGAAGAACAGAAACGCATAACGGTAAGCTATGCTGACGACGGCCAGGTTCTCTATAAACCGATTTTCTATTCTTCCTCTATAGCTCTTATAGGAAGCAGCGAGATAGTAGGAATAGATTATACAGGCGCCGTGCTTTACCGGACGCGCACCAACGGCTATGAAATCAGCCAGGAAAATACCGGTACTGACATGCTGCTTTTAAGAACTCAGCCTGACGGGCTGCGCGCAGACTCCTCCACCGAAATGATGTGCGTTTCCAACGACGGCGAATCATTAAAACTGCTTTCAGACGAAAGCATACTGGGTGCATACTCTACCGAAAAATACTACTACATATTTACTCAGAATAATATGCTGAGATATGACAAGGGCAATATGAATAAAGTGGAATTCACAATGCCCGAAAAAATAACTGAAATTATTCCTTCGGACGGTTACATTCTGCTTAAAGGGGAATCCTATTACCGTCTGGAAATCGAGTAATAATTCAGAGGAGCGTCTATGAACTTTATTGATCTAATAGTTCTTGTGCTGCTGGGCATAGGCTTTTTAATAGGCTATTATAAGGGCTTTGTCAATACCGTAGCCAACGCCGCTTCCTTTGTGGTGGCTTATCTTTTTGCGCTTATTTTCCATGGAAGCCTTGCCGGATGGATATTAGACAGCACCAGCTTTGGCGATTCCCTGCTGTATTACACAGCAGGCGCTGAAAAACTGTCGGATATGACCATTGCAAATGTAGATGTAGCAACCTTATCCGTAGACAGGATAACCGAGGTCATAACAACTTCCGGCCTGCCAAAACCCATAGAAACGCAGATGCAGTATAACATAATAAACCAGGTATTCCTGGCCGACGGCATAACCACTATGAGCGATTATTTTAATCAAACTATGATCAATCTTGCTATGTCTCTAATTTGTTTTCTGCTGATATATTTTGTAGTAAGAATAATAGTCCTTTTTGCCATAGGACTGGTTGATAAAGTATGGGGACTGCCCGTATTAAAACAGCATGATTCTCTGTTGGGAGGCTGCTTCGGCATTTTGCAGGGCGCTATGATCGCCTTTATTATATTTTCCATAGTGCCGATATTTATGTCGGTACTTCCCCTGGATATGATAGACGATATGATACAGGAATCTTTCCTGGGGCGCTTCTTTTATAACTCAAATATTATATTTAACGTATTATCCGGCCGCATATAACAATATAAATCTGACCGCAGACAGAAATAGGCCGTTACATACCCTTTCTGCGGAGAAACGAGGCATTAATTTATGAAGGTTATTTTACTACAGGACATAAAAGGAACGGGTAAGAAAGACCAGATAATAGAGGTAAGCGATGGTTTCGCCCGAAATTACCTGTTCCCGAAAAAGCTGGCCAGAGAAGCCACCGCCGTTAACCTGAACACTATAGAAACTCAGAAAAAAGCTCTTGCTCACAGAGAAGAACTCATGAAGCAGGCGGCTGCTGATCAAGCAAAGGATCTGGAAGGCAAAATGGTAATAATTAAAACCAAAACGGGCAAGGAAGGCCGCATGTTTGGCTCTATAGGCCCTAAAGAGGTAGCGGATGCTTTAAGTGCCCAGCACGGCATAGAAGCAGATAAGAAAAAAATAGTTGTGGACGCCATAAAAACGCTGGGCGAATACTCCGCCACGGTCAAGCTTTATCCTTCCATCAGCGCAAAAATAAAGGTGCTGGTACAAGCAGAAGAATAAGGCTCAGGATTAATCAGAAACGAGGGGCTTAAAAATGGCCAAGGCAAAAGCAAAATCAAACAATAAACTGAAAATGTTCCTATATGCGGTTATAACCGTGCTGACTATTTTCGCACTGTTCCTAGCCTGGACGCTGTATGTGCTGACTGATTTTACAAAAGGCGGTCCTAAGACTGTGGACAGTACGGAAGACTATTATTCCATACCTCCTAAACCTACCCTGGGCCCAGGAGGCGCGGAGCAGACAGATGAAGTTCATCCGGATTACAGTTTCTTTGCTTCAGATATTAACCAGGACGGAGACAACATTGTCCGGGTAGAACAAAAAGATCCCAATATAATCAATATTCTGCTGGTCGGGCTTGACCAGCCTCTTACGGATAATCCGCGGAGCCGTTCAGACTGCATGATTATACTTTCATACAACCAGTCTACCAACGAGGCCAAGCTGGTATCCATTCTCCGAGATTCCTATTTCCCTGTTAAGAACAGCGGCTGGGGCAAACTGAATTCAGCCATGGTATATGGAGGAATAGGGCGCACTATTAATCTTATAAACCGTATGCTGGGCATGGATATCCAGCAATATATAATTATAGACTTTGACGGGCTGGCAGAGGTAGTAGATTTAGTGGGCGGCATATACTGCCCCATTACCGAAGCGGAAGCAGAATACCACAGGGAAAACAGCTACAAGCCCGAATTCCAGTATGATACTCCGCTTGAAGCGGGCGATCATGTTCTTCTGGATGGCATGAAAGCCATAAATCACGCACGCACCCGTTATCTTTCGGGCGGCGACTGGGAACGCACGCGGCGCCAGCGGGATGTGCTTTACGGTCTGTTGGATAGAGTAAAAGAACAGCCTCTCAGCAAATGGGTAAGCATAGCCAACGAAATTTCAAAATATATCAGGACTAACGCTGACATAAACACTATTTACAATTTGGGGAAGGCCGCCCTTATTGACAGCAGTACCGAATTCAGCATAAGCGGCGCTTCTCTGCCCTTTACCGGCACTTGGCAATATGCAACTATAGACGGCATGTCTGTAATAGATTTGGATATTGCAGAAAACGAGCGTCTTTTGCAGGAAATGATATACGGTTAAATAAAGGTATAATAAATCATACGGCCCCCAAACCTTATAAGGTTTGGGGGCCGTATGATTTATT
>OMGY01001969.1_pt1 | contig 16585 bp, 19 predicted proteins | sample 1674461 | NCBI WGS metagenome assembly OMGY01 (sample SAMN05578579, study PRJEB25193) | human gut metagenome | biome: Human Microbiome; feature: human-associated habitat; material: feces | host: Homo sapiens | place: USA:Birmingham
GGATCTGTGAGGGGCTAAGATTGAGAGGTCTTAGTCTACTCGACTGTATTAGTAAAGGAAGATGAAGTACCTACGGTGCCAAAACGGTGCCAAGAACTTAGGCAAATAAAAATACAGTATGCAAAAACAGCAGTTTTCTGCAGATTTTGCCACCTAAAAGCATAGAAAATATGCAGAAATACGGTATTCAAATAACGTGAGGGTGGACGTACAGTAGGATCTGGACGTGTTGCTACAATCATTGAGTAATTATAAATTGCTTAAAATTAAGGGTTCCCATTATTGGGAGCCCTTTTTTGGTACCATTGCAGCTCTTTCATGATAGCATCCGGCATTGTTATGGTTCTTATGCCGTTGGTTGTCTTTTTGTGGGGAAGAATGCCACTTTTTGGAAAGAGTTATGCGGATATGTTATGGTATTGGACGTAAAATTGATATTAGAAGGTGTGAGCGCGAGCAATTCACCAAACTACATACCGGAATAAAACAGAAGCTGCAGAGCAGTGTGTGCAGTTGGATTATCTACCAGGGCAATGAAGTGGTTGTACTGATCGAGCATTTAGAAGAAGAAAAGACAATAGTAACGACATTTAGAAATTATGCAGAGGTAAAGAAAGCATGAATGGAAGATTACACCGTGGCTCGTGTGACAACCGGGATCAATACGGAGAAAACGGACATTTTAATTTCTGTAGGAAACTTTGGCTTTGCATAAGTTGGATCTATTCTTCGGATATATCATAGTCAGTGGCTGTATCAGAAAATTTTGTATCCCAAATGGCTTCTTCAATGGTTTGTAAACATTCATCTGTATGTTTGGAAATGTCTTGTCCCCAGAAGTGAAGGACAGTATAGCCTAGAAATAGAAGCTTTTTATCATTTTCATAATCACGATTACGGTTTCGTTCGATTTTTTTGATCCAAAAGTCTGGATTTTTCCCATTTTCAAGCCGGAGTTTGAGAATCTCCCAATCCTTTCCGTGAAAAAATTCACTATCGCAAAAAATAGCAATTTTATATTTGGTAAGAACAATGTCAGGAGAACCAGGGAGAGCCTTATAATTTTTACGATAGCGATAACCTTTGTGCCATAGAGCTTTTCGGAGCAATAGCTCTATGGAAGTATCTTTACTGTGGATCTTACGCATATTGTTTGAAACAGTAGCGGAATCACGCGACATATAGGTACCTTCTTTCTACCTGAACTGCTGAGAATATATTATCAAAAAACAGGATAAATAGCAAACGGGTTAAGAAACATGCAAGAGGAAATCTAACGATATGGTGAGAAAATTGCTTGTTGCTAATTGTGGTATATGATAAAATATGAGTTGTACTATTTTTGATTTTGGAGGAATTTTAATGGCGATTTGTTATGACAAATTATGGAAATTACTGATAGATAAAAAAATGAACCGCACAGAATTGAAGGAAGCGTCAGGAATAAGTTTTAATGTGTTAGCTCGATTAGGAAAGAATGAGCCAGTTTCATTTGAATCAATAGAAAAAATATGTTTTACATTAAATTGTAAGATAGAAGATGTTGTAGAGATACAAAAAGACGAACCAATACAAATCGATAGTGATGCATTTACAACCATAGAACTGTTTGCTGGAGCTGGCGGTTTGGCTTTAGGGATAGAAAAAGCTGGATTTGAACCATTGGGACTAATAGAGTTTGATAAAGATGCTGCAGAATCTTTGAAAACCAATAGGCCGAACTGGAGAGTTATTCATGATGATATAGCTAATATATCTTGTTTAGATTTGGAAGATTATTTTGGCATAAAAAAAGGAGACCTGGATTTATTATCGGGAGGGGCACCGTGTCAGGCTTTTTCCTATGCTGGAAAAAGATTAGGACTTGAAGATGCGAGAGGAACACTTTTTTATCACTATGCAACTTTTTTACAGAAATTACAGCCAAAGATGTTTTTATTTGAAAATGTGCGAGGATTGCTGACTCATGATAAGGGAAGAACATATGCAACAATAACAAATATTTTTGAACAGGCGGGATATACCATTCAGAAAAAAGTTTTAAATGCGTGGGATTTTGGTGTGCCGCAGAAAAGAGAGAGGCTAATTACTGTTGGAATTAGGAATGATTTAGTGGGAAAAGTTTCATTCTCATTTCCTAAAGAACATGATTATAAGCCTGTTTTGAGAGATGTTTTATTGGATTGCCCAGAAGGACCAGGAGTGCCATACGGGGAAAATAAAAGAAAAATATTTGAATTAGTTCCACCTGGAGGATATTGGAGAGATATTGATCCGGAGATTGCAAAAGCATATATGAAAAGTTGCTGGGATATGGAAGGCGGAAGAACAGGAATTCTTAGGAGAATGAGTCTGGATGAACCATCATTGACGGTATTGACTTCACCGTCTCAGAAGCAAACAGAAAGATGCCATCCATTGGAAGCAAGACCGTTTACAGTACGTGAGAATGCAAGATGTCAAACATTTCCAGATGAATGGCAGTTTTGTGGAAGTGTTCAATCTCAGTATAAACAGGTTGGAAATGCGGTTCCTGTCAACTTAGCATATGAAATTGGGTTGGAGATACATAAATCATTAGAGGGGGTAAAATAAATGGCATGGAATTTAGGGTTTATATCAGAAGAAGATTTTAAGAAGCATGTGCGTGCAACGATTATGAAATATGGAGAAAAGATAGAATCGTATGATTTGAAGCGATTCAACAGTAACCTGATTGATCCGATCAAGCTGATTTTTGATAAATCGGTGTATCGTACAAGTTGGGAAGAAATTGTAAATAATGAAATTTTCCGGCAGAGAGATAAGTCTAATAATAATGATATAGGATATTTTCATCAAAATATTTTTTCTTATTTCAAAGGCTGCGAAGTTCCACAGGCAGGCTGGGATGTTATTTACAGAAATCCAGATGGAATACAAATGCCAGATGGAGATATTGTACATACAATATATGTAGAAATGAAGAACAAACACAATACTATGAATTCTGCATCTTCTGCAAAAACATATATAAAGATGCAGGGACAGATTTTGGAAGATGATGATTGTGCGTGTCTGTTGGTTGAAGCAATTGCAAAGAAATCACAGAATATAAAATGGTCAACAAAAGTTGATGGGAAAAATGTACAGCATAGATTGATTCGCCGTGTAAGCATGGATCAGTTTTATGCAATTCTTACTGGTGAAGAAGATGCATTTTATAAGATGTGTATGGCATTGCCGGAGGTAATCAATTCTGTTGTAAATGAAGAAGGCGGTGTTGAAGTACCACACGATACGGTTATTGATGAATTGAGAAAAGTGGCATCATTATATGGTGATGAAAACGACGAGCTGTCTATGGCAATGGCTGTATATATGCTTGGATTTAATACGTATATGGGATTTGGAGATAAAATCCGTGGAGAATTAGGAGAAGATAAAGACGGAATGCTTAAGAGAATTTATGAGTATGTTAAGAGATTTCCGGTATGTGATAAAGAAAAAAAATAAAGAATTTTGGGGGAAGTAAGAAGGTTTTTCTTATCGCCACAATGGGATTGTTTAGCGGTGATGGGGCAGGAATTCTTGGGCGGCTTTTACAGCAATACGGAGCAGAAATAATAGGTGGATTGCATTTGAGAATGCCGGATAGCATAGGCGATGAAAAAGTGTTGAAGCGTCCACTGGAAAAGAACAAGGAACTTTTGAAGAAAGCGGAGCAAAAGATTAGTAAGTCGATTCGGCTTTTGAAAGCAGGGAAACCAACCCGGGAGGGAATTGGTATATTATATCGCATGGCGGGTTTCTTTGGACAACTATTGTATTTTGGACATAAGACAAGAAACTATTCTGATAAACTGCGTGTGGACGAAGATAAGTGCATAGGGTGTGGCAAATGTGAAAAGTTATGCCCTATGAATAATATCAGGATTGTCGATAAGAAAGTGGTACAGAATAACCAGTGTACCATGTGTTATAGGTGCATCAATAATTGCCCGAAGCAAGCCATGACGTTGCTTGGGAAAAAGGTTGTGGAGCAGAGTGTGATAGAGAAATATTTATGATGAGGAGAGCGTAAATGGTACTGTTAGTGGTGGATACACAGAAATTGATAACCAATTCGGATTTGTATAATTTTAATGCGTTTGAAAATGCTGTAAAAGCGTTAATTGCAGCAGCCAGAGAGAATAATGTTGAAGTTATTTATGTAAGACACGATGATGGTGTCGGTGCGGAATTGACAAAGGGAATACCTGGTTTTGAGATATATGAAGGTTTTGGTCCGCAACCGGGTGAAAAGATTTTCGATAAGACAGTAAATAGTTCTTTTAAGGGGACCGGTTTGTTGGAATACTTGAGGGAGAAGAATGTCCAGACGGTAACAGTTGTAGGATTGCAGACAGATTACTGTATTGATGCAACAATCAAGTGTGGATTTGAACATGGTTTTAAAATGATTGTTCCTGAGAATGCGAATTCCACATTTGATAATGCTTTTATGACGGGAGAGCAGAGTTATAAGTATTATAATCAGTTTATGTGGAAAGGCAGATATGCGGAGTGTATTTCTGTGGAGGAAACGATTGAGAGGATGAAGGAAGTACAGAATGGAAGAGGTTATTAGAAAATATTTTCAGTGCTGGCTGGATAAAGATATTGATGCTGTAAAGGGGATTTTTAGCGACGATATTATTTACAGTGAGTGTTATGGTCCGGTATATAAAGGCATTGGACAGATAATCAGATGGTTTGAAGATTGGAACCGGAAAGGGACTGTTTTGCAGTGGGATATAAAGCGTTTGATTGTTTCCGGGAATACAGCCGTTGTGGAATGGTTTTTTCAGTGTGACTATGAGGAAAATGTGGATGGCTTTGATGGAGTGACCGTTGCAGAGTTTAATGCGGATATGAAGATTTGTAATTTGAAGGAGTTTCAGTCGAAGACAGAGCATTATTATCCGTATGGGGAATAATATATAAATATTTTGCAATCAAATCTTATATAATTTTAGTAAAGTTAATTTGAAGGAGTCAGTTAATAGCTGATTCCTTCTTTGTTTTCTGCCCATTACAATTGTGAAATAGAAGTTATAAGTATAAAAGGTAAAAACATTGCATAAAATGATATAAAAAATAACAAGAAATAAAAACTTATTGACTTTGGCGCGGAAAGGTGGTAGTATGACCGTGGAGGTGCATGAAATGATTACTTATGTGAAGATGAAAAATTTTATGTCATTCAAGGATGTAATGTTTGATTTCAGAAACGGAAGCAAAGGTGCCAAGAAATTTATCTCCATTTATGGTGAAAATGGTAGCGGAAAATCCAATTTTGTTACATGCATTGATTTGTTAAGAAAGTCTATTGAATCGTTTCAGATGGTAGGAGAAACGGAAAGAATAATGGAAATTGCTAAGGAAAAAGATATTCCGCAGGAACTTTTTGAGATGTTGTTGAATAGCACAAGCATCTTAAAATACAAAGAAAACTGCAGAATGATTGAGTGTGAGGAAGCAACTACCATTGAATATGGATTTCAAACAAACGGGCATGAAGGTTATTATGTAATGTCCTTTGAAGACCGTTTTTTGTATGAAAAGCTTTATTATTTTACAGGAAAGCAACGTGGTGTATTGTATGAAATCGATTATACAAAGGAAAATTCAAAAATAGAATTTTCAAACAAGCTTTTTAAAAATAAGAAGGTTGAATTAGAACTTAGGGATGAAATAAGTAAATATTGGGGCAAACATACCTTGTTAAGTATCTTTAATAAGGAAAGAGAAGATAAGAACGAGGAGTATATAAAAGAAAGTTATTTAGAGTATGTGTTTGACATAATTGATATGTTGAAGGATACTACAATCCATTGTAAAAAAACATCCTCTTCGGGTAGTGAAATAAATGCCGGTAAACCTAGAAATGTGCTGAGAGATTTGAAGGATGGAAAAATAAAAAAAGATAAAGAAGGCTTGTTGGATCGTTCGGAAAGAATTATTCGCGATTTCTTTACCCAAGCGTATGCTGATATTAAAGATGTATACTATGAAAGAGAAATCGAGAATGATGTGATTTTGTATAAATTATATGTTAGAAAAATGATTGGCGGAAAAATTAGGACAATACCTTTTTCCAGAGAGTCAGCAGGTACGCAGCATATTATTGACATTATTCGTTCGTTGCTTGGTGCATTTTGTGGGGTTACGGTTGTCTATGATGAAATAGATGACGGAATACATGACTTGCTTTTAAAAAATGTATTGGAATCAATGATAGAGGATATCACGGGTCAGCTTATTATTACAACGCACAATACGTACATGTTGGAGACTATTGATATTAAATCTGTGTATTTGATTAATGTCGATTATCAAGGTAATAAAGAAGCCAAGTGCTTAGATAAGTATCCAAGAATTCAAGGGACAAATAATCCAAGAATTATGTACTTAAAAGGATTGTTTGGTGGTGTACCAATTGTAGATATATTGGACTATGATACAATATTGCAGGAGTTGGATGATTTGTCAGATGTAGAAGGAGGCGAGTAGTATTGCCTCATAATGCATTAAATTATACAAAATGTGCAGTCATTGTTCATGGAAAATCGGAGTTTGTATTAGTAAAGTACATTTATACGAACTTGCATTTGCCTGTAAAGATCATCGCGAAAGATAAAGGACGTGGAAGTATTCAGATAAATGGATTATCAGAATATTTAAGAAAAAAGCAGTTCAGAACGCTTAAGGAATTTGCTAATGAGTATTCCGTAGAATATGACAGAAAAACAAAAGGTCTCAAAAATTTTAAACTCTTTATCATAATGGATACAGATGATTGTGATGAGAATACAAAGTCTAAATATATTTCCGGAGAACTATTTGAAGGGCATCCATTAAAAGAGTATATTGTGCCAGTCTATAATGTTTCCAATCTTGAGGATGTAATGATAAAGGCTGGAATAATGGTTAAAAGGATATCTGATGCGCAAAAAGGTTCATATTATACAAAGATCTTTCCGATTAATACTGGACCATTAAGTGTTGATACGGTCAATCAAGTAAGGACATTTGCCAAGAAAATAGAAGGTATTACAGAGACAAACATGCTGACATTTGTTGAGTATTGTTTTCAGCAAATGCCGGGAGAAAAATTATGGGAGGAAAGAGGTGAGAAATAAAAGTATAAGTGGACAAAGTAAAAAGGCTGAAGTTGCAGCTTCAGCCTAGGCTTGAATGACCCACAGATGATCAAACGAATTCGAATCTATTTTATCATCTGGAAGTCTGCTTTACAACCCCCAAAAAAATAAAAATGATATTTCCTAAATTTTTTATTTAAATTCCACTGCTCGCTTATGTGGTAGAATTTACTCCCGCACAGTTGATATTTACTCTTTCATATAAGAGTGATAGGCTTATCTTTCCTTCTGACAGCAGTTGGAGGAATAATACTATGAGTAAATATATACCCGGTAATCAGAAACACTTAACTCTGGATGATCGTATTTACATCCAGAATGAGCTTTCCAAAGGTACTTCTTTTAAGGACATCGCACGCTTCCTCTGTAAGGATCCCACTACCATTTCCAAAGAGGTGAAAGCGCACCGCCTGTCCGACTGGTATCACAAAGGTACCTTTTATAATGCCAAAAACTTTTGTGTCCACCGCTACCATTGTAAAAAGACCAATGCCTGTGGGAAAATCCTTCTTTGCGGTATCAAGTGTACTTCCTGCCCTACCTGCAACCAGACCTGCCCTGACTTTGAAAAGGAACGTTGCAGCAGGCTCGATAAAGCTCCTTATGTCTGCAATGGCTGTGATAAACAGATTTCCCATTGCACCATTGCTCACAAATACACTTACAATGCCAGGTTTGCTGACCGCAAATATCGGGAATGCCTTAAGGAGTCCCGCTCCGGTATCAGCATGACCAGACAGGATCTTCACCAGAAAGACAGGATCATCAGTCCTCTGATCGAGCAGGGACAGTCTCCTTACCAGATCATTACGAACCATCCGGAACTGAAGCTGTCTGTGCGTAGCGTTTACACCTATCTCGACATGGGGATCCTGACCGCAAGAAACATTGATTTGAAGCGTAAAGTGAAATTCAAACCACGAAAGGTTCACAAAACACAGATCTCTGACCGCCGTGTTTTCCAGAACCGGACCTACGCCGATTTCCAACAGTTAGAACTGTCTTCCTTTGTGGAAATGGATACCGTGCATTCTGCCTCCGGTTCCTCCAAAACACTGCTTACTTTCTTTTTTACAAGAGAAAAGCTGTTTCTTGCATTCCTGATGAACCGTAACACAGAGGGTGCTGTAAGACTCATCTTTGACCGATTGGAAAAGCGCTTTGGTACTTATGATTTTCAGACACTGTTTGAATACATTCTCACTGACAGGGGATCCGAGTTTGGAGATCCGGAATCCCTGGAAACCGGTTTTACAGGGATCCAGCGTACCAGTATCTATTACTGCGACCCTATGCGCAGTGGGCAGAAAGGCGGTCTAGAGCAGGCACATACCATGCTCCGGATGATCCTGCCCAAAAAGACAAACTTTGAGTTTCTGACCCAGTGGGATGTCAACCTGATCGTAAGCCATATCAATTCCACCCCGAGAGAAAGCCTTCAGGGCAGAACCCCTTACGATGTAGCACTGGAAACTCTGGGAGAAGAAACCTTAAAAGCATTTCAGCTCAGGCGCATTGCCCCTGACGAGGTCAATCTGACGCCCAAGCTGATACGCTTTACCCGATAATTCATTGAAAAAACCTGCTGTCAGACTGGAAGTAAACTTTTCACATTTTTTGAATGTGGCCGGTGGAATTTAGCCTGACACACTACCTTCCAGTGGCTTGTTTGCTATACAGAAAAACAGAGAATTTCGCCATGAATTACTATGATTATAACAGAAATCCAATATTTTTTCTCTAAAATTATTCGATTTCAAGCAATTTTTAAAGACACGGTGGAATTTACCTGTGCACTGGAATTTAAAATTTCAAGTCAGCATGAAATTAAAAGTATCTAAGGAATCCGCAAGCGGATTAAATACAGAATTTGTAAATGTAGAAACTGGTAGACGCATCCCGTTAGAGCAGGCTGTTGCGCAGATAAGTAAGGGTAATAAGAATTATGAAAATTATCAAGTGGTAAACAAATCTGATGGAACAACCTATATTCGTTCAAAGGCGGACGGGATAAAGAAAAATAATATTGAGGAGTAGATAAGATGAAAAAAGAATATATATCTGATGTGTGGCAATTAAAGCAAAAGGGCCATGAAAACTTTGAATTCGTAGATATAGCAGTCAATGATGACAATTTGCTTTTTATTGATCCGTGTTTAATTGAGAGATGGAATAATGCATGGGCTATCAAAGCAATGAAGCATATCAATTCATATTTTGACAAATTGTTCAAAGCATATAATACATGTAATAGAAAAGATATGAAATGCCTGCTGTCTCATGCTGGGGAGCAAAATGCAACCAGATTGGGATATGGTAATGGCGATAATGGCAAAGGTAATACAGCCGATGGTTTGTTGGAAATATTTCAACCACTGGAGCAATTAATAAGTTCAATTAGGACAATAGGAAAAGCGGAAGATTTACCTTTGTTGATACCAGGATTTGCAGAAGATGGTATGTCGGATTTACTTACAAACATTCTTCATGAATGCTTGAATGAATTTACAATGGAGCAAATGCATAAATATGGCATTCTAAGTAATGGCACGAAAACGTTTTATACCTGGGACATGCATGCTGGTGAATGGAAGAAGGTTGAGAAACCTGTTTATTTTGTCAACGGCAAAGAACTGCTTCTTGTTCCTAAAAATATTGTTAGAAAGAACTATTTGTTTGGAGTGAGTCAGTATTTTACAAGAATTATTTTGGAGAGAATGATTGATGAAGGTGGTTATCGAGATGCTGACGGAAAGGCAATACCTAAGAAAGAGATTGTAAAATCCAAAAGATATTCTGGTGAACATTGGCAATACGATGAGGCAATCAAGTATACGGTAGAGAATAATGATGCTTTATACGAGTATCATCGTAAACTGCCGGGATTCTACATGGAACATGGGAAATCCATGACAGATGAGGATATTGATTTTGTAATTTATGGATATGTAGTTGCTAAAAGTGCATAACTAAAAGTGTGGCACTGTAGTTTTCCTAACTTACAGTGCCACAGAAATAGCAGGAGGAAAAAATAATATATGAAAGAAAAGAAAACTTTTGCAGAGAAACATCCCAAAATTAACTTTTTAATAGGATTACTGTTATTGATAGGAATGGTGATAGCAGCGGTATTACTTGTTAAATGGGTTTTTGGCGTGGTGGGAAGTTGGATTGTAAGTGTAGTTAATTTTGTAGAAAACTTTGTAAACACATCTGATCAAGTTATTGTGGTAGCTATGATAACAGGTGCTGTTTCTATCACCGGTGTAGTCATCAGTTCAATCGTAGCCAAGATAGTGGAATATAAGTACAACGTAAAAAAGTACTTATATGATAAGCGTGAAGAACCATATAAGCAATTTGTAGAAATGATTTATAAAATAATGGAAGATTCCCCAAAAAAGGATGGAGAGAAGATGACAGAGGAAGAAATGACTAAAATGGTTTCGGAATTTTCTATAGGTCTTACTTTATGGGGATCAAACAGAGTTGTGAAAAAATGGCTGAAATATAGAAAATCATCGATAAAAGGTGATAAAAATATCTTGTGGGAAATGGAAGATATAATTTATGAAATAAGGAAGGATGTGGGACTCGGAAGAAGACTTAAAAAGGGTGATATGTTATCATTTTTTGTTAATGATATAGAAAATTTGAAGTAATTTCGGAAATGTATATATATAGATAAGAAATATTAGGTTTTGTACGAGAGAGGAGATGGAAATGTGGATATATTACTGATGATGTGGTTCGTTATAGATATGGTGCTTTTATTAATATTACCGTTCAGGAAAACTGTGACAAAATATGAAAATGTGATGCGTAGACGCTCGATAGAAAGCGTAAAAAGTTTAGGTGCTAGACTTATGGATGTGTTATCAAAAATATTTTTGTTAATTCCTGTGGGTTTAATTGTATATATTTTAATACATATTGTTCCAGATATGATAATTCAAAAGCTTTTAGAGTGGTACAAAGGAATATTTATTGTTGCTTTGTTTCCGCTACTTTTTACATGGATTAAAGAAAAGAATTTTAATATCAAATCAATATGGAATGGGTGTCTGACTGTATTGGCAATTCTTTTTAGTATAGTAGGCTATATTATAGATACAGAAGATGTAAAAGCTGTATCAGAGTATAGGGTTGCATTGAATGTATTAATGACAATGTTGGTAATAATCTTTATTGTTGCGGTGCTTGAGATACGAAAGGAAAGTAAAGAATATTATTCTAAAAAAATACCCAAGAAGGGTATTAGAAAAGACCTGTACTATCGGACGCCCGGACTGGTGTTGAATGTATCAAATGTTGAATTGATTAAGTGTTGTGAGAAATACTTTGATGAATATATATGTAGATATAGAAAAATCAAAGAATTACGTACAATAGAATATGTAAATTTGGCAGGAGTACATAGAGAATTATGGTATAAAAAAGCAGCGCATTTTATGAAAATATTTGTTGCACTAAGCATATTTGTTACAATATTTAGTATGTTTTTCGGAATATCATATAAGCCTTTTGGGGTAATTGGGCTTATAATCATATTTGGGATTTTGGTTAGGTTTTTATACAATGGCATAATCATAAAACACCAAAAAACCGAGCCAACCTACACGAAAACGTCGCTATTTCTTTGTGAAAAGCGACGTTTTTTTATGGCTCGGAGAGAGAAAGGAGTGGTGCCGATTATATATTTTGAAAAGGAAAGGGGGAAATCTTTTTAAGGTGGCCGGGCCGTGTGGTCTGACCTTTTTTCATTTCAAAAAAGGAGGTTTTGTGAATGGCGGATGACAAGCTGAAAACGGGCCTGGAGGAACAGCAGGTCCCGGAGTCCCCCGGCCCTGCCGAGCCGGGCGGCTCTCCCACACCAGAACAGCCCGCGCCGGAACATCCCGGCCCGGAGGCTCCACAGGAAGAAAATACACCCGCTGCCCCGTCTGGAAAGGTCATTGATCTGACGGAGGCGCGGGCCGCCGGGGAAAAAACAGCGGAAGGCCCGGCTGTCGAGGAGGGCTCCCCCAAACATGGGGATGAGGCGTTCCGTGACTTGTTCGGGAACGAGGAAAAACCACCCTGGGAAAAATCCCTGGATGAAATCAAGGAGGAGGAAAACGCACAAAAGCGCCGGGGCCGTCCCAAAAAGGCAAAGGATAAGGTGGAGCCCAACAAGCCGGAAAAGGGGCCGGGCACCCGCAAGGGCCGCCCAGCTAAGGCTGACAAGGCGGCCCTTGACAAGTCCCCGGCCCCCAGCGTTCTGGACAAAGTGTCCAGAGGTGGAAAAAAAGATAAGGACAAGGAAACGGGCTCCGGGGGGATTGGGCCCGGCGTGAAAGCTCCAAAAGGCAAGGCCGCCCCTGTCAAGGAGGCGGAGGCGCCGCCCCCGGAGATCAAGCTGCCGCCTATGCCGGAAGTCCCGCCCCGCCCGGTGGAAGAGGGAAAAATCGTCTATCTGAAAATGGCGGAGCTTCATCCGTTCCATACGTTCCGGGAGCACCCCTACAAGGTGCAGGACGATAAGGCGATGGACGATCTGGTGGGGACGATCAAGGAACACGGCATTATGACCCCCGCCACCGTCCGCCCGGAAAAGGACGGCAAGGGCTATGAGATTATCGCCGGACACCGCCGACACCATGGCGGCACACGGGCCGGGCTGGAGGAAATGCCCTGTATCGTCCGGGAGATGACCGATCTTGAAGCTGTCCGGGAAATGCGGAACAGCAACAAGCAGCGCGGGGAGCCCCTGCCCAGCGAACTGGCAAAGCTGTTGGATTTGGAGCTGGAGGCCATCAAACGCCAGGGAGCCCGGCCCAAAAATGACAAGGAGGCGGAGGCCCTGGGTAAGCTCTCGGTGGAGATTGTGGGCAAGGAGCATGACATGAACTATAAAAAGGTGCTCCGTTATGTCCGGCTCAACCATCTTGTCCCGGAGCTTCTGGAAAAGGTGGACGCAAAAAGCATGGGCTTTATGCCCTCCGTGGAGCTGTCGTACATCAAGCCGGAAAACCAGCGGCTGATTGCCGTGTCGATTGATGGGGAGGTGGCGTCCCCCACCGTCAAGCAGGCAAAGCGGCTCCGGGAGCTGGATCAGGAGGGCTTGCTCAATGGTGACGTGATCGATGGTATTTTAAGCGAGGAAAAAAGGGAGGTTGATAACGTGATCATCAGTACCGACGAACTCAACAAATATTTTGGCAAGGAAGTGACCCCGGCCAAAATGAAAGCGCAGATTTTGGCCTTGCTGGACGAGTGGAAAGAAAAGCAGCCGCCCGAACTGGCAAAGCCGGAGAAAAAGAACGAACTGGACAAGTAACCGCCCCCGCTTCTGGACACTTTGTCCAGAGGCAGACGCTCCCCGTTTGGGATGGGCTCTGCGGTGATATATCCCCCGTCGCCGGGTATCTTCCAGCACAGCCGGGTACAGGCAGTCAAGGGTGCAGCGCACCGCCGCATAGCGGCGGCCATGCCCTTGACGGCCTGGCCCGGCTGTGCTATTTCCGGCGAAGCGACGGGGGTATATCCTCCAGAGCCGCCCCCTTTCCCATGAATGGGAAAGGGCGGGGAGATAGGGTTGACGCTATCTACTATATATAAGGAAAGAAATGGAGGTTTTGACTATGAAACGACCCCTTGCGTATGTGACCGCCGCATGGCGCGGCGACGAGTGCGAGATTACGGAACAGGCGGCTAAATACTGCCGTATTGTCTATGACGCGGGCTATTCCCCCATCTGCCCTATGCTTTTCCTGCCGCTGTTCCTCAATGACGCGGTGCCGGAGGAACATAAGAACGGCATCGACATGGGGCGCGACCTGCTCCGGCGCTCCCGCGTGTTGGTGGTGTGCGGGAACTATGTCAACGAGGCGGTAAAGAATGACATCGCCGTTGCCCAGCGGCTGGGGATCACAGCCACCACCCTGGAGGGCATTTTGACCGTCAAGGGCCAGGGGCGGCGCTGATATGCCTGCACTGTTTGAAGCCTACATTACCAACCTGGGAAAATACAACGAGGGTGAGCTGGTTGGAGAAACGCTGAAATTCCCCACCACCAAAGAGGAGGTGCAAGGTCTGCTGAAACGCATCGGCGTGGATGGGGTGCGTTACGAGGAGTTTTTCATTACCAGCTTTGACGGTGATGTGCTGGGGCTCTATGACTATCTGACCGAATATGAAAATCTGGACGAGCTTAACCATCTGGCCTGCCTGCTCTCCGAGCTGGATCAAAGTGATTTGGAGAAATTCGAGGCGGTGATCGACAGCGGCGAGCATACTTCTAGCGTGGCCGACCTCATCAACCTGACGCAAAACCTGGATTGTTTTGAATTTTATCCCGACACTGAAAGCGAGGAAGATTTAGGCCGCTACTCTGCGGAGGACTTGCCAATCCCGGAAGAACTGAAAGACTATTTCGATTATGAGGCATACGGGCGGGACATCCGGCTCAACGAGGACGGCCACTTTGCCCCAGGCGGCTATGTACTGAACAACGGCGGCAAATTTATTGAGCACTACCACGGGATCGAGGACATTCCCGCCGAACACAGGGTTTTCTCCTATCCGCAACTTTCCATCCGGGAACAGATGGCCGCCTATAAGGAAATTATTGACGGTTCCTCTCTGGATGGCTATCGCAAGATGACCGCAAAAGAACATGATGACCGATAGCGGCACTTCTGGACACATTGTCCAGAGGAGCCGTTTTTTGTATGAAAGGGGGTGATCCGCCTGGTTGACGAGGATGTTTCCAGACGCACCATAGCGGTATCGATCAAGGCAAGCAAGCTGACGGCAAAAGGGCTTGCCTATGTATTGGGAACGATTGCCCGGAAGATTGCCAAACACCACCGGGCCAAGCAAACGCCCCACGGCAGGCAGACGGTGGGCCAGCTTATGGGCCAGGGTGCTTCTGCCAACAGCATTGAGGTGGAGGCTCCCGCCCTCTTTGACCGGGTGGCCCGGAAATGGAATGTGGACTATGCCTTTTACAAGGTAGCGCCGGACAGACACCTGCTTTTCTTCAAGGCTGGGCAGGCCGACGCCATTACCGCCTGTTTCGCAGAGTATTCCAAACGGCTGCTCAAGCGTTCAAAGTCCAGGCGTGTTCCCATCCGGGAACAGCTCAAACGGGCCGCCGCTGAACTGGCCCGCCAGCCGTCCCACAAGAAAGAACGGGTAAAGGAGGCGGCGCATGAGGACAGATAGCGTAAAAAAATATGTGATACCCAATATTCCTTATCTGTTTATCCTGTGGGCCTGCCTAAAGCTGGGGACGGCCTACCGGCTGGCCGCTGGCGCAGACTTCGCCCACAAGCTCCTGGGGCTGGGCCAGACTATCGGCCCGGCCTTTGCCGACTTTGCGCCGGGGCTTGCTCCCTTTGACTGGCTGGTTGGCATTGTGGGCGCGGCTGCCTTTCGCCTGCTGATCTATGTGAAAAGCAAAAACGCGAAAAAGTACAGGCGGGATGAAGAGTACGGTTCCTCCCGTTGGGGAACGGCAAAAGACATCCAGCCCTTTGTCAATCCAAAGTTTGAAAACAATATCATTCTCACCGGGACGGAGTTTCTTACCATGAATACCCGCCCCAAAAACCCGGCCAACGCCCGCAACCTTAACGCCTGCGTCATCGGCTCGTCCGGCTCCGGCAAAACCCGGTTCTGGCTTACCCCGCAGATCTTGCAGGCCAGCGCGGATAAAAAGGCCGGATGCAGCTATGTGGTGGTCGATCCCAAAGGAGGTGTTCTCGGACAGGTAGGCCGCTTTCTGCAACGGCGGGGGTATAAAATCAAAGTTTTTAACAGCATAGATTTTTCCAAGTCCATGCACTATAACCCGCTGGCGTATATCCGAAACGAGGCCGATATTCTGAAATTTGTGGATGCTTTGATCAGCAACACAAAGGGCGAGGGCAAAGAGGGCGATCCATTTTGGCAAAAGGCGGAAACGCTTTTATACTGCGCCCTGATCGCCTATATCATTTTTGAGGGCCCCGCTGAGGATCGGAATATGAATACATTGGTAGATATGATTTCCGGCATGGAGGTCAAGGAGGACGATGAAAATTTCCAAAATGCCGTGGACTATATGTTTAAGGGGCTGGAAAAGCGAAAGCCGGATTGCTTTGCTGTGAAGCAGTACAAGAAATACAAACTTGCAAGCGGTGATATATGCTCTAAGTGACTTCTTAATCATGATTGTGTCATGGTTAGTGAAGCAATCACTTAGAGCATTTTTGTTTCAGGAGGTACAGCCATGAGAAATGAAAAAATTACCCCACTGTACGAGCGCCTGAGCCGGGACGATGAGTTACAGGGCGAGAGCAACTCCATATCCAACCAAAAACAGATGTTAGAGGATTTTGCCCGCCGGAATGGGCTGCCCAACCCTACGCACTTTA